>Ga0316207_10005568_pt1 | contig 10378 bp, 13 predicted proteins | sample 6weekpyrite_MG_FD_204943 | JGI IMG/M metagenome (GOLD analysis project Ga0316207, IMG submission 204943) | Microbial mat bacterial communities from mineral coupon in-situ incubated in ocean water Damariscotta River, Maine, United States -... | ecosystem: Environmental > Aquatic > Marine >...
CGTGCTGTCATTTCTTTAATGGCAGTCTGTTTGGTTTTGTTGCGGTATTGCACGATACCTGCGCCACCTTGAATTGCCTGTTGTACATGTTCAAGTAAGTGGATGCCACTGAGTTTGTCGTCAGTAACAACGTAAAGACCTGATAATGCAGGGTGTGGTTTAGTCATGAGAGAAATTTCGTTTAGGCAACAACTGACCTTTGCCAATGACTTGCGCATGTTTCAGTGTTTGCCATGTGTAATCGAGAGCCTGTTTTACTGCATTGTTAATTTCATGTTGATTAGCAAGATTGGCGGCGAGGCTGGCCGCCAGTGTACAGCCTGAGCCATGAAATTCTCCTGTCAGTCGTTCTACTTCAAATTCAATTTTTTCATTTTGACTATATAAAGTATTTACAACATGTTTGGTGTTGGCGTGTGTGCCTGTAAGCAGAATATGCTGACAGCCCATGGCAAGCATTTTTTCTGCGCTGGTATCAGGATTCTTTTCACCGCTGATAGTTTGTGCTTCGGGTAAATTCGGTGTGGCGATGGTTGCAAGGGGTAATAATTTTTCGCGCAGTGTTTGAATTAGGCTCTCATTCGACAGTTTGGAGCCGGCACCTGATGCGAGTACCGGATCGACAACCAGTGGCACGGAGAGATGTTGTCTTTTTATTTCGCAAATAGCCTGTGCAATATCAGTATCTGCAAGTAAACCGGTTTTAAATGCCCTGGGCGACACATCATTAAGCAAGGTCTTGGCGGTATTTTTAAAATCGGTTAATTCGACCGGGATCAGCTGTTGTACATCTTGCGTATCTTGCACGGTTAGGGCGGTGATGACGGTACAGGCACGAGCATGCTGGGCATTTATTGATTCGATATCGGCTTGTATTCCCGCGCCACCACTAGGGTCATGGCCGGAAAAACACATCACAATAGGTGGTTTGTTGTCTTGCTGTTTTTGCATATTTCAGTTTCAATAGTAACGCGCTACAACGCGAAGTCGTTGGTAGTTGTTTTTAGAGTAGCATGGAATCTTGAAGGAAAAAGTAAAGTATGAAGACTTATTTGTGTGTTATTTGTGGTTACATTTATAGCGAAGAGAAGGGTTGGCCAAAGGACGGTATTCCTGCAGGAACAAAATGGGAAGATGTACCGCCTAACTGGAAATGCCCGGATTGTGGTGCGTCGAAAGATGATTTCGAGATGGTAGAAATTTAGTGACTAGAGTGGTCACTAATGGCTGTAAAAAAATGGACAATCAGCTTATTGCCCTATTTTTTGTATGTCTATTATTTGTCGGCCTATTCTTCGTAGTGTCACCGGCAACGGCGGCCTCTAGCCCGGCTGTTGGCAGTGAGGCTCCTGAATTTGATTTACTCGACCAAAACGGCAAGCGTCAACGTTTGAGTGATTATCGTGGTAAGTGGTTGGTTCTGTATTTTTACCCGAAGGATGATACGCCGGGTTGTACTACGGAAGCGTGTAATTTTCGTGACGATTATTTCCGGATTAAAGCCCTCGGTGCCGTAGTAATGGGCGTGAGTTTGGATGATGTTAAGTCACACAAAGATTTTTCTGAAAAGTATCATCTCCCCTTTTCCTTGTTAGCCGATACTAAAAAGCAGGTAGCAAAGGCCTACAATGTATTGCGGGGCTTTGGGGCATTCAATTATTCCAGTCGCGAGACATTTATCATCGATCCGCAGGGTAAGATTGCAAAACATTATGCAAGGGTCAATACTCGTCAGCATGCTACTGAAATTATTAAAGATCTTGAGAAATTCAGCACTCCAGCTAAAAAATAGCCCCGTCAGAAAATTTATTTTATCCCATAATTTTGTGATTTCTGCCGTAGGAAAATCTCAATTTTTGACTACACTTAGTCCTAGATGGACGGTGTGCCAGATATGGGGAAGTTACAAATGAATGCAGAAGTGACGCAACAAATGGCCCAGATAGCCAAGAGTTTTTGCGCATTAGTTGAACGCTTTGATGATTGTCAGCTTGAAGCATGGTTAGAGGAAATGGCCGACTTATTACCTCGGTTGCATGTCGCTGTGAGTGATTTGGGCAAGACCGAGAGTATGAGCGTTTACGAACAGAGCACTGATTACGATGCACGTTTCGACTTGTTTACTCGCTTATATAGCGTGCTCGGTGAGCGAAATGGCTATAACCATGAATATGACGGCGAGGATGGACAACGTTTGTCAGGCACCCTGGCGGATGACATTACCGATATTTATTTCGATCTAAAACATGGTCTGCGTATGCTTGAGGAAAACCCAAGTCAGGCAGCCAGAGACTGGCAGCACAGTTATGAATTCCATTGGCGACATCATTTAGTCGACGCAGAACGTCAGCTAGGGCAGATAGAAACGCGCGTTAGCCACTGATTTAAAATACAGAGTAAAGATTTAAAAAACGGTTACGAGTGAGCCGTTTTTTTATGTCTTCGCGAACGCTGTTTACGTAGTTGTTTTAACCAAATGAAGCTACCAGATAAAGCGAGCAGAATTAATATAATAGCGGCTGCATCCATTATATAAACGCCGTACTTCCCTAAAATACGCCCGCTATGCAAATCTAACATAATACGTTCAGTGGTTAAGATATTTGATCGATAGTCATGTTCTAGATGGCGTCTTAAGGCTAATGGTAACCGTGTAGGGTAAGACCAGGCAATGGCCAGAATGTTTTTTTTCGAAGCTGTTTGCCATGTTGAAAAATCAATATCAGAGATCAGGAAGTCATCGTTTTGGATGACAATTTTATCGTTTAGTTTTCCGATAGCTCCTATTTGTATTCGTCTGCCGTCAATGTGGGTAATACGCTCTATGAGCTCTCCATCTGGGGTAAATAACAGTAGCTGCGTATCGATGGCGATAATAATCATATCTTGTATTTCAATTGCGCCTGCAAGCGATTCAAAATGACCGTGGATTGATTTTTTATCAAGGTACAGTTTGTCTTCAACCAGGGTGATGTTGTGTTGCTGAGTAGCGTAACTAAGGGTACGTTGAGGTGCTTCAATGTCATACCAGTTAAGCAATGATTCGTTACTAATAAAACTTCTATCCAGTTTAAGTGTGACAGTATGGTTAAGAAATAAACCAGTGACAGCTAATATTAACAGTAGAATTGCGGCAGAAATGCCACTATATCGATGCCACAAATAAAGTGATCGAAGTTTAATGAGCGGTTTAGGTTGATGTTTATGGCGTGTCATGCGAGAACGGAGTTTGAGTGTGAAGGTATAATGCTAACCGGGATAATTTTTTAAGTGCACGTACAGATAAAGTCGCGCCACTAATGCCATCGATGTGTTTACTTAAATCTTTATTCTCTTGTAGTTGAATATTTTTGAATTGATTGGTGAAAAAATCATGACGGACTTCCCAGCCGCGACTTTCAAGGAAGATTAATACTTTAATCCGTTCGATGCGGTTTTTATTAATAACAATACCGACAGTAATCGGCTTTTCTTTACCAATTTCTTCGAGTATCCATGTTGTGCGAGCATCTTTGCCCCAATAACTTAAACGTAAGCTATTAGGTCGATGGCCGAGTATTTCGCTAGCCACTTTTTTACGGTCGCCAGTTATCCAGAGTTTGTTAGCGTTGGGTGGCTCATTAGAGAACACCTCATTAATAAAATCGGTCGGTTCCTGATACACGCCACGAGCTAAACTGGCAATCGGAATAAATAAAATAAGCAACAAGCTTATTAAACGAATCATATTCTGTTCCTGATAAAACTGCAGGGGCTTAGCCCCTGCAGAAAACGACCTACAGTAAAATACTGTTATAGGTTGTAATTAGAATTGATAGCCGATACCAACATTAAAGCCATCTAAATCACGATCACCATCGGTATCATTTTCACGATCGACATAGTCAACTTTTACAACTACGTCTTCGTGTGGCCACCAATTGAAACCAACATCGAATTGCTCGAATTCATCTGACACGCGTACACCATCAATATCGTTGTAACGAACGAAGATACCGAAATCACTTCTGAGTTTATAGCTACCTTCGATATAATAACCATCTTGTTTGTCACCATCTGCGGCTTTAACAGCATCACCATCGATATCCCAGTTTGCATATAAAGCTTTGGCAGTAAATGGGCCACGGGTCCAAATAGCGTGTGCAGCTAATAAGACGGCTGAATCTGCACCATCATTATTTTCCTGACTAATGTCACTTTGGTAGTTAACCGAGCCCGCTAATTCTAAGCCAGGAACGCCAGTGTACTTCACTCGTGCTGTCATAGCTGGATCAGTTGCATCAGAGTTAGAAATTTTTTGTCGACCACTGCGAATACGGAAGGCGCTTGAACCAGTGGTAGGTACTTTCAAACCATCGTGTATGGCAAATTCAGCACTGATACCGTTATCGAAACGGGTGCTAACATTGGCGCCGGCGACTGCCCAAGTTGATGGGATAATGATATTTTCTACTGGGTTACGTTCAACACCGTAGAAGGTTGGTGGTTCATGTGTTTCATTTGTAATACCAACAGGTGCTAAGAAAACACCGGCTTTCGCACTGATATCGTCATTGATATCAAGCTCGATATAAGCCTGTTCAACCTCAACTTCACCGCCCAATGTATTGCCTTCACCAGGTTGAACGCCACCATGTTCAACTTCTAACTCACTGACGAAACGGATTTTGTCGCTAAATTCATGACCGAAGAACAACACGAAGCGGTGTAGATCAATTTCTTTGAAATCTTCACCGTTGCCTTGTTCAAGATTGTTGTAGTGAAGCTCACCGTAACCACCGAAAGTGCTTTTACCTTTACTACCATGATGGCCGGATTTATTGCTGGCGACTTGTTGCTCAAGGATCTCACCCGTCGCCTCAACTTTCTCATCTGTACGTGCTGTTTTTTTCCTTAGCTGCTCGATTTGTTTTTGTTGTGCTTGAATAACTGTCCACAGTTCTTCCAGTGTGGGTGCGGGTGTAGCTGCTTGAGCAAGCCCCGATGCAGTCAGCGCGGCAAATAAAACGCTCTTTTTGAGTAAGACAGGGTATTTCATTATTTATCTCCAAAATTAAATATGTCTCGCTTGTGTATGGGGGAGGATTGTACACAGTATAAATCTAAATGCAAATCATTATCATTTGTATTCATATGCTTGGGTTTTGCAAGGAAAGGGGTTTTACCCATGTAAATCACAAGGTTAAAGGACAATAAGTATTTTTATAAGCGGCCATAGCGAGTACAATGATGACAAATTGATTGATATTTTGGCGTTATCAAATTAGGAGAGAACATGGAATTTAGCAGCGCGATGAATGAAAAAGACATTACCCTGACGGCAGCAGCGGAAGGTGTGATGCGCAAGTTATTTGATGATGTCGACGACGATGATATTACCGCAATTCGTTTATTTGTCTCAGGTGGTGGCTGCAGTGGTATGACTTACGGCATGACGTTTACCGGCGATCAATTTGAAAACGATAAGATCTATGATGCCGATGGTTTTAAAGTGTATGTCGATTCGGTGGCGTATAACTACCTGCAAGGTGTTGAAATTGATTACGCTGAGAACGGTATGAATGGTGCAAGTTTTGTGTTTAATAATGTCTTTGCTGCGACAGGTGGTTCGGGTGCTTGTGGTGGTTGTGGTAGCGGTGGTGGTGGTTGCGCATAGGCCCTATTGCATATTGCTGGATTCAAAGTCCGCAGTTCTAAGAGGCTGCGGATTTTTTTGTGCCTATGAATAATTTAACAAGATCGCGCCTATTAATTATCGCGCCCCACCAGAGTTATCGGATTGCGCCATACATCAGTGCGGCAGAACAACTGGGCATTGATATTACCGTTGCATCGGCGGGAGAACACTCGATTATTTCGGTGATCAATAAGGGGCTGCATATTGATTTTAGTGATCAACAGCAGGCCTTGTCAGACATTCTGGCCGCCTCTATCAAGACACCTTTTCAGGCAGTTCTGGGTACGGATGATATGAGTGTTGCCCTGGCAGCCAAAGTGGCCAGAGCATTAGGTTTAGCGCATAACCCACCCGAGTCCGCCTTGATAGCAAGGCGAAAAGATCATGCACGCGCCTGTTTGCAGGCTGCCGGTGTAGCTGTTCCGAAGCATCAACGTATTGAACTCAATGAATCTATTCCCGCCCAATTAGAGAGCCTGAGCTATCCCTGTGTTTTGAAACCGCTTGCGATGTCGGGGAGTCGAGGTGTTATCCGGGTTGATGATATAAACACGGCTCAGTTGGCGATCAATCGTATTATGACAATCTTGCGTGAGGTTAAGGTACCCGATGAGGCGAGTGCTATTTTGGTTGAATCGTTTATTGAAGGTCGCGAAGTTGCCTATGAAGGACTTTTATCTAAAGGTAAATTAAAGACGTTAGCGTTGTTTGATAAACCGGATCCCCTCAATGGTCCTTACTTTGAAGAGACATATTATATTTCGCCATCGCGTTTGCCGGAATTATTACAGCAGCAAATACAACAAACTGTGTCAGATGCTTGCAAAGCTTATGGCTTACAACAAGGCCCTGTGCACGCTGAGTGTCGAATCGATAAAGATAATAAGGTATGGGTACTGGAAGTGGCTGCCCGAACCATTGGTGGTGAATGCGCAAGATTGGTTGAACTTGTGACCGGTCAGGCGCTGGAAAAATTAGTGTTAGCACAGTTGCTAGATATAAGCTTGCCCAAGATTGAGTTTCAAGGTGGAGCTGGTGTGTTAATGATTCCGATCCCACGAGCAGGAATATTGCGGCGTATTGAAGGCGTCTCGGCAGCACGTGCTGTGCCGGGTGTTAAAGAACTTTTGATTAGTGTTCGTGATGGCCATGAACTTGTCCCCTTGCCGGAAGGATCGAGTTATCTTGGCTTTATTTATGCCGTTGCAGATTCGGCAGCGGAGGCTGAATCAGCACTACGTGAGGCACATGGTCTGTTGAACATTGTAACCGCGCCAATTTTTAAACTGGCGCCGGTCTCATCGTAACGAAGCGGCTTATTTTTTGCCGCCACCGCCACCAGGGTTAAAGCCGGGAGGTGCATTGCCTGCATCATTTTCATCAAAGAAAAAGCCCAACATGCCTTTCTCAATAATATCGAAACTGCGTGGGTCTGCTGTGCTTAAGCCATTTTCGTTCATGATAGTGGTGAGTCGCTCCAACCACTGTTTCCAGCCTTCAGCAGAGACATTTTCATAAATTCTTACGCCCAGCTCACCCGGGTAAGGATTGCTTTCAAGCCCTTCAGCTTCGCGCTTGAGGACAACACATTGCACCATTCTTGCCATGAGACTGCTTCCTGTTTATGTATCTGCGGGTAATAACGGGGGCGATTATAACTAAAAATGCACTTAAATGAAGATGTCTGTGAGTAACTTATTTTTAGAAAGGTTTTACTGAGGCCAGAATAGTAATCGCAACCAGTAGAATCACCGGGAACTCATTAAACCAGCGATAGTAGACATGTCCGTGTTGATTGCGGTCAGACTTAAAATCACCCACGAACTTTCCGCACATAATATGGTAGATGACCAATAAACCGATTAAGGCCAGTTTTGCATGCAACCAGCCGCTGCTGCTATAGGCATCCCAGGCATAGTCGAACAGCATCCAGATACCAAAGCCGAGGGTGAGCACCGCACCTGGGGTCATGATACCGTAAAACAACTTGCGTTCCATGATTTTGAAACGTTCATTGCTGATCGCATCATTACTCATGGCGTGGTAAACAAACAGCCGTGGTAAATAAAATAATCCGGCAAACCAGGTCACCATAAAAATAAGGTGCAGTGCTTTAAGCCACATTAAAGCGCAGCCTGTTTATTCGCCAGCATGGTTTCAATTTTTGCTGTAAGTGAGTCGATATTCAAGTCACCGATTTTTTTCATAACAATGCGACCGTCAGCCGAAATTAAAAAGCTGGTTGGGGTGAGTTGTATGTCACCGAAGGCACGGCTTGCACTACCATCGATATCCATCGTGACGATATAAGGTAATTGTCGACGTTTAACCAGTTCCGTGACATGGTTCGGAGGATCATACTTCATGGCAATTGCAACAATGTTAAAACCGCGTGGTGCGAATTTATTGTGCAGTTCTACAAGATGAGGAATTTCTTTTATACACCCGGTGCAGGATGTCGCCCAGAATGTCACAAGAACAGGTTTGCCCTGAAGCTGTTGCAGGCTGAGTGGTCTGTTATCCAGCGGATATAATTTTAACTCGGGTGCTGCGCCAATGCCGGCTGGTGATAACCAGACGAAAGCAAGTAGGCCGATAATGGCCGCTGCAGTCGCCGCAATCAAAGTGTCTTTTGTTTTCATAGTTAAGAGGGGTTACTCAGGGTGATGGTGGCGGAATTTGTTCCGGTGTCGGTTTTGTTGTTTCGGTGCTCGATGTTGTGGACACCGGTGGTTCATCGATCATACCTAGCTTACGGCCTAACCAGTTAAACAAACGTTTCATGGCACGCCACAGTTTGGGTAGCAACCAAACGAGTAATATTATAAATACAACTAGCGCAGCAACAAATAGCCAAGGGTAATTGAGAGCTGTCCATAAACCGCCAATCACGGCCACATCTTCAGCTATCGAGGCGGTCCAGTTTGTGACAGGTTCGGGTGAGGCATTAATCATTACACGTGAACCGGCTTTGGCGGCATGTGAGCCAGTGGCTAATGTTCCGCCGAGGATAAAGGCAGCGAGTTCAACGGCGGGAGTGACATCACCGACAGCACCAGCCGCTAACATGGCGCCAGCAGGAATACGGATAAAGGTATGGATAGCATCCCAGCCGGTATCAACACCAGGAATTTTATCAGCAAAGAATTCAACAGAGTACATAAAACCGGCAGCGGTCATTACTAATGGATTCATCAGGACTTCAAGATCTGGGGGTAGGTTGAGATCGCCCGTAGACCCCATCCAACCGAGCATAAACATGGCTGCGTACAGATTAATTCCGCTGGCCCATGCCACACCCATTGTTAGAGATATAATTTGAATTGTTTCCATTACGCGCTCGCTTTTAAGTGATTGAAGCTTGAGACAAGTCTAACGTGTTTGAGTTGCATTAGAAAATCATCGCTCACTGTTTTTCAGGCTTCTCAGTCGCTTCGGCGGAGGCTTCATGGTTATCGTGCGTTGATTTTTGAGCCATAAAAGGGGCAGCAAGTGCCACATAGATAGCCTCGGGGCATATCAGTTTGGAAACGCCCTGTGCAATCAGTGCAGTGAGCATCAGTGGTAGCAGCATTTCGTTATTACCGGTCATCTCCATCACAATAACGAAAGCGGTGATGGGAGTTTGTACCACGCCTGTGAAATAAGCGACCATGCCAAGCAAAACGATGGTTTCGGTTGGCACAGCATTAAACCACTGCGCAAAGAACGCACCGATACCGGCACCGGTTGCCAGTGACGGTGCGAAAATGCCGCCTGGTATGCCGCTTAAATATGAGGCGAGTGTCGCAAGTAGTTTCATGATGGGATAACTGGGGTCTAAGTTACCTGAACCGGTGACGAGTAAGCGAGCCTCATCATAGCCGGTGCCATAGGTCGTACTTCCTGATATCAGACCAATAACAGCAATACTCAGCCCGCAAATAAAGGCAATTCGAAGCGGAAACTTTAAATGCCAAGGCGCTAATTTTCGGGTGCTATGAACCAGTATTAAACTGAACAGGCCGCCCAGACCTCCACCCAGCACACCGCATACCAGCACGGCAAGCCAGCTGGCACTCAGCGGGAGGCTTGCATTGCTGCTACCAAAATAAGTGTAAGGGCCTTGAATGACGATGGCAGTAATACCGGCAATCACCACAGCGGTCAGAATCGTGCCACTGGTGCGTTGTTCAAAGGATCGGCTCATTTCCTCAATGGCAAATACAATTCCAGCCAGCGGGGTGTTAAAGGCAGCAGCAATACCGGCCGCGCCCCCGGCGAGAATAAGTCCACGATCCATAAAATGTTGGGGGAAGCGAGCCAGGTTACCCAGAGAGAACATAATCGCTGCGCCGACATGAACGGTGGGGCCTTCACGACCTATAGAAGCACCGCCCAGCAGCCCAAGTAGTGTCAGCAGAATTTTACCGGCTGCGATGCGTAGCGACAGCAGCGCGGCTCTGACCTTGTGATCAGGCATATTCAATGAAGCAATCGCCTGTGGGATACCACTGCCTTGTGCACCGGGGAAATAGCGTCGGGTGAGCCATGACACGAGCATTAATAACAAAGGGGTAACTAATAGTGGCAGATAGGGCGAAATAGCCAGAATTTGTTTGAAATAGCCATGGGTGTGCTCACTGGCGATGGCGAACAGTGTCGCGGCAATGCCGACCAGAATCGCGCTAAACCAGAAAACCAGCTGGATCTTCCAGGTCG
>Ga0316207_10005569_pt1 | contig 10377 bp, 13 predicted proteins | sample 6weekpyrite_MG_FD_204943 | JGI IMG/M metagenome (GOLD analysis project Ga0316207, IMG submission 204943) | Microbial mat bacterial communities from mineral coupon in-situ incubated in ocean water Damariscotta River, Maine, United States -... | ecosystem: Environmental > Aquatic > Marine >...
TCTTCTCCTTGTGGTTATAGAGAGCAGGTCACGCCCAGCCCCCATTTCGAACCTGGAAGCTAAGCTGCTCATCGCTGATGATACTTACCGCTACGCGGTTGGAAAACTAGGTCACCGCAAGGGGTTTCTCTCTTTTACTATCTTAATTTTTTAGCACTTATTTATCAGTAGATTCCTTAATGGATGAAAGTTTTAATGTAATTTCAGAAGCTTTATCTGGATTCATTTTTGCCAATATTTGACCTAAAATTTTTGGTTTAAGTGTAATTAATAAATCTGTCGCCTGTTGAGTAGTCATTTTTGTAAAAATTCCTGCTGCAATTGCTGGTTTCATTTTAGAATATATTGCGGCAACTTTTTCATTTTTTGCTTCTTTAATTTCTTTTAGAATTTCTTTGTTTTGAGCTAAAATTTTCTCATTTTTTTTCTTTTGAGAATCTATTTCCTCTTTTATTCTTTTTAATTCAGACTCTTTTTTATTGAGCGCATTCTCTTTTTTGGCTAAAAGTGCATCTGTAGCTTCTTTTAGAGCATTTAAAGACTGTTCTTGTTCATCAAGACGTTCTAGTTCAATTATAAGTTCATCTTTACGCTGTTCAAAAATTTTAGTACAATCAAATACGGCATTGTTTTGAGCATGTAGGTTGATTAAAAAAATAAAAATTGAAAGAAATCTCACAAATAACCTTTATTTCGTAAAGTGTATGTAATTGAACCAACTTCGTCTAACATTTTAGCCTCTTCTTTTTTAAGCTTTAAAATCTGTTTTTCTATATCATCTGATTCTAAAAACTTAAACTTTTCATATTCTCGCATTGCATCTGCTAGTTCAGCTCTTCTATTTTGTTCTAAAAGTTTATTCTGACTCAATCGCCACTGTTCAACATTCAGAGCAGCTCTGTAGTGTTCTTTATAGAGTTGCATTTGACGCATTTTGGACATTGTACCAGATTTAGGAACAATTACAGAATGCAGTTCATATTTGATATTTTCTATTTTTGATTTGTTTTCACGAATAGCATTACGCACTTGTGCTAATAAACTCTCAGCTTTTTGCATCATACTTTTTTTAATGCGTACTATAGCTGTGAATTTACTAGTCATTATGAACTACTTTAGTTTAAAATAATTGTATCATCTCTTTCAGGACTAGTTGAGATAAAAGCTACTTTCGTATTAACTAGTTTTTCTATTTCCGTTATATAGGTTTTTGCTTCAACTGGAAGTTCATCTAGTGTGCGTGCACCTTCTGATTTATTCCAACCATCAAACTCTTTGTATATTGGTTTAACATTCTCTAAGTCTAATGGCATATAATTAATAGTTTTTCCATTATATTTATAACCTATACAAACTTGAATTTTATCAAATCCATCAAGAACATCTAATTTCATCATAGCTAAATTATCACATCCATTAATTCTAGCAGAGTGAGCACATGCAATAGCATCAAACCAGCCAGTTCTTCTAGCTCTTCCTGTGGTTGTTCCAAACTCTGCGCCATTTTTACGTAGTGTTTCACCATCTTCATTATCCAACTCTGTAGGAAACGGGCCATTTCCTACTCGTGTTGCGTACGCTTTTACAATTCCTGTAACACTACCAATATCTTTAGGACTAAGTCCAAGACCAGTACACGCACCTGCTGCTATAGTTGAAGAGCTTGTAACATATGGGTATGTTCCATGATCAATATCTAGCATTGTTCCCTGAGCACCTTCTAATAAAATTTTTTTATTATTTTTAAGTGCTGTCCATAACATTTGTGTAGTATTTTCAAGGAGTGGAAGAAGTTCTTTTGCGTAAGATGTTAACTCACTAATGATAGATTTTACAGTTGGTGTTTGAATATTAAGTGTACGAAAGAAGTTTTCATTTTGTGAATAATACTCTAAAATTCTTTGCGATAGAGTTTCTAGGTCTCTCAATTCACCTAAACGAAAACCTGAACGAGAAATTTTATCTGCATAAGATGGTCCTATTCCTCGTCCTGTTGTACCGATTGCTTTAGCCCCGCGTTGGCGCTCTTTAGCTTGATCTACTAAAATATGATGATTTAAAATCATGTGAGCACTTTCGCTTACAAAAAGTCTACCATGTAAATTATTAAACTGTTTCATCTCTTTTATCAAGGCTTCTGGACTAACTACCACACCATTACCAATTATATTAAGTGCATTTGGATTTAAAATTCCAGATGGGATTAAGTGTAATGCAACTTTTTTACCATCTACTACAATAGTATGTCCAGCATTGTGCCCACCTTGGTAACGAGCAACAATGTCATATTGTTGTGCTAAAAGGTCAACTACTTTACCTTTACCTTCATCCCCCCACTGTATTCCTACTATTAAATCTGCTGTATTTCTTTTCATTTATTACCTTCTGGCATAAGAGCTTCAACGACCTCGTCTGTGTATAGTGCAAAACCTACTGAAGTTTTACCATCACTTACATAACGACCCCCGCGTAAAAGCACTACATTTTCTTGTATAAATCTGAAAAATAAATCATCATAATATCGCATCTTCGCATAATACAGAGGTGCTACTACAAGATTTTCATAATCTACAGAGTGTGTAAGCTCTTTTAATTTTTGAAGTTCAACCTGAATTGAACCTGGAACTTCAAGCATGATTTCATCAATTTGCTCAACCTTTTCTAAATAGACAAGTTTAGTTAACCACTTAACATTTAATGCTAAAAGTTTTTCAATTTCAATTCTCTTAAAAAGAGAGATGTCAATTTTAAGTTCACGTGAAATTATCTTTGGAATAGCAATATTGCTAACTTGTAAGAGTGGTTTTATATTTAATTTTTGAACCATATCAGAAGCAAGTGCCATAACGCTACTTGTATTTTCATGTTCAATATATTCAGCACCAATTTGGTATTGCTCTCGTGCTGGGTATCTATAAACTGGTTGAATATAGAACCATTTTTTATGCTCAGTTTTACCACCTAGACGCTTCTGAGTGATTCTAACCGCATCGATAGTAATGTCAGCTCTAAGGCTCATAGGCTCATTTTGTTCATCACTAATACGAACTACTTCACGCTCATCTTCAATACTTAAATGTTGGTGATATGAAAATAGAGGTGTAACAATCTCTTCATAAGCGTTTTCATAAAAAAGTTCGCTACAACTACGCTCTATTTCTCGCTTTAACTTAGCACTCTCACCAAAATAAAGTCTTGTTCCAATTGGTATTTCGTGTTCTGCTCTCATGTACTATTTACCGTAGTAATTTTGTGAAAATAGTTTAGTTGCAGTACCATCATATTTCCTGCGTCCAATTTTATCCAAGGCTAGTTCAATTGCATTTACAACCCAAGCAGCATCATATACATTGATTAAACCCATATGATTAATTCTAAAGATTTTACCCTTTAGATAGTCTTGTCCGCCAGCAACATTAACTTCAAATTCATTTTTTAACATAGCTCTAATTTCACTAGCATTTTCATCAATAATAGTTGTCATTGAAAGTGCTGGTGTTTTAGGGTATTGTTTCATACCAATTGCTTCAAGCGCGGTTCTAGTAGCTTCTGCTCTTGCTTGAGTCTGTTCAAAAAGAGTATCAAATCCAAGCTCATTAATCTCTTCTAACATTTTAACAAGACCCATTATTAAAGTTGTGGCTGCTGTGTAGGCTGTTGTATTTTTACGTTGCTGTTTAATCTCATTTGCAAGATTTAAATAGTAACCACTACCATTTCCAATACGCTCAATTGCACCTTGACTTAGACCAAGCATAGCAATACCTGGTGGTAACATTAATGCTTTTTGAGAACCACTAATTAAAACATCGATATTTTTAGTATCAAGTGGCTCAACACCTAAAGCTGTAATTCCATCAGCAATAACCATAATGTTATTATTAAACTCTTTTACAGCTTTAGCAATTTTTTCTACTGGATGACGAAGTCCCCCGGCACTTTCACTAATCTGTATTGCAATAGAATCTATATTTTCATTCTTTTTTAATGCTTTTATTACTTCATCTATGGAAGCTGGAGTATCCCACTCATATTTTAGTTCAATACACTCTCGTCCATGAGCACGTGCTATTTTGCCAAATCTTTCACCAAATTTACCAGCATTAATAGTTAAAATTGCTGATTTTGTAATGTTAATAATAGCAGCTTCCATAGCACCTGTACCAGTTGAGGCAAGTATTAAAACTTCGTGCATGCCATATAGTTTAAAAAGAAGTTCACGTGAACGTCCAAAGATAGCTTCAAACTCAGGTGTTCTATGATGAATAGTTGGTAGTGCCATTACTTGACGAACTGATTCAATAACAGGAGTAGGACCGGGAGTAAAAAGAAGCATATATAAACCTTTATATTATTGAACTTTACAAAAGCGCGTATTATACCAAAATCTTTATTAGACTTCTTGCAAAACTAGCATATAACTCTCTTTGTTAATTTTATTTAATAGGACTAAATAGATTATATATTGATATTATTTTCTGATTAAACTTTTTTCATAACTTTTAACTTTTTCCTTGCTTCTCATTTAAGTATAAATAGGACAATTATTTGGTTCTGTTTTAGCTTCTGTAGCTTAAACTATATTTGCCTCCTCCAATAAATATAATAGTGATTGATGAAATAAGGTAGATAAGTGGTAACTCAATAAGAAGTCCGCCACTCTTGTGATTGAGTACAAATATACTACTACCATGTGCAAGAAATATAGCAAATCCCATTGATAAAGCAATCATAAAAGCAGATAATCTAGAGTACAATCCAAGTATTAAAAATATAGGGGCTACAACTTCTCCTACATAAATTCCATATGCTATAATTTCTGGTATTCCTGAAGAATTAACCAAATACTTAATACCATCAATCCCGCCATAAAGTTTATGAATACCATGTAGTAGCATGAGAGTACCAACGAAAATCCTGAGTATTAATTTACCAATATCTTCACTTAGTATTGATAAAAGCTTATTTTCTATCTTACTTAGCATCTGTCTGCTCCTTATTTTTTTATAAATATACCACGTTATAACTTACTCATTAGACTTCTTCTTGTAAAACTCTAATGTTAGATTATCCAATAAAGTTTGTAACTCTGTATTTAATACTTCGTCAGTAATTTTACCTTTGTGATTAATTCTCTTATTAACCATAGGTACAGTTAGCGTTAATTGTTTACCTATATCTCCTGTTAAAACTTTAACTAGATTCATAAGAGCAATATTTGCTTTATCTGCGCCCATAGCTGAAGTTGAAGCACTAATTATTGCTACAGGCTTATTTACAATTTCAGCGCTTGAAACTAACCAGTCAAGAGCATTTTTTAATACTCCTGGTATTTCAAACGCATATTCTGGTGTGCTTATTATAATTGCATCAGACATAGCGATACTTTTTCTTAACTCTTGTACTAAGATTGGTGAGTTGTCTTTTTCTAGGGTATGAATATTAATATCAGGATTAAAATAGGGAAGTTTTCCTAAATCATTATAAATAGATATATTAGAATCCATATCTCTTAAAGCTCTGATAATTGAACTATTATATGATTTTTCTCTAAGTGAGCCAGAGATTGCTAAAATTTTAATTATAAGTCCTCTTTTACTGTTTTAGCAAAATTTTTTGCATACTTTTGCGACCATATTAGTATCTCATCTATTACAGGTTTTAAATCATTTCCATACTCATTTAACGAATATTCAACTCGTGGTGGAACTTGTGCAAATACTTCTCTGTTTATAAGACTTAATTGAACCAACTCTTTTAATTTTATAGTGAGTGTTTTTTTTGTAATTGGTTGTAAAGATTCAAAAAGTTCTTTAAATCTAAGAGAACCGTTTTTTAAATGCCAAATAATTATAAGTTTTAATTTATCATTAAAAATATCAAAAAATATTTCTGATGAGGAGTTAAAATTTTTATTATTGAATTTAATCATAAAGGAATAATATCTTTTAGTTTCTTTATATATCCTTAGTATATTTTAGTATACTATTTAGTAAATTTATCTCTTGCAATGGTTTGTTATATCTTTGTCGTTTTTATTATTAGGTATATCCAAATGTACATCTTATAAGGTGTTATAATAAAAACTGTATACTAATAAAATTAAACTTTATAGGGTATTATTTAATGAAAGTAGTTGATTGTGAAAATGAAAATCTAGAAAATTTTTATAAACTTATTAGTAAAAATGTTATTAGAATACGATTAGCTGAATATAAACATTTTAATCTTGAACATTTATATAAAATATCTGAAGCACTTGAAATTGATATATTAGAGATTTAATATATCGCTCATGATTTTGCAGTTTCTTTTATTGCGTTACCTTCAATTTTCTAATTTTCTGCTTTAATTGATTAAAAGAGATTTAGTGAATCCTTGTTCTGTTTTTTAGTATCTAGCTCACTCATATTTCTTTCTTCAGTGCTAATTTCAGCTTAAAACCGCTTAGTTGGCCAAACACTCTATTATACTGTGATCTATAAGTTTGAAATGGTTCACTCAATTTCTTTCTGGGATCATCGCTTAGTGAATATGCCATACCCTCGATTACCCAATTAGATGCAAGCCAAACAGATATAGCTCCAAAATTAGAAGACTGCCATTGGTGGATTAATTCATGCTTAACGTAATGTGACTTCCAACCTCGAGGTCCAATTACAACACCAAAACTACCAATTGATTGTCCAGATGCCTTACTAAAGCCGAATTTTGAGAAACACTCATTACTAGAACAAAAAACGACCTTCGGTTTGTATTCAAATTTTGTGAGTTTTTTCTCTATTTTATACAAAGAATCATTATATAAATTTTCGGCTTCTTGAAACCTCTCTTGGTTATCTACACATATCCATTGCTTAGAACACTTTATACCTGCTAATTGTGGAAGTACTATTTTTACTGGTTTTACAAACGCAAATACTGCAATTGGTATTAGCACTGTCAAAAAACCAAAGTATTTTAAATATTTCATTGCACCCTCATGAGTATTTAATTATGTTTTTGACGAACATTATACATAACTTTGCACATTATTAGAAGGCAATTTATTTTTGTAAATATAGCTAATAAGTTTATGTTATGCTATTTATTAGCTCTTATTTGTTATATTAATTTCATTTTTTGACTAGGTCTATGACTTGCTAATTCAAGAATATAACATGGATAACCATCTGGATCTCTCACACCAAATACTTTTCCAAAAGGAACTTCTTTTATAGAAAGACAAATTTCAGCATTTTGTGAAAGTGAATCAAATGCGCTGTTTATATCATTTACAAGCCAGTATATTTCTCGTTTTACCTTTGCACCCATTGGTTCGTCTGTAGCAATGGCGAAAGTTTCAAATTGTACATAAGTAGGATGTTCTCGTTCAATTTTAAGACCAAGTGTTTTGACATAAAAGTTCTTTGCGATCTCTATATCTTTTACATACTCCACTACAAAGCCAAATGTTGGTTTTTTATACATTAATTTACTCCTGATGAATATTAGAGTTTTGCAAGAAGTCTAATTTATAAAAGTGTATTAAAATTTATATGCAAAGTATAAAAATATGTCAATTTGTAAAAGTTTTGTGTTTAACGTGCTTAGGTCTCCTGCGAGGATTTAAGCATTTTTTTAAAATCATATTTATCGTGAAATACATCGTTACTTCTGTTCCTAAGATTAATAATATGATAAATTTGCTCATCAGTTAAAGCTCTGGCCACTCTCTAGTATATAGTATCTATTTATTTAAATCGTTGTTTTTGCGATTATGTACATTTGTGGGACATGGCATAGTTACTCCTAACTAGTGACTTAACTGTTTGGTTTGAAGCCTTGTTATGCTTTATCGTGCAAGCACTTAGGTGCTATATCCGCTCCATTATCTTAAACTAGTGTTTTATGAACATGAAATTTTTTAAATTCATCAACTTGTTTTAATGGTTGAAAAAAATAGATTGGTGATACGATAGGAAGTGGTGTTTTTCTTTCTGCAATTTTACGTAAATAAAGCTAATGATTTATGTGGATATTCATCACTTGATTTCTATCCTTAAAAGTAGAGTTTCAATCACAGGGGTGTAAATTAAAATTATAATAAAGTAGCTTGTCCCCCAATGTGTCCCCTTTATTTCTTTCAAAAATAGCAAAGCAATATGCATAAATATTGTTTTTTACAAAATAGCAGATCATTTTGCATTAATATGTAAAAAATAATAAATAGTAATGTATAAGCTACATAAATAATATTAGAACTATTTGTGAGAAAATAGCATAAATATGTCAATTTGTAATATATTAACAAATATACTTACATTACAAAAGTAGTATATTTATTTAATTTCAGTTTTAATAGCGTAAAATGTTTGATATTAAATAGTTGTCTCGGACGCTACGCGCCCGAGACAACGGTGGCGCGGGTTGAACACCCGCTTGTTATCCGGTGCTTCGCACCAGACAACAAGCGGGAGGAGCGGACAACTAAATCAGAAAGCAAGCTTTCAAATTTAGTCGCCACTCACCCGCGCCACCGTTAGATACAACAGAAGGATATAAATGAAATTTTATGAGTTAGTGTATTTATTTGAAAATACAAAAAACATGAAACAAAGTTTTGAAATATTTGAAGAATTTATTGAAGAATATGAAGAACATCAATTAGATATGATATCTTATCATAAAGGTATGGCTATTAATTTTCCATTATTTAAAGAAATAATGAATGTTCCATACATAAAAACAGTTTTTAAATACCCTAATTTAGCATTTTTTAATTCAAAAATTATAAATAAAATGCAAAATTCAAGAGCAGAAATTAGGCAAGATTATTCAATTAGTTTTGATGTCAATACAGCAACATATGTACATGATTATATGACTCTAGGAAAAGATAAAATACCAAAAGAATTTTTAAAAACATTATCATTTATTTTAGATAAAAATTTAAATATTGATCCTATGTTTTACATTTTAGAAAATGTTTCCAAAGGAGAAGATAGTCAAAGATTTCATGATAATTTAGTAAGTTTAAAAAAATTAATGACTTGTGATATGGAATATTATAAAAAAACAAAAAAAATTAAATCAATACTAAGTGATGATGAAGCGAAAAAAGAATCAGAGAAAGATTTAAATGCAATAAAAACAGAATTTAATGAACTTATTAAAATCACACAAAAGAATCATTTAATTATGAAAGTGATTTTATTGGCAATTACTATTTCAAGATTTAAATATAAAAGTAATTTAAAACAACAACTAGAATATTTAATTGAATTTATGGATAATAAACTTCATACTATATTTTTAAGAGAATTGAGTGTTGCATTAGAATATTTTGAAAAAAAACAATTGAAGTTTTTTAACCCATTAAACAATAGAGAAAGCCTAGATAAAACAATAAATTCAATTGAAAATATGGCTTGGGATTTTACATTAGTTAGAACATTAGAAATGTATTTTTCATCAAAACCAGACCCAAAGGCAGATTTCTTCATTCCTTTTATTTATACTCATGACAAGGGTTTATTAGATGTTATTGAAATGTTTGATTGTAAAGACTTTTTAATATTTCATAAAGAAAAAAGAACAGTACCAATCCCTATAAATTCATTAATGCCAAAAATTAAAAAATATAAATTAGATAAATTCTTTACAGAAGAAGCACTTTTAAATAGATTCAATGATGTTAATATTAACTATGAAATAGTTTTAGATGAACTGAAAACTGAAATAAAAAAGATATTTAAACTGTAAGGTATCTAACAAATCATTGGAGAGAAATATTTGACCCTAACGGCTCAAATATTTCTCAACTCAGTCGTTATACCACAGTAATTTCAGGGTGTAGTTTTTACCTTTAACAATTATAAGCTAGTTATAAATTTCTTATATTTTTGAATTAATGGTAGTGAGCCTATATTTTGTAGAAAATTGACATCGTCTATATTTCCCAATATTATGTTTCTCATAAGCTTTGTTTTACTCATTCCAATTTTCTCAGCTAATTCTTCTATCTGCTTATTTTCATCACTTGTAAATCGGATAGTTAATTGTACATCTTTTGGATTTTTTTCTTTTGGTCTGCCTGCATTTCTACTATTCAAAATTATCCTTATTAAGTATTCATTAAGCTATATTGTAATAATATTTGAATACCAAAAATAGATTTATCACATTCAATAAAAAATATAGTTATTCTAATCAATTATTATAATAGAAATGCATTTAAAAGCAAATGAATATGATGGTCTGATGAAAAAAAGGATAATTATATCTGCAATAAAAAAACTCAAAAAAAAGCTAAAAAAAGAAACTACTCTAAATCAAAAACTAAATGATGAAATCATTGAATATCATAATGATATAATCTTCTTAGATGAATACAAT
>Ga0316207_10005570_pt1 | contig 10377 bp, 12 predicted proteins | sample 6weekpyrite_MG_FD_204943 | JGI IMG/M metagenome (GOLD analysis project Ga0316207, IMG submission 204943) | Microbial mat bacterial communities from mineral coupon in-situ incubated in ocean water Damariscotta River, Maine, United States -... | ecosystem: Environmental > Aquatic > Marine >...
AATATATGTTAATCATAGAGAGAGGTAATTGCATATAAGTAAATCTAGTTGAACGAGGTATAAGAAAAAGTCCAGATAGGGGGATGTATGTCAACATTGGGCGATATTCTATATGAAGCTGTTGATGGTAGTTTTGCAATTGACTGCAATCAACGTATTATTTATTGGGATGCTGGCTGTGAAGAGCTTCTCGGTTATTCAGAAAAATGGGTACTCGGACGTACCTGTTACAGTGTTTTGAACTGGTGCAATGCTGCAGCAGAAAAATGTTTCTGCCATCAGAAATGTACAGTAGCCAAACTGTCAGAAGGTGGCAAGGCTCCTAAGACCTTCCTGGTCAGAGCAAAAGACAAAAATGATCAGGCCCTGGTTCTATCGGTTAGTATCATCCTGGTACCCTCTTCGTGCAAAAGCTGCTGGCATGTTATGCACCTTCTACACCGAGATACCTACCCTGATGTGCTCAGTACTCTAGACGCCTCAAACAGGAGAAAGCTACAACATAATGCACACAGCAAATACACTTCTAACATTGACGATTACGAAAAAGAATCCAGGTTAACAGCCAGGGAGTACGAAATTCTTGAGTTACTGTCCGAAGGCATTTCTGGCTCTACTATAGCAAAAAAACTAAATATCAGTACTACCACAGTCAGGAACCATATTCAGCACATTGAAAACAAACTTGGCGTACATAGTAAAACTGAAGCCGTTGCCTATGCTTATCGACATAATTTTTTATAATCTAATATTAGAATCACTGATTAATTGATATAATGGACTGATTCTGAATGAACAATTAAGGAGGAAGTAATGAATAAGAACATTGCGGTTGTCATTACCGGCGACCAGGATGAAGCTTTACGTATGTCGGTTGGGCTTACTCTAGCTGATGATGAAGTCGATATCTTTTTTCTGGATAAAAAGCTTAAAAAAAATAAAGATAATGAGTTAAATATCGATACTGGAAAAGAACTAGGCATTAACTTTTATTCGACCTGCGAACAAAGCGATGACGTAAATAAGATCTCTTCACACATTCTAGCTAAAAAATTATTAACTTATGACCATGTTCTACCCTATTGAATTATAGCTTTATCAAAAACCTTAACCTGTCCTTAAATGGACAGGTATCTTAACTAATTTATCTTCCCAATCTCATTTCATAGCAATAAAAATAATGCAAATGCATCATTCCATAAAATACCGATAGCTTGTATATATTACCTTAAACAGGGATGAACTCACCTTTATTATATTTGTGATGGTCCTGGGGGGAATAGTTATGAAACTTGGTATATTAGTAACTAGTGATAAACATTTGAATCAGGTAATTGGCTTAGTTCGAGCTGCAGTAAAAAAAGGCTTACAGGTCGCGGTGTTTTGCATGGATAAAGGGACATTACTCATTAACCAGCAATCATTTAAAGATTTATGCATGCTCGAGGGATTAGATATTAGCTTATGCAGGCATAGCGCAGAGAAGATGAAGATAGACATGCAAAAAATAAGCAAAGATATTGTATGTGGAAGCCAATTTAACAATGCCATGATGCAGCATGAGTCAGACAAGGTAATTGTACTTTAATATTATTAAAACAGATATATTGAGGATAAAAAATGAAAATTATCCATCTCGTCATTAAAAAACCAGGAAAAAAAATACTCAGATTAATCAATGAGCAAAGTAAGAACAATGAAGTTGAGATTATTAATTTAAATGAAAACATAACCGATTATGAAGACATTATAGAAAAGGTAATGAATTGTGACCGAGTAATTTCATGGGGAAATGTACACAGTTATTATTTAAACTGAGTGAAATAGACAAGCTTACAAAGAGACAATAAATAACCTAAAAGAATAATGTCACAATTTTTTATGGTGTGAGAAAGGTTAGCAGTAACAATGTCTGCATTAGTTAAAAAATTATACTCATCAATTGACAGCTCGATTAATAAGAGCAGGCATAGCTATACTCCGAATAAAACACAGAAAAGAAATACTGAACTTAGCCTTGTTCTAGTATTATTACTTACAACGATCACTCTTTTACTCCAGTATATATTTCAGAATTTTGATAACAACCGCCTACTCAGTTGGCAATGGGTAATGAATCGTGAAAATATACTACTTATTATTCCCATGACAATAGCAGGAACTATCTTTGTTTATCAGATTTGTAGATTACGAGCAAATAATACAAGGACCCTGTTCTTTCTACTGGCTGGATCATATTTAATTGGTTTACTTTCATGGTCTTTACCAGAGGTCATGATAGATAGCGCTAGATACCATAACTATGCTAAATACATAGAAACACAGGGCTTCATTCATTTCTTATCCCAGTGGGGAAACACTGTAAGTGCCTGGACTGATTTACCTTTAACGCCCTTAATTTATGGGATAATATTTTCAGTATTTGGTGAATCACGTACAGCTATACAAATCGTCAACACCCTGTTTTTATCAGGCAGTGTATATGTAACATACTTAACAGGCAAAGAACTCTGGAATAAAAACACAGGTAGACACGCTGCTTTCTTATTATTAGCTATTCCTTTTCTACATATACAACCATCACAACTCATGGTTGATGTATCTGCAATGTTTTTTGTAAGCTCAGCTATTCTGACAACAATTATAGCGTTAAAAAGACATAGCACAGACTGGGCTATATTAGCTTGCTTTACTATTGTATGTGCATTATTAACCAAATACTCAGCCTGGATCATGCTCTGTTCACTTATTATAATTCCTGTTGTTTTATCCAGTCACAAAATAACAACTTACTCCTACCAGAAAATAGACAGACAACTAATATTGATTCTCGTTTTAACTAGCTCTATGTTAAGCGTATTCTATTATCTATATCAATCAGTTATCTTTCAGCAAATTAGCATTTTAATGGAGTACCAGTTACCTGCGTTACAACGCTGGCAGGAAAATTATATCTCTACATTTTTTTACCAAATACACCCATTTATAACTTTAGCTTCAATTTTCTCAATTCTAATTGCGATTAAAAGAAAAGACTTACGATTCATGATACCTGCTGTGTCAATATTCATAATGTTATTGATGGAAATCAATCGCGCAAGATATCTGGTAATTATATTTCCTATGATTTCACTTACCGCTGCTTATTCAATTAGTCAGATTAATGATCAACTGGTTGCTAAATTTATTACAGGCAATGCAGTCATGGCTGCATTAATAATTACTTTATTTGCTAATATGAATTTCCTGAATAATATCAGTACAGCCAACATAAAACATGCAGGCACATACTTAAACACTTTATCGGAACATGGTGTAGCTGTTTTCCTGTTACCGCAAACAGCGACTACAATCAATCCTGAAGTCGTGCTACCTATGCTTGACTATTACACAGATAAGAATGTGTACGCTCTATATGATATGCCAGAAACAATTAAATTGAAGACACATGACATTGAAACTTCACCTCTTCGTTTTACCTGGGAATTTAAATACTACCCATATACTGAAATAAATTTACTTGAGAAATATGAAAATCCAGTAATCATTTTGGTCTCTTCAAATATTAGTCAAAAAATCCCAGATAAAATTATTAAATTACTATCCGGTTATGAATTTGATAGAGCATTTGATATTTCTGATAAAGTATTTAGATTTCAAACCGTGATAAGTCTTTATCGATATAAAGGCCAGAAAATTTCGACTGGCTAATGAATAAAGGGTGGCAAATATGAAACTTAATTTAACAAAAAATATTATGTGGGCCTATGGCATAGTTGGATTTTTTGCACTGATTAGCATTTCGACCTTTGCATTTAATGAATACTATATTTATTTATCAGTATATCTCTGGTTTGGTTTTGTCTATGGGATGTGTCTGCAATATGGACGTTTTTGCTTTTCATCGGCTTTCCGGGATTTGTTTGCCGTTGGAGTACCACGTATGGCTGTAGGTATTATGATAGCAACAGTATTATTTGCGCTAGTAAGTGCATTTATTAGTGTTACCGGTTTAAGCACTTTTCACGCTGCACCTACCAGTATTCATGCCTTAATAGCGGGACTGATTTTTGGTATAGGTATGGTGTTTGCTGGAGGCTGTGCTTCTGGATCACTTTATAAAACTGGTGAAGGTAATGGTGTAGCACTGATTGTAATTTTATCAATTAGTATTACCCAGGCAATATTTGCTGATATTGCAGGCTGGTTTAATTACCTGGTTCCCGAATCATGGCATCAATCAGCACTGAATAAGGGGTTACCCGAAACTATCAATGCCGGTGATGGCTGGGTAGATCAATACCTCGCGGGTTACGTCTGGGATCAACCCGTCATGACTTACGCTACTATGTTAGGCGAGACCAACGAATCATTTACTGGTGCATTTCTTGGCAATGTCTTTCTGGGTGTAATTATTCCGGCCATTCTACTTCTTCTGGTCATATATATTTTCTGGTCACGCCGTGGTTATTTAAACAGGCAATTAAAAATAAAATCAAAAACAACAATTAGAGATGATATTGCTGGTTATTGGGCAATGATTATGGCATCTAAAAGAACCGCAATTGCTGGATTGATCCTGGGTATTTTTTGTGCGTTACAAATGTTGGTAACACAGGGCTTACGGGTAAAATTTGGCGTACAGAATGCGGGAACTTTACTTGAACGGTTGGGTTTAGATTATGGGCTGTCTGTAAATGGCACTGTATTTGATCCTGGTTACTGGTACGTTACAACGCAGGAAGCTCAATGGGTTGGTTGGACATTTAATAAACTGGGTGCAGATAATATGGACAATATTTATTTTGGATTTGTAAACGGAATTCCAAACCCGGCTGTGAACCCAGCTGACTGGATGTCATTGGCACTTATCGGTGGGGCTGCGGTTATGGCCCTGATCCACAATGAATTTAAATTTAAGAAGCCAACCTGGGAACTCGCTATCTGGGCAATGATAGGTGGTGCATTAATGGGCATTGGCTCCAGATTGGGTCTGGGTTGTAATGTAGGTGCATTCTTTGTTCGTGTATCACAGGGCGATGTTTCAGGCTGGTTATTTGGTTTAGGTATGATCGGCGGTGCATATATTGGTGTTAAGTTTTTTAACTGGTGGACCGAACGGCAACTTGAAAAAGAATTTGCCGCTTGCAATATTTAAAAATACTAAATTACAGGAGATATATCATGAAATTCGAAAAAAGCTCAGATGAGCATTACAAACTGGATGTAACTGGTTATGTTTGTCCACATCCACAAATTTATACTAAAAAGGCACTTTCTAAAATAGAATCCGGTGAGCATCTTAAAGTGATTTTTGATAACCCCTCTTCCGGTGAATCAATAGAATCCATGTGTGATAACAACGGTGATGAAATTGTCAGTCAGGAAAAGGAGCATGGCCTTTTTATATGGGATATTGTTAAACACTGATTCAATAACAAACCACCACTGCTATTGAGAAAATAATATATTAAACAGAAGAGATGTAAATCATGAAAAAAGAACTATGGATTGTAATAGCAATAGTAGCAGCTTTTATGGGAGTTCTTATAGGCTACAGTGTACCGCCTATGTTAGAAGTCGGCCTGATTGGAGGCGACAGGGAAAACATTGGAATTAACACAAAAGTTGATCAGAAATTATTAGACCATTACCAGAATCTTTCAGAAGATGAATGAGAGGCTACTAATATGAATGCAGAAACACAAGATCAGTCGCCTGTCAAAACTCGACTTTGGTTAGCCGTAGTACTTTCTATTATTATATTGTCATACCTATTAGGTTTTGTGATTTCATCCAGCACAGGTGTCGAACCAGGTTTTTTTGAACAGCCAGAGGCCGGTGGGTATGGTACAACAAGCGAAAAAAAATCAGTGCCTGGACTTGATGAAAATTTACAGAAATATTACAAAGACCTGATTGAATAGTTGCCGTTTACAAATATAACAAAGGGTGATGTGTGGAATATATTGACAAAAATAAAGACACCATAGCGGTACTGGGTGCAGGTATTACCGGTTTGACTGCAGCCTGCCTGCTACAACAAAAAGGAAAATCACCCCTGGTAATAGAACGTGATAAAAGCACAGGCGGGCTGGCAAAAACCATAGACTTCAACGGCTTTAAATTTGATTTAGGTGGTCATCGTTTTCTAACAAAAAACTATAAACTTGAGTCATTTGTTAAAACCTTACTAAACCGTCGTTTTGTAGTTGTTCCCCGATCCAGTACAATTTATCTTAATCACAATTACATAAAATACCCATTAGATCCCCTGGATACCTTCAATAAGGTGGGGTACCTTAAATCTTTTCAATTCATCTATGATTATTTTATACAAAAATTCCATAGTAACCATAATCAGAATTACTCTCTGGAAGACTGGGTTGTCAACCGATTTGGTACTTCTCTGTATAAAGCATTTTTTAAGGATTATAGTGAAAAAGTCTGGGGGCTAGGCTGTGCCCAAATTGATAGCGACTGGATCTCACAACGTATTCAAAACTTAAACCTGGGTGCAGCTATCATGTCTGCTGTTTTGAAAAGTAAACGAATTAAATACGCCACATTAACTGATAAATTTTTATATCCTACGGATGGAATAGGTAGTATTACAGAAAATTTAAAACAAACCATACCCAGCGATAAATTTCTTTTAGATACGAAAATAGAACGTATTGAACATAATGATAGAAAAATCAAATCTATTAATATTCATCAAAATAATAAGCAACATAACCTTGAAGTACAAAGGGTATTATCCACTATTCCACTAAATGCTATAGTCAGGCTGTTAGATCCACCTCCTCCAGATAATGTAACTAAAGCCGCTAGACAACTTAGAAGTCGTGATCTTATTCTAGTTACCATAGCGCTCAATCGTCCACTTGTAACTAGAAATAGCTGGATCTATTTTCCTGAGAAGAGCATTCCTTTTGGACGAATACATGAGCCAAAAAACTGGAGTTCAACTATGTCTCCCAGGAGTAAAACGTCTCTTGTCACAGAACATTTTTGTTTCAACGATGATAATATCTGGCAGTCTACTGATACACAAATTATAGAACAGTCGATAAAGTGCTTATGTAAGTTAAATATAATAAACAAAAACGATGTTATAGACGCACTTGTAGTAAAAGTAAGAAATGCTTATCCATTATTCGAGATAGGCTACAGAGAGAACAGTGAAATTGTCAGTCATTACCTGAGCCAGTTTTCAAATTTAACACTGGCAGGTCGTACTGGAAAATTTAGATATTACAATATGGATCAGGCCATGTTAAGTGCTGTCGAAGCTGTAGAAAGTATTAGTCAATCTCGGGTAAACCTTAATCCAGATTTTGAAACTAACATCATCAATGTCAGAAATGGAGAGCCAGATGAAATGCGCGCTTATCATACCAGCCTGGTTACCTGAAGAGTTATTCAGCAATAAAACCTCAGCGTCTCAACTTAATTACTGGCAACCATTAGGTACACTTTATGTAGCTGCATCACTTAAACATGCAGGACACGATGTTAAATTTTATAACGGCGCCTTCATGTCAAATTCTCAAATAATGCAAAATTTAAAAGTGTACCAACCACGTTTTATTGGGATATATTCTACAACCTTTGGTTGGGATAAAGCGCTTAAAACTGCAAAAAATATTAAATCTAAATTGAATAACACTTTCATTTGTGTCGGAGGCCCTTACCCCATCGCCATGCAAACTGCCTGTATTAATAAACATGACTGTATTGACGCTGTAGTTACTGGTGAAGGCGAAATTACAGTACCTGCTATGGTACACAGGCTTAAATCAGGACAAACTCTACATGGGGTAAAAGGCGTCATTTTTAGACATAATAGGGAGATCATTAGTAACCCTGACAGACCATTAGTAGAACATTTGGAAAAACTACCCTTTCCCGCTAGAGAATTACTGGATAATGTAAATGACTATACTCCTGCCCCAGCAACTTACCGCAGAAAACCTGTTGCATTAATTCTTTCCTCCAGAGGGTGTAATCGGCGTTGTATTTTTTGTTCACAAACAGATCGGCAGCGAAAATACGGACAACGAGGTATTCGTTTTCGTAGTATAGAAAATGTTATCTCAGAAATAGAAACCTGCCTGGTTCAAGGTTATCGTGAAATTAAATTTATAGATGATACACTGGCTGCTGATTATGACCGTTTACTTAGTATTACCAGGGAAATAAAACGTCGTAAACTGAATTTCACCTGGTTTGCATCCGTCTGTGTTAATCAGGTGGATAAACCGTTACTTACTGCCATGAAAGATGCCGGATGCTGGGCAATTTTATTTGGCGTAGAAAGTGGTGTACAAAAAAACTTAAATACCCTACGAAAAGGCACTACATTGCAGCAGATTAAAACAGCTGTCATATCTGCAAAAGAAGTCGGCCTGAAAGTTACCACTTCATTTGTTTTTGGTATTCCCGGGGAAACCTATGAGGAAGGTTTACAAACAATAGATTTTGCTTTAGCTCTTCAACCAGACATTGCAAACTTTCACGCACTCACTGCATTTCCAGGAACTTATTTATACGACAACCTGGAAAAGTATGGCAGGGTATCAGATAATCTCACTGAATTCACCTACCAGGGTGCGTCATTTGAGCCATATACTTTAAGTCGTCAGGAAATATCCAAATTAAGACAACTTGCCTTTAAACGTTTTTATTCACGTCCAGAATTTCTACTACAAAAGGCAACACAAATTAGAACCTGGGCTGATATCACTGCAGCCTACAAAGGCATAAAAAGCCTGTTCTGGTTATGGTTTAATGACCATATATTTGACAGCAAAAGCGATGTAGCTGTTAATGACTAGGCTGGTTTTTATCAAATAGTGATAACCATAGATCCGCTTCGCATGATCCATCCTGCTTTATTAATACGACTTTATGAACTAAATGTTTTATGTTGTTTTTATTTTTACATATTCTTTTAATACTGCTGGATATAACAGAGGATTCAGCAAAATATTAGTAATAAAATAACATTCATGAGTACAATAACAGCACCCACTAGCCACCTTATTAATTATTGCCTTCGCATTACCTGTGCATAGCATAGCTTTTAGGTCATAATCATATTTCCTGACATTACCAAAGCTTTGATTAAATGATTCACAGGGATACACATCTCCATTTTCGGTTAATACCAGATTAGATTTTCCAGCGAAACAGGGGATGAGCTGATGCTGTTTATTATATGTTTCATGAATTAATTTTCGCTGCAATATATCCTGTGCTATTTTAAGCTTACCCCCTTTAAACCTGTAACTGGGTGATTGCTGCTTTCTGATTTTCTTAGCCAGTAATTCGGTATACCTCCAATATTGAGTCATATTTACATTTTTATAACTGCTATCTTGTAAATCACCTCTAACTAAAGACAAAGTATGTGTTTTTATGTAATTCATTTTGCTTACAAATTCAATAATATCGTTCATATTGTTCTGGTTTTGTGCACAGAAAACGGTATTAACTCCCAACTCGAAATTTGGATACTTTTTTATTAAAGGAGCCAGTAAATGGTAAGTTTGTAGTGTTTTATCAAAACTATTAGGTGTACAACGTAGCCTGTCATGTTGATCATATAAACTATCAATTGACAGTTTTACAATAATTACACTATTACTACAGTCTCTTAAAATTTTTTCTGTACTCTCCCTTATTATCTCGGGCATCATACCATTAGTTGGAAACAGCATAAAAACCGGTTTATTTTGAGTATAAAAAATATGACTTATTTCTGGTAAATCATGTCGTAGATAAATTTCACCACCAGAAAATGCTAACCATAGCAGGTTTCCCAAAGAACCTGATATTTTTTTAACTTCATCTAATTGTAATTCTCTACCATCATTTTCGGGTGAAGAATTATTTTTCAGGTAAAAACAGAAAGGGCATTTAGCATTGCATCGCCTGGTAACAAAAAACGTCAACTGTATAGGGTGCTGTTTGTAAAATAAAGATGAAAGATGACGTAAAGGCGTATACATTAGCCATATCCCCTTTCAATATAACGCATACTAAAATACTCCTTGATGCCTAAAATACTGCCAACAGCTACCGCCAAAGGATAAACACAGAAATAATAAAGGCTAGCAAATACGGTAAATTTCAAACCATAAGACCTCTGTATGGTGAGTATGAAATAATAATTAATCATCCCATTGCACATCATCGCAATTAGTACAGCTGCTATAATAACTGGTTGATCACTCTGCCTAAACATAACTAACATTATTATTGAAATTACAAATATAAAAGTATTGAACTTTAACTCATATGATGCAGTTCCCGAGTCTTTAAATAAATCATTATTACCAATAGTATATGCTGTCCAGTATTTGGATTTTA
>Ga0316207_10005571_pt1 | contig 10374 bp, 9 predicted proteins | sample 6weekpyrite_MG_FD_204943 | JGI IMG/M metagenome (GOLD analysis project Ga0316207, IMG submission 204943) | Microbial mat bacterial communities from mineral coupon in-situ incubated in ocean water Damariscotta River, Maine, United States -... | ecosystem: Environmental > Aquatic > Marine >...
GAATTTAAGAAACTGATATCACCATTCAGGATAGGCACATGAATCTGATTCTTAGGGTTTATATCGGCATAGCCCTGACTCGAGCCCGTATTACGCGGATCAACCACAACGGTTGGAATATCTTTTTTCTTTTTATGATCGGCAATACGCCAGTAAATAATCGGGTGCGCTTCACGCGGGTTATGACCAAAGTGCATAACCATATCCGACAGTTCGATATCTTCATAAGCCAGTGGCGGTGTATCTGAACCCAGTGTTGCAAAATATCCGGTTACTGCTGAGGTCATACACATACGTGCATTGGCTTCAATGGTATTTGAACCCATCACACCTTTCATAAACAGATTTTCCAGATACTGCCCTTCCATTGTGAGCTGACCTGAACCATAAAGACCGATTGAATTACCACCGTATTTTTTTACTAAATGGGCAACTTTATGTGCCACCATATCAGATGCTTTTTGATAAGGAACACGTACAAATAAATCTTCATCAAATGCATTTTTAGTTTTACTGGTGTATTCAATATCACCATGTCCGGGCTTATTCCATTCTTCCCAGACATCTTTTCTCACGTACGAATCACCTTCCATACGGTCAACATAAATAGGCTCAGCAGCTGTTAAACCTTTAATGCACTGCAGACCATAATTGGTTGGATGATCTTTATCCGGTCGCATGGATACAATTCTGCCGTTCTCAGAAATAATCACCGTACCGCAACCCACACCACAGTATGGGCACTGTGCCAGTGCTGTTGTTCTTTTTGTTGAGCCTGCATTATTATTTGGGGCCGCTTCAAGCTCCGGATTATCACCGACAAATAAACCAGCGCCTGCTGCTGAACCGGTGATGAATGCACTGTTCTTTAAGAAATCTCGTCGGGAATGATTTTTAATACGTTTCATAATTTTTAATCCCTATCACTAACTGATAAAATTCTTGATATAGTTTTAATTCTCTTTTTAAAATGACTAACGCCCGCGATTATTACCACTATCCAGTGTTCGCATATAGGCAATAATGTCTTCAATTTCTCTCGGTTCAAGATTTGCAAGTCCTTGCGGCCCGGTGAAACCTAACATACGTGTATTTGAGCGACCGTGTTTCACCGTCTCACGAATAAATCCATCTGATACTTTTCTCAAAAAATCTTTATTTCCAATAGCAGTACCAACCACACCATTGGCATAACCTTTGCCTTCGACACCATGACAGGTGACACAAATCTGGTTAAACCAGAATTTACCCTGACGGGCATCACCAAAAGAAGCGGGTTGTGCATTAATTTCTTTTGAGCGGTTTGGAGAATCTTCAAAGGTTCTTAAATAAGTCACTATCGCCTTAATCCCTTTTTTCCCCAGATGCGCAAAGGGTGGCATACCGGTTCCCGTACGACCATCTCTTATCGTTGACATAAAGAACTTGTCAGATGCGACGCTTAATAATTCTTTATTAGTTAATGAAGGTGCAAATCCTGCCTTTCCAATGGCATCGGCCTGATGACAATAAATACAGTTCTGCTCATAAATTCGTTTACCTTCTGCGGCTTCCTTTTTTGCTGCAAACCCCGACGTGTTAATTACAAGCAGAGTCAGACCTAGCAGTCCGCTAATTAAGCTTTGTCGCTTCATACTTTTTCCCCTTAACGCTATGTTTTACACTTTATTATTACTGCAAACTACAATACGCCGGATTATTCTAAGATCTTTGATCTATGTCATAGAGTGCGACATATTGACTCACCCTTATATACTCGAACTACCACTTAGGTAGTAGTAGCAACAAATCATATAAGACCATGATTTACTTACGTTAATATCTCGTTAGACTCCCTTCTCACTCTTATTTCCAAGACAAGGTATTCATTAGTGGTAACTCTATAAATCCACGACAACATAGCTTGTTTTAATCAAATTTCTATCATAGAAAATGATTACCACTAGAGACAATCATTCTAAGAATATAGAATGTCTCTTATGCGTTTACGTGATTCATTATTAATTAGTCTCGGTATTGTACTTACCTCAATTACTCTATTAGGCTTTGCCAGCATGGCGGCATCCATTTTTATTGCTGATACAACTCAGGGGCTGGCAACTGCAATCAACGAGTCAGGTGCATTGCGCATGCGTTCGTATCGAATTGCCAGCAAGCTCTCTCACAACACAATCGACGACAAAAAACACTGGCAAGAAACGTATCAACTAATAACCGAATTTGAAGAACATCTATACAGTACTCACCTGATAACGATTATCCCTCAGGGCAGCAGCAGTGAACTCAGTCACGCCTATACAAATATTCAAAAACAATGGAAACACAGCATTAAACCTTTGTTCGATATCTATCTTGACGGAATTATTGGCCTGCTACCTGAAGCCAGTGAAGGTACCGATATGTCAATTAGTCAGGATGCTGTCAATAACCTTCGCAGTCGTTATTTCCTTGTGGTTTCTGACTTTGTAGATGATATTGATCATCTGGTTTCATTACTTGAAGAAGATGCTGAATCAAAGATAAAAGAATTGCGCTCACTTCAATACATCGCCTTAGTACTGACTGCGTTACTCACATTAATTGCGCTAACACTTATCTACAGACGAATTCACAAGCCATTAAAGCAATTGTTAACCGGTGCAGAACGCGTTAGCCATCGCGAATTTTCATTTCGTATTAATAACACTGGTAGTGACGAACTGGGAAGACTTGGACATGCGTTTAATACAATGTCTGAAGATCTGTCTGAAATTTACAGCGAACTTGAAGAAAGAATCAAACAAAAAACACACGATTTGAAACAAAGCAATCAGTCGCTTGAACTACTCTATCAAACCGTCAACAGACTCAACCAGTCAGGTTCATTACAGTCGTCTTATAAAGACATACTTCATGACATCAACCATGTTCTTAAAATTGGTCAGGGAGCCATTTTTTTACATGATCATGATTATAGCAATACCAGCATGGCTGCCTGCTCTCTTTTAGATGCGGACATTAGTTCAGCGTTATGCAATAAAATCATCAGTGAAAATGATCTTAATAACCGCTCTAGAATTTTTTATGAACATAACAAACAGATTATAACTCTGCCAATCACTGATCAGACACAGCAATATGGAACACTCATTATCCCAGCAGGCCTTTCACACAACATTGAAAGCTGGCAACTGCAATTACTTGAAACTATTGCCAGTCATATCGGCATTGCCATACGACTTTCTAATCAGTCCACCGAATCACGCCGCCTTGTTCTTATTGAAGAACGGGGTGTCATTGCCAGAGAGCTACATGATTCACTCGCACAGTCTCTTACCTACATGAAAATACAGCTCAGCCGCTTACGCACTATCTCATCAACATCGGATTCAGAATATACAATTATTATTAACGAACTACGTGACGGATTAAATAGTGCTTATCGCGAACTAAGGGAACTACTAACAACCTTCCGTCTTAAGATAGACGGCAAAGATCTTAATGCTGCATTGATAAAGACAGTGTTAGAATTCAATGACCGAGGCAACACCCATATCAGTTATAAGAATACGATTAACTTTCTTGATTTAACACCTAACGAAGAAATTCATATACTACAGCTGGTTCGCGAAGCTCTCTCTAATGTGGTACAACACTCACACGCAACAGATGCAACCGTGAGTATTCAATATAACCACAATGACATACAAATAAATATCAAAGACAATGGCATAGGCATTGATCATTCAAATTCAAAAAACCATCACTATGGGCTTAATATAATGAAAGAGCGTGCAAAAACCCTGTCTGGAACCCTTGCCATAATCAACAATGAAAATGGAGGCTTAGATATTTCTCTAAAATTCACACCAAACAACATCACCAGCTCTAATCATGCAACACCAACTTATGAGTAAATAGTTTGTATTCAATTCTTATTATTGATGATCACCCGCTTATCCGGCGAGGCATTAGAGACCTTGTGTCTATGGATCCTGTTTTTGAAGTCATTGCTGAGGCTGATAATGGTCTAACCGGCGTCGAACTGGCCTCCTCTGTGCAACCAGATATCATCCTTCTTGATTTTAATATGGACAAAATGAATGGCCTCGAAACACTGCAGAGAATAAAGTCCTCTAATACTGATAGCCGCGTTATTATTCTTACAGTTTCTGATAATGAAAAAGATATCGTCTCCACTCTTCGTGCTGGTGCTGATGGTTACCTGCTAAAAGATATGGAACCTGAAGATATGCTTGAACGCCTGCACCAGGTTATTAATGGGCATGTTGTCCTCAGCCCTAAAGTTTCTGAATTAATGGTTCGCGGGCTACATGAAGAAGCCCAGCTTCAGAGCCGTGAAGCTGTGACATTAACCAAGCGTGAACATGAAATTCTTTTATTAATATCTAAAGGAATGAGCAATAAAGAAATTGCACGCCGGCTTGAGATTGTTGAAACAACTGTAAAAGTCCACGTTAAACATCTTCTGAGAAAGCTTAACTTACGCAGCCGGGTTGAAGCAGCGGTCTGGGCTGTTGAAAATAAGAAATAACACATTCATCTATATTATTTTTTAAGGCCCTTTATCAGTCCGTCATGCAACACTTTTTAAACTTTTTACCGCTACCACACGGGCACTTATCATTACGAGCAATATTCTTCAACGAATTTTGTTTTAGCATTTCATTCTTTAACTGCGTACAACGATACTCATACTGAATACTAGTATCATCACTATTCTTCTCTTTAGCTACTACCTTAATCTGCCAGTCAAGGACATCACCTTTAATGACTTCAACTGGTTTTTCAAAAGGAAAAAATGCCTGTTTCCAGTGCGTTAACGGCTGATCTGGCGCCGTATTTATTGTTATACCTTCACATAATTTTACTACAAACCAGCCAGCCACTCCGTGTATCCAGCCTGGTTTATTTATCTGCAAATACTTTTGAGCAGTAAACCCTACTTCTCTGGTTGTCTGCAAATCAATTTCTGTAAGCGCTGCTTTTTCTGATAATACGTTCCCTGCATCAACCGCCTCTACCATTATTTTTTTTGAAAACAGATTAAATGCCGGACTAAAGTCCACATCAGGAATATGACGCCAGAAATCGAGTTTATTGTATACACGTGAATCTTCAACAGGTGCTGAAAATATCTTGACAGATTGCGGCAACATAACACCAGAGTTTTTTAAGAAACGGTCTCTGGCATCAATGGCAAACTGAAGAGTGTTTTCATCAACACCAAAGCTACCCAGTGTTTCAGATATTAATACATCAGCTTTTTCGGACAACACTACATCAGCAGAATTTTGTTTTATAAATTCTATTTTGTTTTCGCAATTATTTGCTCTGGCAATTTCCTTCGCCAGCTCAATCGCATCAGTTTTCTCAATTGCATATACCTTTGATGCGCCGGCTTTTATAGCCCAGATACTTAACAAGCCTGTCCCTGCACCAAGATCAACAACGACATCATCATGCTTTACAGTACTGAAGATTGCCTCTCGATATGCTTGCATGCGGATCTGATCAGATAACATATCGTAATAATGTTCATATGCCTGACGTGCCAGAGAAGAGTCATCCATTTTTCTATGCTTTCAGACTATCTGCGTACTTCATTATTATATACAGATGAAAATAACTGATCTGTTTCAACCGGCTCTTCTATAACCCATTCCTGATTCTGATGACTATAAGGATATACAAATAAAACCGATGAAGCCTGAGTCTCAATTTGCAGGCCGACACCACTCTCATCACCCGACTGCATACTCGTCACCAGCATCGTAGCCGATATATTTTCTGTCGCTACAAAACGCCTTAATTCTTCAACAACCGTTTCAATTTGTTCTTCCCAACCCGCTGTTGAATCTTTCTCTGCCGGACAATTCATCTTCATATCTTTAGAGTCATTATAGGCCCGCAATCCAAACGGCACCACTATCCCATACTCATCCAGCATTGCTTTGGCTGTATCTATACATGCCAGCACCATCGTTTCTAATTGCTTTTCAAGCTCCAAAACCATTCCTCTAACTCAACTTTATCATCCGTTTCAGCCACATCACTTCATCGTATTTATATACGTTGCTATTGACTCAATATCCTGTTCACTGAGAGCTGTTGCAACATTCGTCATCACCGAGCTTGGTCGTGTACCCGTTTTATTTTTATACGCGCGTAATGTTGTTGTAACGAATTTAAATTTCTGCCCCGCAATTCTTGGTAATGTTTCTTTACCATAACCGTTCATCCCATGACAATTACTGCATACATTTTTATATAGCTTTAGTCCGTTATGATATGAGACTGAATTTTTATTCACTTTTAATAAATCCGGAGCCTTTACATCACGACTGGCATAATACAAAGCGATATTTACTCGCTCATCAGTGGTCAATCCCTTAGCCAGATCATTCATCACTCGATTTTTTCGATGACCTGTTCTGAAATGCTCAAACTGAGTTAATAAATAAACTGGATTCTGCGCGGCAAGGTTCGGGATATTATCTTTCACACTATTACCATCCTTACCATGACAGTACTGACACAATCTCACCCGCATACCACCCCGGGTAATTGACTCATTTAGCACATTATAATCACCCAGTTTTTGACCCATTTTCAAGGTTAAGTCTTCGATTGAATCTGCGTTTACAGCAGTTGTTATCAGCAGTGGCATTATTAATTTTAAGAGAAGCATAATCCGTTTCATATCAATCCTTTAGATATATTATTTGTACTGAAAGTATAGATGAAAATATACAGCTGACTATGATCTATCTCAAAGGCAAATAAATTAGCTGAGAACCTTCGTTCTCAGCTGATCTTTAATGATTATTTTTTAACTTATTTTAAATGATAATTTATAAAATCTGCCATGCGTTGGATCGCATCTTTCGAGGCCAGGTCATCTGCAAAAGTCCTGACATGCGGCGGTCTGAAATCAAACCCTCGGCCAACACCCGGATAGATGATGAGATGAGATTCTACTTTATTCTTTTCCATGATCTTAATACTGGTCTCTATTACACGACGCCGCTGGTACTGCTCCTGCTCTCCGATAAATATTAACGTTGGCAGTTTGAGTTTTTCAATCTCCGGAGCAAAACCATAAACTTGTGCCGGTTCTGGTGCATTGGGATCTTGCCAGTGCGGATAATAAGACACATAACAGGCCAGATTTTTTTCCTGATGCTTAAAGGTAACCGCTGTTTTTAAAGAATAATAACCACCACGGGTATGAGAAACGATACAGGCCTTTTTTGTACTGATATCTTTTCTTGCCAGTAACACATCAACAACCGCTGATGCATCTCTTTCCAGCTCATAGTCGTGCGGATACGGATGCGTACCCATGAAGTTTGCCTGATAGATATCCGGAGCGAGCACAACAAAACCACGTGCCGCAATCCGCTTTACCTGCAGCTTTAATAATTTACTCAAGCCGGCACGGCCATGCTGAAAAACTACGGCCGGATATTTTTTATTATCATCCGGGCGTGCAACCATCGTTGGCACTGTAACATCATCTCTGTCATACTCGATCCAGTCTACTTTGACTTTATGATTACTGACTTCTCTCAGCTGACCGCCATCCCACCAGTCTTGTTTCCACCAGAATGATTTATCTTCTTTTGCCTCTTCGTGGGCTTGCGCTGACTGAGTCATGATCACCATCAGCACTATATATAAGATTCTTTTCATCACATTGCCTTACTTATAAGTTCATTAATTTTTTGCATAAAAAAAGGGAGCGAAAAAGCTCCCTTCTCTTAATTATCTACATAGGTAACTTATTTGTAGAAATCGATCATGCCTTCTAATGAAACAGGCTTGATCTTGTCCGCGTTACCAGCAGAACCAAATGCTTCGAAACGAGCTTTACAGATGCTCTTCATCGCTGCAGTAGATTCTTTCAGGAATTTACGTGGATCGAAGTTTGATGGGTTATCAGCCAGGTGCTTACGAACAGAACCTGTAGAAGCCATACGTAAATCCGTATCGATGTTAACTTTACGAACACCAGATTTGATGCCTTCAACGATTTCTTCAACGGGTACACCGTAAGTCTGACCCATATCACCACCGTAGTTATTGATGATTTGTAACCAGTCCTGAGGCACTGAAGATGAACCGTGCATTACTAAGTGAGTGTTTGGCAGACGCGCGTGGATTTCTTTGATGCGGTCAATACGCAGGATTTCGCCAGTAGGCTCCTGAGTAAATTTGTAAGCACCGTGTGAAGTACCGATTGCAATTGCTAATGCATCACAGTTAGTCGCTTCAACGAAGTCAGCTGCTTCTTCAACACCTGTTAACAGCATGTCTAAATCAAGCTTGCCTTCAGCGCCATGACCGTCTTCTTCACCCATCTCACCAGTTTCCAGTGAACCCAGGCAACCTAACTCACCCTCTACTGATACACCACCGGCGTGAGCCATTTTTACAACTTCTTTAGTTACTTCAACGTTGTACTCGAAAGAAGAAGGCGTCTTCATGTCAGCCATTAAAGAGCCGTCCATCATTACTGATGAGAAACCTGACTGAATAGAACGCAGGCATACAGCCGGCTCTGAACCGTGATCCTGATGCATAACAACAGGAATGTGCGGGTACATTTCAATTGCTGCTGAGATCAGGTGACGCAGGAATGGTTCGCCCGCATATGAACGTGCACCAGCAGAACCCTGCATAATTACAGGACTGTTAGCTTCATCAGCAGCTTGCATGATCGCATGAACCTGCTCCATGTTGTTAACGTTAAACGCTGGCATGCCGTAGCTGTTTTCAGCTGCATGGTCTAATAATTGTCTAAGTGAAATCAGAGCCATTTCTGTTTCTCCTTTATTTAAGTTTTTAAAATTTTAACCACATTAGTATCGATCGTTTAGTTCGATACTGAAAATCAATATGTTGTATCAGAACAATTAAGAACCGATACGAACAATCTTCATCGAGTTTGTGCCGCCATCAACGCCAACCTTGTCACCTTTAGTGATTAAGATCAGATCGTCTTTATTAACAACACCTCTGTCTAATAAAACTTTTTGCGCATGACCACTGAGCTGATATTGTTTAACTTCATCAATGTTAATGCTCATTGGATAAACACCACGATAAACCGTCATTCGGCGCTTAGTCTGCTCGTGTCGCGTCAGTGCGTAGATCGGTATACCCGAGCTGATACGTGACATCCAGAGCGGTGTAGAACCTGACTCAGTCATTGCAGCGATACCATCAACTTTTAGATGATTTGCAGTGTACATTGTAGCCATCGCCACTGCCTCATCAACCCGACCAAATGTAAGGTCAACGCGGTGATCAGAAACCCGTGTTGTGCGCTGTTTTTCAGCTTCTTCACAAATACGGCCCATTGACTCAACAACTTTTGCCGGGTATTTACCCGCCGCTGTTTCACCAGAAAGCATGACAGCATCGGTACCATCCAGTACCGCATTCGCCACATCAAAAACTTCAGCTCGTGTTGGAATCGGATTTTCAATCATTGATTCCATCATCTGTGTTGCGGTAATCACAACACGATCCATACTACGCGCACGCTTGATCAGGTCTTTTTGAATAGCAGGTAATTCTGCATCACCAATTTCAACACCCAGGTCGCCGCGTGCAACCATGATAACTTCAGATGCTTCGATAATTTCATCGATAACATCCAAGGCCTCAGCACGTTCAATTTTTGAAACGATCGCACCATGACCACCGGCATCACGTAATAACTTACGACACTCAATAACATCACTGGCAGAACGCGGGAATGAAACAGCAACAAAATCAGCTTCAATTTTTGCAGCTGAAATAATGTCCCGTTTATCTTTATCCGTTAATGCGGGAGCTGATAAACCACCGCCCTGCAGATTGATACCTTTGTTATTTGATAAAGGACCGGTATGCATAACTTTAGTATGTACTTCGTGACCAATAACTTCTGTCACTTCCAGTACCATACGACCATCATCAAGCAGTAAAACATTACCCGGTACAACATCGCCCGGTAAGCGCTTGTATGTCAGACCCACACGTTCATTAGTACCTTCTTCGTCACCCAGTTCAGCATCAAGAATAAACTTATCGCCTTCTACCAGATTAACTTTACCTTCTTTAAATTTACAGGTACGAATTTTCGGGCCCTGCAAATCAACCAGTACACCGATCGCTTTATCATGCTTTTCAGCAAATTTTCTAATATTGTCCGCACGGAATTTCTGTTCTTCAAAAGAACCGTGTGAAAAATTTAAACGCACAACATCAACACCGGCTACTACCAGTGATTCTAAAACTTTAAGGTCGTCAGTTGCCGGCCCTAGAGTTGCGACAATCTTAGTTCTGCGCAACATATTCTCCTAAATGAATAACTAAAAATGG
>Ga0316207_10005572_pt1 | contig 10374 bp, 7 predicted proteins | sample 6weekpyrite_MG_FD_204943 | JGI IMG/M metagenome (GOLD analysis project Ga0316207, IMG submission 204943) | Microbial mat bacterial communities from mineral coupon in-situ incubated in ocean water Damariscotta River, Maine, United States -... | ecosystem: Environmental > Aquatic > Marine >...
CCAGATAGTCGTTGAGATAGGCGATCAGCAGCGAATACAGCGGGTTTGCGGTGCCCCCCAGCACGAAGGCGACCGCCAGCAGCATGGTAAAGCCGGTGCCCAGCAGCAGCCCGGCGCTGGCGGCGATCGCGCCGACCAGTGCAACGGAAAAAATCAGGCGGCGCCGGTCGACCCGGTCCGAAATCCAGCCGATCGGGTATTGAAACACCATCGAGCCTAGAAAGATCGCCGAGATGAACACCGACACCTGCCCGACCCGCAGCCCGATTTCCGAGGCATAGACCGAGCCCATGCCGAACAGCGCCGCGAACACCCCGCCCAGCAGGAACATGCACACGAAGGTCAGGGGCGAGGCGTGAAACAACCCGCGCAGGCTCATCGGTTTGGTGGTGTCGAATGCCGGCGTCGGGCTGATCGACAGCAGGATCGGCGCGAACGAGATCGACACCAGCACCGAGGGCACGATGAACAGGATAAAGCCGGACGGATCGCCGGTGGCCAGGATCGCCTGCCCGGTCACGATGCCCGCCATCTGCACGATCATGTAGGCGCTCAGGGTCTGGCCGCGGGTTTCATTGCTGGCGGCGTTGTTCAGCCAGCTTTCCGCCGTCACGTAGACGCCGGAAAAGCCGAAGCCGATGACGATGCGCAGCGCGGTCCAGGCCCAGGGGTCGGTGATGACCGGAAACAGGATCAGCGCGGCCGATATGAACGAGGCCAGCGCGGCGAAGACCCGCACATGGCCGACACGCCGAATCATCCCCGGTGCCAGCCGCGAGCCGCCCAGGAAACCGGCGAAATAGGCCGAGGTGACGATCGACAGCTCGAATGTGGAAAAGCCTTCGAGCGTGCCGCGCACGCCCATAAGCGTGGCCTGCAAGCCGTTGCCCACCATCAGAAATCCGATCCCGAGCAGCAGCGCCCAGGAGTGTTTAAGAACCTGTATCATAGCGAACTCCGCACGCCGTCATGCTGGCCTTTGACCGGATCGGGCGCGTGGCGTCTGCGCCTTGTGCGACTCAATCGCGTCGCTTCTCGCCGCCGGGCAGCAAAAGCGAGGCGTCGCCGTAAGAGAAAAAGCGATAGTTCCGCGCGACGGCGTGGGCATAGATGGCGCTGATCCGGTCCCGCCCCATCAGGGCGGCGACCAGCATCAGCAGGGTGGATTTCGGCAGGTGGAAATTGGTGATCAGCGCGTCGGTCGCGCGAAAGCGGTAGCCGGGGGTGATGAAGATGTCGGTGCTGCCGGTCCAGGGCACGAGCGGGCCGGGCGCGGCGGTTTCGGCACAGGCATTGGCGGCGGTTTCGATCAGGCGCAGGGCGGTGGTGCCGACCGGGATGATGCGCCCGCCCGCGCGCCGGGTGGCGTTGATCTCGGCGGCGGCGGTTGCGCCGACCTCGCCCCATTCGGCGTGCATCCTGTGCTGGCTGACGTCGTCCACCTTGACCGGCAGGAAAGTGCCCGCGCCCACATGCAGGGTGACATGGCTGAACTGAACGCCGCGCCCGCGCAGGGCGTGAAGCAGGCCGGCGTCGAAATGCAGGCTGGCGGTGGGGGCGGCGACAGCGCCGGGGCGCGCCGCCCAGATCGTCTGGTAATCCGTCTTGTCCTGCGCGTCCGCGGCGCGTTTGGCGGCGATATAGGGCGGCAGCGGCATCATGCCCGATTCGGCAAGGGCGGCGTCAAAGGCATCGCCGCTGAGGTTGAAGTCCAGCTCGGCGGTGCCGTCGCGTTTCGCGATGAGCGTAGCGAAGAGCGCCTCTGAAAACGTGATGCGTTCGCCTTCGCGGATCTTTTTCAGCGGTTTGACCAGGGCATCCCAGGTGCCCGCCGGGGTGGGCTGCAGCAGCGTGGCCTCGATGCGCGCGGCCACGGGGCCTTGCGCGCTGTCGCGGTGGCGCAGGCCGGACAGGCGCGCCGGGATCACCCGAGTGTCGTTCAGCACGAGCCGGTCGCCGGCGCGCAGGAAGCCCGGCAGATCGAAGACATGCGCATCGGTGATGTTGTCTGCATCCGCCACCAGCAGCCGCGCGGCGCTGCGTGGCCGCGCCGGCCGGGTGGCGATCAGCGTCTCTGGCAGATCGAAATCGAAATCGGACAGCTTCATCTGGGCACTCGGGTATTTCTGCGTCATTGGCCGGGGGCGGGCTGCGGCGGCGGGCGGCGAAAGATCTCGCGGAACATGCCCGGGGTCAGGATCGACAGCGGGTTGACCGACACGCCGGGATCGTCCGCGGTTCCGGTCAGGCGGAAATTGAAGCCGAACACGCCTTCGCCGCGGCGCGAGAATATCTGCCCGATGCCGTTCAGGAAATACACCGGAGAGATCACGCCCTGCATGTCCAGGCGTTCGCGGTTCAGATCATAGGTGCCATCCAGCGAAACCCCGATCGAGGGGCCGACCGCGCTGGAGCGGTACAGCACCAGCTGGTTCGGGGTCAGGCGGAATTCGGCCTCGACCTCGCTGAGCGTGATGCCGCCGGAATTCATCTGATCCAGCAGCCCGACGATGCTGAGCGCGGACAGCAGGTCGGTCAGCGCCGGGGCCTTGACGATCCGGGTGCGGCTGACCGACAGCCGCCCGTCATAGACGCCATCCGCCCCGGTCGGGTTCAGCGTCAGATCCAGCCGCCCGCCGCGCGCGTTGTTCAGGATGCCCGCCGCCGCGATGGTGCCGCCCGCATCGTCGCTGCGCAGGCGCACCGCACTGCCCGACGGCGTCGGCACCAGCGTGCCGTCGATCGGCGTACGGCCATTGACCCGGGCGGAAAAGCTGCCCGACAGCCCGGATTTGTTGGTGAACTGGCCGATGAAATCGGTCAGGGCGATGCCTTCGGAGATCACCAGCCGGTCCAGCGTCAGCGACAGCGGCCCGCCGCCGCCGCGCCCGCCGTCCTGGCTGCCCAGCGCGGCTCGGCGCAAATCGATGGTGCCGCTGCGCATGGCGACGGCGGGCGTCAGGTTCGGACCGCGCCCGGTCAGCACCACCGGCCCATCCAGCCAGCCGCCCAGCCGCACCCGGTCGAACTGGGCCACATCCAGGGCGCCGCCGGGTGTCAGATCGACAACCCCGCTGGCGCGCAGCCCGGCGGCATCCAGCACCAGCCGGTCGATCGCCGGGGTCTTGCCCAGGCGACCGGCGATTTCCAGCTTGCCAATGCGGTTGCGCGGCTTGCTCCATTGCAGGGCGGCCAGGCTCAGCCGGACCCGGTTCAGGTCCGACAGCAGCGAAAAAACCGGCGGCTTGCCCTTTTCCAGATCGACGGCGATCTGCGCCACCCCGGTGCCGGTCACGGTGCCCGCCGGCAGGCCGATGCCGAATTCATCCAGCAGCGCCTGGCCCAGTTCGACGGTGCCTTCCAGGTGGCTTTTGCCTGCGGTATCGGGTCCGAAGTCCTGCGCCCAGGTGACATTGAACGGCACCGCGCCCAGCTTGCCCGGCCCGCCGATGCTGATGCCCGCCCGGCTGGCGCGCAGGGCAAGTTCCGCCGCGCTGATCGTTCGGTTCCTGACCAGCTTGTCCGAGGTCATGTCGCGCAGCACGCCCTCGACCGAATAGGCGACATCCTTGACGTCCACCACTTTTGTCAGATCAAAGCCGATGTCGGATCGCAGCAGCGCGCGGCCCTCGGCCAGATCGGTGCCCAGCCCGGCCTTTGTCATCAGCTGGAACGGCGGCAGGTCCAGCAGCGACAGCCCGGCGTTGATCGAGCTGTCGGTTTGCAGCGCGATCTCGGCGCGCCCCGGCCGGCGCGTCACATCGGCGATGCTGACCACCGTTCCGGCCATGTCGATGGCGCCGCCGTTGGGCGCGACGATCCGCCCGGCTTCGATCACCGTGGTATAGGTCTTGTTGACCAGGCTGCCGTAGCCGGACCCGTCGACGACCGGCGGCAGGCTGCGCATGAATTTCACCTCCGCCCCGCTGAACCCATAGTTCATCGAGATCTGCGGCGCCTGGCCCGGAAACAGGCGGAAGGCGCCGCTGAGATCGCTGATGTTGCCGGACAGGATGTTCCTGCCCAGCCAGGTCCGGGTGCCGGGCGCCACCGACACCGGCCACAGCGCCAGCAGCCGGTCCAGCGGGATCTCGTTCAGCGCCAGGTCCAGCGCCACGCCCCAGCCGGTGTTATCGGCGCGCACGCTGCCCTTGCCGGAAAACCGCTGATCGCCGTTCTGCAGCGCCACCTGGCCGATTTCGACCGAGAACGGATCCAGCCGCAGGCGGAAATCCACGGCCCCGCGCGCAAAGCGCATCGGCTCGGCGAAAATTTCCGCCGGGCGCAGCACCGCATCGCTGAGCGCGAACTGTCCGACCAGGCTGGCGGGCCAGCCCGCGGTGAAATCCTGCAGATAGGCGGTGCCCTCGGCGGTGACGCGCGCGGCGTCGCTTTGCAGCGAGACCTGGCTGAAGGCCAGGGTCTGCGCCCGGGGGTCATAGGCGACATAGGCGCGGGCGCTGTCAAATGCGATCGGCGGCGTGCCGGGGACCGGCTGCAGGGCGCCGGCGCCGACCTCCAGCGTGCCGGCCAGCCCCTCGATCACGCCCGCGGCGTCGATGCTGGCGCGCAGAGCGCCCGATATCGGCGCCTCCAGCACCGCCAGAAACGCCAGCGCCGGCGATTGCGCGGCGATGTCGGCGGCGGCGGCGTTTTCGAATGTCGCCGTCAGGCTGGCCTGGGGCGAGCCCTTTTCGGTGCGAAAGCCGATGACGGTGCTGGCCAGTTCCTCGGTGCCGTTGAACACGTCGGCCGCGATGGTCAGATCGAGGCTGTCCCTGGACTGATCCAGCGTCAGCCGCCCGTCGGTGACCTGCCAGATGCGGCCGGACCGGCTGTCCTCCAGCGTGATGGTCAGCTGGTCGGCGAATATCCTGTCAAGCTCTGACAGCGGTTCCACCGCAAAGGCCCGGTCCAGCCCGTCCAGCACCGCCGCCAGGCTGCCGCTGGTGCCCGCGCCAGCACCCAGCGACAGATCGAAGGTGCCGTCGGCGCGGCGGCGCACGGTGATCTGCGCGCCCGACAGGCGCAGCGCCTTCAGCGCCAGCCCGCCTTGCAGCAGCCGTTCGGGCGCCATCCGGGCGCTGACGTTGTTCAGGCGGGCGATTTCAGAGCCGCGCGGATCAAAGACGCCGACATTGGACATCAGAACCCGCGGGATGCCGCGGCCATCGACGGTAAACTGCAGCCGGCCCAGCGACACCCGGCCGGCGCCCAGGTTGTCGTTGATGCGGTCCTCGACCCGGCGCGTCACCCAGTCGGGCGCGCTCAGCGACATGCCGGTCACCGACAGCACCAGCAACGGCAGGCCCACCGCGATCACCGCGACGCTGAGCAGAACCAGCAGCCCTGCCCGTCTGCGCCGCCGGCGCGGCACCTTGATTTTGATGTTTTCGTCGCTCATCAGCCCTGCGTTCAGGCGGTTGCGCTGCCTGTGGCCTTTATCTTCGCGCGTTCCAGGCTAGAACTGAACCCCGTAATGACATCACCAGGGATCACATCGCCATGTTGAAGATAGGCCAGCCCGCCCCCGATTTCACCCTGCCCCGCGACGGTGGCGGCGATCTGACCCTGTCGGGCCTGCGCCCGCGCAGCGTCGTGCTGTATTTCTACCCCAGGGACGACACCCCCGGCTGCACCCGCGAAGCCATCGGTTTCAGCGAACAGCGCGCGGCATTCGAGGCCGCCGGAGCGGTGGTTCTGGGCGTCAGCCGCGACAGTGTCGCCAGGCATGACAGGTTCCGCGCCAAATACGAGCTGGGCATTCCGCTGCTCGCCGATGTCGACGGGCAGGTCTGCGAGGCCTATGGCACCTGGGTGGAAAAGAAGATGTACGGCAAGGCCCATATGGGCATCGAGCGCGCGACCTTTCTGATCGACGGCGCCGGCAATCTGGCGCGGATCTGGCGCCGCGTGAAGGTGCCGGGCCATGTGGCGGAGGTTCTGGCCGCGGTGCAGGCGGCATGAGCCTGCCCCTGGCCGAGCGCGCGGTTCAGGTGCTGAACACCGCCGATGCCCACGCCAAGACGGCGCTGTCGCGCGCGCATGCGGCGGACTGGCAGGCGGCGCGCGCCACGGGCGACGGGTTCGCGATCGGGCGGGCCACACCGCCGCCAGGCCCCTCCCGGCCCGACAAGCCCGATCTTTTGTCGCCCCGCGATGTGCCAAAGCGCAGGCCCGGCACCCCGGCCGGGCGGATCGCGCTGTTGCACGCGGTCGCGCATATCGAGCTGAACGCGGTCGATCTGCACTGGGACATCATCGCGCGGTTTTCGCATCTGCCGCTGCCGCTGGGCTTTTTTGACGACTGGGTCAAGGCGGCGGATGAGGAATCCAAGCATTTCAACCTGATATCGGACTGTCTGCAGGCGCTTGGCAGCCATTATGGCGCCCTGCCCGCCCATGCCGGAATGTGGCGCGCCGCCGAGGACACGGCGCAGGATCTGATGGCGCGGCTGGCGGTGGTGCCAATGGTGCTGGAGGCGCGCGGGCTGGATGTGACGCCCGGGATGATCGAAATTTTCCGCCGGGCGCAGGACCAGGGCGCGGTCGCGGCGCTGGAGCTGATCTATGGCGAAGAGGTCGCGCATGTGGCCTATGGCAGCAAATGGTTCCATTTTCTGTGCGGGCGCCACGATCTGGACCCGAAGCCGGTTTTTCACGATCTGGTCCGGCGCTATTTTCACGCACCGCTCAGGCCGCCCTTCAACGAGGAAAAGCGCGCCGATGCGGGCATTCCGCCGGATTTCTACTGGCCCCTGGCGGAAGAGACGCGCGGCTAAAGCATGACGCGCAATTTGGTCCGAAAACCGGTGCCCAGTTTTCGGATTGCGATCCAGGGCTGGCTGGCGGTGCTTGGCGGAAACAGCGCGGATCGGCAAGAATTCGCCTGCCTCAGCCGAAATTGGTCCATATTCACGGGGTGTTGCCTAAAATTCTTGCAGTAATCGCAACCGTTGAGTAAGCACTTCTAGGCCTATGGCGCGGGGAACGCCAATGGCCGTTTGGACGAAAAAACGGGGACGGGAATTCGTGAGGACAGGTCTTGGCCATCGCCTGCACGCGGCGTTAGAGCGTGTGTTTCCAGAACAGCGGTTGTTTCTGCGCTCGGAAAACGAAACCCGGTTCATCCGGCTGGGCTCCGGCACCCAGGCCGTGGCCTGGACCGGCAGCGCGTTTTTTGTCGCCTGGGCGATCATCGCCACCGCGATACTGCTGATGGACAGCATCGGTTCCGGCAGCCTGCGCGATCAGGCGGCACGCGAGCAGAAGCTGTATGAGGAGCGGCTGAACAGCCTGTCGCTGGCCCGCGACGCCCGCGCCGAAGAGGCGCGCATGGCGCAGGAGCGGTTCAACGCGGCGCTGGGCCAGATTTCGACGATGCAATCGGCGCTGCTGGCGTCCGAGGACCGGCGCAAGGAGCTGGAAACCGGCATCGACGTGATCCAGACCACGCTGCACCGCACGATGATGGAACGCGATCAGGCGCGCCAGGAAATCGAGCTGGCCACGGCCGAGCTGAACGGCGACGGGGCTGAAACCAATGGCGCGATGCCGGTCCAGGACGTCGAGAACACGCTGGATTACCTGACCGCGGCGCTGAACAGCGCGGCCGATCAGCGCGACCAGGCGGCGGCGGCGGCGTCCGAAGCCGAACAGGCGGTGCAGGAGCTGGCGCTGGAGGCCAAGCTGGTAAACCAGCGCAACGACAAGATTTTCGAGCAGCTGGAAGACGCGGTTTCGGTCTCGATGGCGCCGCTGGACAAGATGTTCCGCGCGGCGGGCCTGCCGACCGATTCGATCCTGGACACCGTGCGCCGGGGCTATTCCGGTCAGGGCGGGCCTTTGACTCCGCTGCGCTTCTCGACCAAGGGCGCGGAGCCGGATGCAGACGGGCTGCGGGCCAATTCGATCCTGGAACGCATGGACCGGGTGAACCTGTACCGAATCGCACTGGAAAAGACACCGTTCGCGATGCCGGTCACGGATCCGTTCCGTCTGACCTCGGGGTTCGGGCCGCGCTGGGGCCGGATGCATAACGGCACCGATATGGCGGCAAGCTATGGCACCCCGATCTATGCCACCGCCGATGGCGTGGTGATACAGGCCGAAGTTGTGTCGGGCTATGGCAAATACGTCCGGATTCAGCATGAATTCGGGATCGAGACCCGGTTTGCCCATATGTCAAAAATTCGCGTGACCAAGGGGCAAAGGGTCTCGCGCGGGGACCGGATCGGTGATATTGGAAGTTCCGGCCGGTCCACCGGCAACCATCTACACTATGAAGTACGGGTCGGCGGCGAGCCGATCAATCCGATGACCTATATCAAGGCGGCGAGAGATGTTTTCTAAAAGCAGAATAAACGAGCCCGGTGCGAAACCCGCGGGCGACGAGCAACCCGCCAAGGCGCCAGAGGCTTCGCCCCCGCCGCGCCCCAGCGAGAATTTCACCCCCTCCGCCCCCAAGGCGAAGCCGCCCGCATCGACCCTGTCGGCGGATCTGGTGGTGACCGGCAACATGAAGACCACCGGCGACATCCAGGTCGAGGGCACGGTCGAAGGCGACATCCGCGCCCATCTGCTGACCATCGGCGAAGGCGCCACGATCAAGGGCGAGGTGGTTGCCGATGACGTGGTGATCAACGGGCGTATCGTGGGCCGCGTGCGCGGCCTGAAGGTGCGGCTGACCTCGACCGCCCGGGTTGAAGGCGACATCATCCACAAGACCATCGCCATCGAAAGCGGCGCGCATTTCGAAGGCTCGGTTCAGCGTCAGGACGACCCGCTGTCCAACGGCACCCCGCCGCGCCCGGCACCGCCCTCGGCTGCCAAGCAGCCGATGCCGGCCAAGCCGGCAGACGCCAAAGGCTGATCGCGAACGATCCCTTAGATTGAACGGGCATCTCAGGCGACTGCGGTGCCCGTTTTCCGTTGCGGGTTTGTTTCGCGGCGGCGGCGTTCAGACCGGATCGTACAACGCGCGGCGGTACAGGTGCCAGGTGGCGTGCCCCAGCACCGGCAGCACGATGAACAGCCCCAGGAAATAGGGCAGCATGGCAATCAGCAGCAGCACCGCGATGATCGCCGCCCATCCGATCATGACAACCGGATTGGCGCGCACCACGGCAAGGCTGAGCAGCATCGCGGTGATGAAATCGATTTCCTTTTCCAGCAGCAGCGGCAGGCTGACCACCGTCATTGCGAACAGCACGAAGGCAAAGACCGCGCCGACCCCCAGTTCGACGGCGACCATGAGCAAGGCCTCGCGCGTCAGGAAATCCGCGAGCGTGAAAGACGTGCCGAAATGGCTGATATAGCCGAGCCCCATGATCAGTGCGAAAAGCATATGCGCCAGAAACGTCCAGAACAGGAAATAGATCACGATGATCGCCCCCATCCAGGGGATCTGGCGGTCCTTTTCGCGGGCGATGACGCCCAGCACCGCGCGCCAGGCCAGCGGCTCGTCATCCTCCAGCCGCCGGCTGACCTCATACAGCCCGACGGCGGCAAACGGCGCGACCAGAGGAAAGCCCAGTGAAATCATCAGCGTCCAGGTCACGGTGCCCGCCCCCAGCGCCACCAGCCCCAGCCCGGTCAGCACATAGACCGCGCTGAAAAACAACCCGAACGCGGGCGCGCGGCGAAAATCCCGCCACCCCGCCGAAAGCGACATCGACAGTTCGTGCCACGTCACATGTCCGACCTGCGGCACGGGCGAGGCAGCGGGGGCGGGGGTTGGTTCAGCCATTACTCTGCATCCTCCCGGCGCCAAGGCCAGAATCCGGCCCCCGCGCGCGATCATTGATCCGGATCACGGCGGCGGCGCCTTGGCGGGCCAGTCCACGACCCCATGATAGGCCTGTGCCATCCGCAACAGGCGCCGGTCGGCGCCGCGCGGACCGAAAAGCTGCACGCCGCCCGGCAGACCCGCGTTGCCGAACCCGGCCGGCAGATTGACACAGGGCAGCCCCAGCAGGCTGACCGGCACCACGATTTCCATCCAGCGATGATAGGTGTCCATGGCCTGCCCGGCAATATCCTTGGGCCAGGTTAAGTCGGCGGGGAACGGCCAGACCTGTGCGGATGGCAGGATCAGCGCGTCATACCCGCCAAACAGCCGCGCCGCCGCGCGGAACCAGTCCGACCGGATCGCGCTGGCGCGCAGGATTTGCTCGGGCGTCAGGGACAGGCCAAGCTCGATCTCCCAGATCAGTTCCGGTTTCATCCTGTCGCGATTGGCGGGGTCGGCATAAAGCGCGCCGTGCTTGGCCGCGGTCGCCCAGGCGCGCAGGGCAACCCAGCTTTCCCAGATCGCAGCGGCGGGAAACGGCGGCGGCACCGGCGCCACCACACAGCCCAGATCGGCGAACACCG
>Ga0316207_10005573_pt1 | contig 10373 bp, 12 predicted proteins | sample 6weekpyrite_MG_FD_204943 | JGI IMG/M metagenome (GOLD analysis project Ga0316207, IMG submission 204943) | Microbial mat bacterial communities from mineral coupon in-situ incubated in ocean water Damariscotta River, Maine, United States -... | ecosystem: Environmental > Aquatic > Marine >...
AAAATCGCTAAAGATGTATTTAACGGTATGTGGCTCGGAGAAGGTGATGCTGATACTGTAATTGAAAAGAAAGGCTTAAAACAAATTACCGATGATTCTGCAATCGAAGCCATCATTGATGAGGTTATTGCAAACAGCCCTAACCAGCTAGAACAATATCGTTCCGGAAAAGACAAGTTATTTGGGTATTTTGTTGGCCAGGTTATGAAAGCCTCACAGGGGAAAGCAAATCCTGCACAGGTTAATAAAATACTTAAAGATAAGCTAAAGTAGTAGGTATACGTTAAAACATTTTTAGCCACAGAGACATAGAGCACGCGGAGGTAATTTATTTCTCTGCGCACTCCGCGCCTCTGTGGCAAAACTATTGTTTTTATTTTCTCTCACTCTACAATTAAACAAAATAAGTACCCTTAATATGCCAGACAACGACCTACTTCACCGCTTCATTATTGAAAACACCCGCGTGCGAGGTGAAATGGTACATTTACAAGCCAGCTGGCAAGCTGTACTTGAACGCTATGATTACCCTGAAAATGTACAAGGTATTTTAGGTGAAGCATTTGCCGCCTGTGCCTTATTGTCAGCCACCATTAAATACGAAGGCTCACTAATCTTACAGATTCGTGGTGATGGCCCACTACACCTGTTAGTCGTACAGGCAACATCTGAAGGCACATTACGCGGTCTTGCTCGTTGGAACAGTGATGTACCAGAGCACAACCTGAAAAGCATTTTTGGTAATGGCCAAATGGTTATCACCATAGAGCCACCCTCAGGCGAACCCTATCAGGGCATTATTGCATTACAGGGAGAACACATACAGGATGCCATTGAAAATTATTTCAAACAGTCTGAACAATTAAATACCCGGCTTTGGCTGGCATCAAATAATAAATTATGCACGGGGTTTCTATTACAGGAATTACCCGAATCGAGTAATGCTCACCCCAGTAACCTTGGCGAAAACCATAACAGCTGGGAACATGCCGAGGCCCTTGGCAACACATTAAGTAATGAGGAATTATTAAACCTGTCAACCAAAGACATTCTTCACCGATTATTTCATGAAGACGATATTCGCTTATTTGATCCCTCACCCCTTAGTTTTCGATGTAGCTGCTCAAATGATCGTATAGGAAAAATGATTATTTCCTTAGGCATCGATGAAGCTCGAAATATAATTATAGAACAGGGAAAAATCCAGGTTGATTGTGAATTTTGTAATGCACAATATAATTTTGATAGTATTGATGTAGAAAACCTGTTCGCATCCAGTGCACAGACAAACACCTCAGGCATTCACCATTAGGCACCTTTAATCCATGTCCATAACACAGAATTTTGATAGCAAAAACAAAAAATTGATGATAACAATTACGGGTTCATTTAATTTTTCTGAATATAAAGATTTCAGAAATGCTTATAAAAATATACCGCCAGATAAAAATATAGACGTATCAGTTAATTTAGCACAAGCAGAGCATATGGACTCTGCGGCACTCGGCATGCTGTTACTGCTCGATGAACACTTCAACGATCAACGCATTAATATTATAAACTGCTCTGATTATATAAAACAGGCCCTGGACATTGTTAATTTCGGAAAAAAATTTAATATAAGCTGAACCCGATGTCCGAAATAACTAAACAAAATGATTTTTTTTTACAACAGGCGATTAATCTTGCTATAACATCAGCAGAACAACAGGGAGGGCCTTTTGGTGCGGTTGTTGTCAGAAATGGAAAAGTTATAGGCGAAGGTCATAACCAGGTTACCGAAACCCTCGACCCTTCTGCACATGCTGAAATCATGGCCATTCGAGATGCCTGCAAAAACCTAAACGACTACCAGCTAAGCGACTGTACGATTTATTCAAGTTGCGAACCCTGCCCCATGTGCATGTCTGCAATTTACTGGGCACGTATCCCAAAATTAGTTTATGCTGCTACAGCTGTTGATGCAGCAAAGGCTGGATTTGATGATCAGTTTATTTATGACGAACTAACCAAGCCCTATTCACAACGGAGCATTATTATAGAACATAGCACCCACGCATTATCGAATAAAAGTTTTGAGGAATGGCTTGCTAATAATTCTAGAAAAGAATATTGAGACAACCATATAAAGGCAAAAGCGATATTCCGCAAATAATGCCAACAGCTATACTGAAACAGTTCGCCGCTGGCAAACAAATATAACATTAGCATTTTTTGCGCGCAATTACGCTTTCTATTTCTTTCTGCTTTTCTTTAATATATTAATCATTATAAATCGGTATTTTTAAGTAATGCTGCCCATTTGGCTCTTTCTTCGGCAACTGGCCCGCTGTCAGATTCACCTGCACACTTTGATAAATTAGTTTTGGTAATCGCAATTTAGCATCCCGCTCTTGCATAAAAGCTATATATTCCTCTTCACTGCGGCTTATAGGTAAGTCTATATTCTTTTTTTTGCTTTCACCTATAGTAGTGAAGGTTTGCAGCGCTCTCTCGCCAGGATAATCATGACCAGGAAATACTTTCGTTTCATCAGGTAACACGTATAATTTTTGTGTTATAGATTTATAAAGATCTTTAGCACTACCTTTGGGGAAATCGCATCTACCTGTACCGATATCCGGCACAAAAAGCGCATCACCGGTAAACAGGTTATTTTCTATTTTGTAGGTGGCGCATGCGGGTGTATGCCCAGGTGTATGTAATACATCAATTAAAATTGACCCTGCATTAAGCTGATCGCCATCTTTTACCAACACATCGAAATCATTACCACTGGTATCGAAACCAGTTCCCAGATTGAAGACCTCTTTAAACGTGTCCTGCACTACTGTAATTGCTGCATTAATAACCAGTGGGACATTATACTTATGTTTTAAATACTGCATGCCGCTGAGATGGTCCGCATGTATATGAGTATCTAATACATAGTGCAATTTCAGCTTGTTCACACTGATGAAACGATCCAGCTCCTGTAAACTATCATTATAGGTACGCCAGCCTATAGCATCTAAATCTAATACCGGATCAAAAACAACCGCATCCCTGCTCGTTAAATCATACACAAGGTGCGTGAGGGTACAGGTTTGTTTATCAAAGAATGTTTTTACTTCTAACATAATAATTATTTCCTGAAACTGATTTCTACGAACGATAAGCTTTAAATTATCCAGTCCAGGATATATGACAAGAGTAATGCCGCATGGTTTCGATCACTAAACAAATGATCGGCTCCAGCAACCTCACGTAGTAAACTTTCAGCCCCGGTATACGCCATTATCTGCTCTGCAGCCTGAGGCCCGATTAAACCATCATCACCAGCTCGAATAGCCATAATTGGCATATCACAGCCCTGCATCTGCCTGTCCATATCATATGTCTCTACATCATCAATAAAACCTGGCTTAACCGGGTATGCTTGCCCAGCTACTATGATTTGAGCACTCTCCCCCCGTTGCAATTGATCCATGGCTGAGCCGAAATGGTGCAGCACATGGGCAGGGTTTGCCGGGGAGGCCAGGGTAATAATTTTTTCTACCTGGGATAAACCTGCACAGGCGTTTTGCACAGCAGCCAGGCTAGCTGTGCCACCCATACTATGCCCAATAAGAATACTTGCCGGCTCATAATGTGCAGACAACCAGTTGGCTGCACACTCAATATCTTTCACCATGCTACTAAAATTTGTAGCCGAGAAATCACCTTCACTACCACCCAGCCCGGTAAAATCAAATCGCAACACCGCCTGCCCCGACTGCGCCAGACCACGACTTAACCGTGCAGTTGTAAGTGTCTGCTTACTACAGGTAAAGCAGTGACTCACAATAACATACTGTTGAGGCACAACTTCTGAAGGAAACTCCAGAGTCGCTTCTAACTGGCTACCATCAAATCCCTCAAAATACACTTTACGAGACTGTATTTTAAATTTTTCTTTCATTTGTATCGCTTTAAACGCATTTGCAGCATTTCCATTATTCCTTAAACATCAATGACTTAGATAATTACAAAGACGATTAAATCACATTTCTCTCAAATAAGTAAAATTAATTTATAAATTATTCTCCTTAAGGGTTTTATTGCGTCATAAAATTAATATATAATCGCGCCCTGATTGGGATAGACGAAACATTTGCCTGTCCCAGTTAATTCTATATCTGTAACCGGCCGATAAAATTACAATAAAACAGGCCTGTTAGAAATGCAGAATTTTTTACTTTTAAGGAAATACCAATGTCTAACTCAGCTAAAAATACCGATTGCGGCAAATACGCTTACGCCATCACTCAAACCGGCTTTAAGGGCGGCATGATTGTAGATGACTACGGCGACACCATTCAGATTACTGAAACTCATATTAAAAATGCAATCAACCAGGTACATGAAGCCTGGGATGCAAATCGTGATACCAAGCAGTCAATTCTACGATAGCAAATACCTCACCTGCCTGTGATATAAAAACCTCTCCTAATTAATTTTAGCCGGAGGTTTTTCATGTCTAATCAACACACAAAAACTGAATTTAGATTTGAAGCACTACACATACCAGATAATAGAAGCGTTTTCTTTTTCTTGAAATCTTTTTAATACCACAAGATTCACCCCTGCTCACCTTCAACACGATGTCGTGCCTGAATAAAATCCTTATGCGAGACGTGAATCAAATCACTGATTCTGCGCACCATATGCTCTTCATATTTATCCAGTACCTGATCCGCAAATGCAACACGCCAAAGCGATTCAATCAATAGTATTTTTTGTGGCTGGGTATAATGTTTTGCTATTAATTTGGTAAATTGATGGTAATCCGTTGCCCTGTGTTTTTCTTCTTCTGCCAGGGCATAAAGGCTATCGACCTCTGTTTCAGATATATCAAAATGAGCTGTCAATAATTTTTTTACCTCTGCAACTTCCTTTTCATTTATATGATCATCCTGCAATACCATTTCTATTAATAACGCTGCCGCAGCCAGATTTAACTGATGCTCCAGAGGAACTGCAAGCGCCTTATCAACACTAAAATTATTTTCAAAAAATGACTTTATTTTAGTAAGCATAATTTAGTTAAATACCTTTTCCCGTGCACTCTTCCAGGCCTGGTCACCAAACTCGTACTTGATAACTAATGGCAAGGCACAAGACCCAACTGATAATAATCGATCGTGAAATACCTTTAAATTAAAATCATCTTTCTTTTCTTCTTCTTCCCTTAATGCCTTTATTAGAGCCCAACCTGTTGCATAACCCATGGGTACAGTGGGTGACTGGGAATACCAGCTTAAGTCAGCTTTAGCCTGGTCAATTGAAAAACCAAGCTCATTACACATGCGTTGAGCCGCCTTATCGATGCTCAGATTTTGTGTGTGCAACTCCACATCCAGCATTACACGAAGTGCTCGCCATAAACGATCACGTAACATAATAAAATAATGCTCCGGCTTATCCAGAAAACCCTGTTCCTGCATCATATCTTCACAATACAATGCCCAGCCTTCATAAAAAGTCGCTGAAGAGTTCAGCAACCTCGGCAGGCTATTATGTGGATTAATATTAGCTGTAACAAATTGCAAGTGATGCCCTGGGAAAGCCTCATGAACACAGGTAAGATCTATTGATGTCCAGTTATGCTCAAGCAGGTGCCCTTCGGAACGAACCGGTGTAACATAATAATAACCTCTTTGCTCTGGGTCTTTATAAGATGGCTCATCGTAGGCCGCAAAGGGAATTTCGTGTCGTAAAAAAACCGGTGTCTCAACTACTTTCAATGCCTGATCATCAGGTACCGTAACCAGCTCCTTCTCAACTACAAATTTAAAAGCCGCCTGCATACGACTTCGATACGCACTCATCAACTGATCACCCTTATCTTTGGGGTGTTGATGTCGAATATTTGCCAGCTGCTCTTCTAAATCATTTGAGCCAGGTAACTGGTTACACAGTGCCTGTAATTCCTGCAGCGTCTTTTTAAATAGTTCCTCACCAAATTTATATAATTGTTGAGCACTGACATCCAAACAATGCCTGTTATTTAACAGCGTATTGAAATGACTTTCACCACAGGAATACGAGCCTTTTGCTCGCGGTAGAATATCTTTACGTAAAAATTTTTCAAAATCTTCCAGTGCATGTGCGGCCTCATCAAACACCGGCTGCAAACGTGAAGGATTTTTAAATTTATGTACGATATCCGGGTTATGTGCCAGGTCACGAAAATAATTCGCTCCCGTTGTTGCCCCTGTAATTGCATCAACAACCCAGTTTTCAGGAATTTCTTCAGGCCGTTGTGATAAATAGTTTTTTGCACAACGCATATATTCTGGCACACTCTGTAAGCGATGCTTTAACGCCTGATGAAGATTTTCTACCGGGCGATTGATTAACTGGTGTATTGCCTCAAGAGGCAGGTATTTTTGCGGCATTAGAAAACGCCAGTCACGTTCAATTAATTCATGCAGCTCTATGCTGGCCGCATTATATAAAATACTATAATCCAGTTTCTGGTTAGCACTAAGCCCGGACACATCCAACTCATCTAAAGAAAAAATAATTTTCTGATTTAAAGAAATCAATGCCCCTATATCTTCATCACTAAAGGGAGTCAGCAGATCATCATATCCTTTTACTCCAACATGAACGGCCATTTCTGGGTGAAAGCGAAACCAGGCGCTGTAATATTGCTCTTGCAGGCCATTAAATGTTTCCTGCACTCTATTATTTTGCATTTATTCTTTTTCTACTTAATGAACGATTAATTCTTATTCTTCGATTATTTCAAAGTTATGTGTTATATCTGCAGTAGCGGCTAACATTATAGATACCGAACAGTACTTTTCTGCTGTTAAATTAACCGCTTTTTCTACCTGTTTTTCACTTAAACCACTACCCTTGACGATATAGTGCGCATGAATTTTTGTAAAAACCTTAGGAATTTCATCAGCTCGCTCAGCACTAAGCTCTACAATACAGTCAGTTATTGGCTGCCTGGCCTTCTTAAGTATCATCACCACATCAAAAGCCGTACACCCGCCCATACCAATTAATACCATTTCCATTGGTCTGGCAGCCAGATTCCTGCCCCCTGAATCAGGTGCACCATCCATTACAACCGAGTGCCCGCTACCTGATTCACCCACAAAAGACATATTATCTAACCACTTAACTCTGGCTTTCATTCATTTCACCTTAAAAAACTTACTTAATAATTTATATTTTGCACTAATGCACGGTATTTATACGGGCTCTTGATAAAATCCTCTATAATTTATTCGATCCATCTAATATAATACGGAAACTATGAGCCTGCTACCTAAAGTCGACAAATCGAACCCTTCGCTGGATTTACTTCTAAATCATTGCCATCGTAAAACCTACCCGGCAAAAAAGAATATCATTCACGAAGGAGATAAACCACATAGCCTCTACTATATCATTAAGGGCTCAATTAGCGTACTTGCTGAAAACGAAGATGGCGCTGAAATAATCCTGGCCTACTTGAACAGTGGTGATTTTTTTGGTGAAGCCGGCTTATTCAAAGATGACCTGGAACGAAGTGCAAAAATTGTAGCCAAGTCACCCTGTGAAATTGCTGAAATTTCATACACACAATTTAGAAAACTGGTAAAAGAAGACCCTGAGATTCTGTTCTTATTATCTGGACAAATTTTTGACCGATTAATCAGAACCAGTCAGAAAGTACGCGACCTGATTTTTCTCGACGTGTCAGGGCGTATCGCCAGAACACTGCTAGAACTTAGTGAACAACCTGATGCCATGACACACCCGGACGGCATGCAAATTAAAATCACCCGTCAGGATATTGCCAAAATTGTTGGCTGCTCACGTGAAATGGCTGGTCGAGTATTAAAAGAGCTTGAAGAAGACAGGCTTATTTCTGCTCATGGCAAGACCATTGTTGTGCATGACGAAGAGCATATCGCCAAACATAAAGCCCATAAAGAATCCCAAAAAGGCATCGATGATTAAAAATGACGTGGCGACATTAAAGGTCGCCACGTCATTAACTAAACAATTCTGAAAGTTTTTCCCCAGGATCGTCTGCACGCATAAAGGCTTCACCTACCAGAAAACTGTTCACATTATTTTCACGCATTAACTTTACATCATCCCTTACATGAATGCCGCTCTCTGTCACCAGAATACGATCTTCCGGCAACATATCCAGCATATCCAGCGTTGTTTGCAGGTTCACATCAAAGGTGCGTAGATTGCGATTATTTACTCCAATTAATTTTGCACCACTTTGTACTGCGCGTTGCATTTCTTCCCGATCATGCACTTCCATTAACACGTCCATATGCAGGTGATGAGCCAGGGCCAATAGCTCATTTAACATGGCATCACCCAAAGCCGATACAATTAGCAAGATACAATCTGCATTCATCGCACGGGCTTCATAGACCTGATAGGGATCGATAATAAAGTCTTTACGAATAACCGGGAGGCTAGTCGATTTCCGGGCCTGCATTAAAAATTCCGGGGCACCCTGAAAAAAATCCCGATCCGTCAAAATAGATAAACAGGCTGCGCCACCTTTTTCGTAGCTTTTGGCAATGTCTGCCGGAATAAAATTTTCACGCATAACGCCTTTACTGGGTGAGGCTTTTTTTATTTCCGCAATAACACCAGGCTGTCCTGCAGCAATTTTATTTTCAATGGCCTGAATAAAACCACGCACGGGTAAGGCAACTTCTGCTCGCTTGCTCAAATCAACTAAGGATTCTTTTGCAGCGGCTTCGGTAATTTCTTCGACTTTACGACGGAGAATTTTCTGTAATATGTCTGGAGTACTCATAATAACTTCTCAAAAACGATAGCCAACTTCGAACCTATAAGCTTCTAAATCAAGATCATCACTATCCATGAAATCTATAGATGCGAAATAATTCTGGTTGAAATAGTGACTGATACCAAGCAAATATAGCTGAGAATTATCTTCGTCATCATCAAACGTTAAGTCTACACCTGCATAAATACTTGTCGATTTATTTATGTAATAACTAAATTTAGTTATAAACTCTCTCGACTTGGCGTCAGGAATACTAGATGCTATACCGCCATAGTCGGCTCTTCTTTCTCTCAAAGATACTACCAAAGAAAAATACCTCTCGTTTACATTAAAGAGCTGCTCATATGTAATTCCCAAAGACTGGCCTTTAATAGTATACGTACTATATTCTCTCTCAAAATCCCCAATCAAGAGCTCTATCTCTGCCATTGAATTTAAATAATACCCAATATTCAAGTTTAAATAATCGCTTTCAGCCTCCTCACTCCCTAACCCACTATCAGAATCAATACTCAAATAACTAATCCCTGCATAAAACGCTGTCTCCTTGAAATTATATTCACCAGCCAAAAGATACGCATTAGATTTTTCTTCATCACTCACAGAATCAGCGCTATTTTCATCATATGATCTAATCAAGCCTACACTTAATTCATCTGATCTACTGAGGAAAAGCTGCGCATCATATGGCACTAAAGAATCCTCAACGGGTGAAAACAAATGCAAATATCTAATCCCATAAGCATCCGTATCAATCTCTTTTTGCTTAGAATTAAGATAAGCAAAATCAAACTCATTTTGAAATGATGCCAAAACATTTATCGAAACCAGCATCAACAGGACACTTAAACAAACCTGTTTTTTCATTTACCACTCCACTAAAACTGCTACAAAAATTCTTAAAATTTATTACTATAAGCAACCAGGGCTTCAAATTTTTCTTTAGCTTTGCCATTAGCAATAACGGCTTTTGCCTTTTCTACACCCGCCGCTAATGAATCCGTAAGACCCGACACATAAATAGCCGCGCCTGCATTTAAGCAAACAATATCTTTAGCTGGCCCAGCCTGATCATCCAGCACAGACTGGATAATTCTCAAACTATCAGCAGAATCTCTGGCCCTAATTTCATTTAAATCAGCCTTCTGCATGGCAAAATCCTCAGGCTGAATAGTATAAGTTGAAATTTCACCATCCCTTAATTCAGCCACCGATGTTGCGCTGCCAATACTGATTTCATCCATACCGTCTTCCGCATGAACGATCATCACATGCCGACTTCCTAATTGTTTTAGGACTTGCGCTAAAGGCTCCACCCAGTCCTTACTAAATACGCCAATAACCTGGTTAGGTGCAGATGCAGGATTGGTTAGCGGGCCAAGCACATTGAATATTGTTCGTACCGCCATTTCTTTTCTCGGACCAATGGCATACTTCATAGCACCATGATGTTTAATAGCAAACAGGAATCCAGCACCGACATTTTTAATACATTCAGCAACTTGTTCGGGTGAAATATCTAAATTCACACCCGCAGTTTCCAACACGTCTGCGCTGCCAGATTTAC
>Ga0316207_10005574_pt1 | contig 10373 bp, 9 predicted proteins | sample 6weekpyrite_MG_FD_204943 | JGI IMG/M metagenome (GOLD analysis project Ga0316207, IMG submission 204943) | Microbial mat bacterial communities from mineral coupon in-situ incubated in ocean water Damariscotta River, Maine, United States -... | ecosystem: Environmental > Aquatic > Marine >...
GGTATGTTCTGCGAGACTGGCAGGTACGCCGGGAGAACTTGGCACCCCAAGTGTTAATGCTCCAGAGCCCGCCTTAACCAGAAGAGAGTCAGAGTGGCCGTGGTAGCAGCCCTCGAATTTAACAATACTGTCTCTGCCGGTGAAGCCGCGAGCTAATCGGATAGCACTCATTGTGGCTTCTGTACCTGAGCTCACCATTCTAACTGACTCGATGGATGGCATTAGCTGGCAGATGCGCTCTGCCATCTGGGTTTCAATAGCCGTTGGAGCACCAAAGCTAAGGCCCTTTTCAGCTGTATCCTTAACAGCCTGGATCACCTCAGGGTGAGCGTGTCCCAGGATCATGGGCCCCCATGAGCCCACATAGTCGATATAGCGTTTACCATCGGTGTCCCAGATATAAGCGCCCTTGGCATGATCAATAAAAACAGGGTCGCCGCCGACGCCTTTAAATGCGCGTACAGGGGAGTTTACGCCACCTGGTATAACAGATTGCGCCTGGTTGAATAGCTCAGATTGGGAATTATTATGGGACATAGTAAGGTTCCTGGTAAACGCGATGATTCTTGAGGGCGGGTATTTTACATCAAAATTTAAAATACAGCATAAAACCTGTCTGATAATTTGCCTTGTGCTTTAAAATCAGAGGAGATAAGGGCAAGATAGCCTCTATTTGGGATATCAGGGGGAGTTATGGTGAAGGCGCATAAACGCTGTGAGTGGGTAACTGAGAGCGAGTTATATCAACAGTATCACGATACAGAGTGGGGTGTCGCAAACTATGATGATCGCCATCTGTTTGAAATGTTGATACTGGAAGGGGCGCAGGCTGGCCTTAGCTGGCTGACCATTTTGAATAAGCGGGAAGGCTATCGTAAGGCGTTTGATAATTTCGATGCCCATAAAATGGCAAGATATACAGACAAAAAACTGGAGAAACTTTTACAAAATCCGGAGATTGTAAGAAACCGGTTAAAAGTGAATGCGGCCAGGGTGAATGCACAGTGTTATTTAAATGTATTAAAAGAGTATGATTCGTTCAGTCATTACATATGGCAATTTGTAAATGGCAAGCCGGTTAAAAATCACTGGAAAAAGCTGAAGGATATACCTGTGACTACAAAAGAATCAGATGCAATGAGCAAGGATTTAAAAAAACGAGGATTTAAATTTGTAGGGTCAACTATCTGTTATGCATATATGCAGGCAGTGGGGATGGTTAATGATCATACGACGGATTGTTTCTGCTATAAAAAATAAATATTCGAATAAAAAATTATTTAGCAGCACATTAAGTTAATGTGCTTGCGTGGACTAAGATTTAAATGCTTCAGAATATACGCGGCAGGTTTCACTTATTAAGTGTGTATTATCATGAGAAAAAATATCACTGATAATCGCCAGCATATCTGCACCAGAATCTAACAATATCGTGTGATTTTCTGTTGTGATGCCACCAATGCAACACACAGGTGTCTGTTGTTCTTTTTTGAATTCTGTTATTAAACTGGCTTTGGCTCTTGGGGCATCGGGTTTAATGCTTGAACTAAAGAAACTGCCGAATGCGATGTAGTCGGCTCCTTTTTTTGCGGCAGAGTAAGCAAGTGGTAACTGATCATAGCAGCTTACGCCTATGATTTTTTTATCGCCTAGCTGTTGTCTTGCCTGTTCAAAAGAGTAGTCGTCTTTGCCTATATGAATGCCGTCAGCATCAACTTCTTTAGCCAGTTCAATATCATCGTTAATAATTAAAATAGAATTATACTGTGAGCAAAGTTGCTTGAGTGTGCGGGCCTGTGAGAGTCGTTTTTTTGAGTCCGTGCTTTTATCTCTATATTGTATGATTTTTGTGCCGGCACAAAGTGCGGCTTCTGCTTTTTCTGCAAATAGAGTGGCAGGCATTAGTGTTTCATTAGTGATGGCATATAGCCCGTGTAAAGCTTTTTTCATTTTAACGTTTTGGAATTAACTGGCCATGGCCGAGGGCCAGGGCGTTTTTTAATGAGGTATAGGTGTAGTCCAGGGCAGACTGGCATGCACTGGCAGGCTCATCCTGTTTTGCAATGAGTGCGGCCAGGCTTGCAGCAAGAGTGCAACCTGAGCCATGATATTGATGCGCAAGCCGTTCGTATTTATAGGTTTCAATGCAGGTCATATTATTATAAAGCTCATGCACGACTTTTTCGCTCTTTGAATGAGTGCCCGTTAACAGAACATATTCTGCGCCCAGGTTATTTAATTTTTGCGCGGCCTGCTCAGAAGTAAAGTCATTCTCTGTAAGGTGGTGTGCCTCTGGAATATTTGGAGTGAGCATAAACGTGTATGGAAGGATGAATGTTTTTACGGCTTTAATAAGATCTGTTTTCGATAAGCTTGACCCACCTCCAGCAAATAATACAGGGTCAAAAATAACCGGTATGTGTGTGTTTTGTTTGAGCAGGATATGGATGGCTTCAGCGGTTTCGCTCGTGCCTAACATGCCAATTTTTATTGCGCTAACATTTATATCTTTAAGTACTGCTTCAGCCTGCTGAAGAATTAAGCCAGGCGAAGTTGCTTCAAAATAACTTACATTATGAGTGTCCTGGACGGTGTTAGCGGTAATAATGGGCGCCGCATGGCAGCCCTGATTGTGTATGGCTTCAATATCCGCCTGGATGCCAGCACCCCCCGTAGGGTCGAGTCCTGAAAAGCAAAGTACAACAGGCGAGTTACTGGTTTGCATCGATGATAGTTGTAAAGGGTATATGTATGTTAGTGGTTTTCATTTTCAGGTCTTACGCAGGTCAATACGCTAAAGTCACATTTGTTTTAGAGCGGTGTGGTTTGATAATCTGCCGGTGTAAATTAGCAAACCTGCCTTGCTGACTGGGCAAGATCCATAATACGTGCACGAATAAACTTATTGCCGCGGGCTTCAGGAGATAACTTCAGGTAAGCGCTATAATCAGCCAAAGCCGAAGTATGGCACTCTAACTGATCGTAAATGGCTGCACGAGCTTTAAGCGCGTCAGCATGATCGCTTTCAATGTTAGCCATAATGTCAGCAATAAGTAGTGCTTTTTCCCACTTTTCTTCCTGCATATATAAGTTGCGCAGGTTACGCATCATGCGAACAATGATTTCGCGATTGCTACAGCTGGCCAGCACGCCGTGTAGCTGAGATTTATCAAGCTGACTGCCGTAGTACTCGACGAGGCGCTCTTCGATGTCTTCTTCATTAAGGGAAATACCGCCAAAGTATGGGTCAAGAACAATAGCACCATCGCTAATTTCAAGCTTTACCAGAAAGTGACCAGGAAATGAGACACCAGCAAGTGGAAGGCCCAGTGTGTGGCCAAGCTCAATGTAAAGTATGGACAGGCTAATCGGAATGCCGAGCTTTCGATCAATAACATCATTTAAAAAGCTGTTGCGTGGGTTGTAGTAATCATCGGTATTCCCTTCATAGGCCTTTTCTATGAATAGAACATGGTTTAGCTGCTTTAAAATTTCAGCTGCATTTGCTGTTTCTGGCAGGCGTTTGTTTATTTCAAGCGCCATATTCCTGATTTTGGATAAGTAATGATCAATGTCCAGCTCATGGTATTCAAGTCGGGCAATCATTAGAGCGGCTTCAGCGAGATTTATTCGCTCATCTGGCAGTTTGAGCAGGTTCTCAAAGGCTTCTCTATCAGGTGAATGAATTGTGCTCATAGTCTTGGCTCAGGCCTTATTTCTTAAACGTGTACCGTGTTCAAGGGAGAGTAAAATTTCAGTTGCGCTAAGTGTTACCGGGAAGTATACACCAGATATTTGAGCGCCATGAATGCTAGCGCCCTCGAGCTTCGCTTTAGTAAAGTCGATACCACGTAGATTGCACATTCTAAAGTAGCTGTTGCTAAAGTCCAGGCCATCAGCATTCAGGCCAGTAAGGTCGACGCCCCTGAAGTCAGCACCGGTTAAGTCGCAACTCTCCCCGCTTTTGTGGCGTTCATTGAATTCTTCGGTTTTTCCTTCCCGTAGGAGTCGGTAAAGCTCATCATCTTTGATTTGGGGTGCACTGCTGGACATAGATAGTATCCTGAAATAACAATATTTTTATTAAGTATACACAGCAGGTTAGCGTTCTGCTAATTTTTAAAAAAAGCGTCAGTAACCAGTTAATCAAGGTGTGTTACGTCTTATTTTATGGGAAAAAATCCCGCTCAGTATTGCCTGGAAGTTTGTATATTAAAACAGGTATAAAAGCATGAGTCGGGCAATTACTAGTATAGCAGCTGTCTTAAGCACCGTGCAGGGAGATGACTAGCTGGCGCGTGTGCGCCATTGTGCGGTGTTCCCAAAGGAATACCCCCTGCCAGGTTCCCAGTAGTAGCTGGCCAGTATTAAAAGGTATGGTCAGGCTGGACTCAGTTAATGTGGTCCTGACATGGGCTGACATATCATCAGGGCCTTCATCAGTGTGCTGATAAAGGGGGTCTCCATCAGGGGTGAGCCTGGACATGAACGCCTCCAGATCACGACGTACTGTCGGGTCGGCGTTCTCGCATAAAATTAGTGAGGCGCTGGTGTGCTGGATAAAAATATTAGCGGTGCCCTGGGTCATTCCAGATTCAGCGACCAGTTTGTTAAGCTGCTGACTAATATTCTGGGTGCCACGCCCCTTTGTTTTGATAGTCAGTGTGGACTGGAAAAACACTAAGCTCTATGCCCGATGAATTTTATGTAATAAGTCCAGATTAACCAGGCTTGCTCCAAAGTCGTTACCCGCGAGGGTGTTGAAAGCTTTACCGGGTTCTCCCATATTGTCCAGGACCAGAGATGCACCGGTGAAATCATGCTCACTAGTGTAATCGTTGATAGTTATTATTGTTTTAAGGTTAGCACCTAATGATGACTTGATGCCATTTTCTGAGTCTTCGAACGCCAGGCAGTCGCTGGCAGGGAGGTTTAGCTTGTCCAGTGCCCAGAAATAGATATCCGGAGCTGGCTTTTTGGCGGGTACGATATCGCCTGCTGCAATTACCTCAAACCAGTCAGTTGAACCCTCCTGGAGAGCATGCTCAAGCAATGCGGTTACATTGGCCGGAGTGGTGGTGGTCGAAATAGCAATTCGCATTCCGCTCTCGCGAGCCTCTTCAATAAGGCGCTTAACACCGGGTCGCAGGGGGATTGCTCCGCTGGCTAATAACTCAGTGTAGTGCTTGGTCTTTGACTGGTGTAATTCCTTAATCAAGAGCGGTGTTTTATCATCGGTGGGAAAATCAGTGTTAAATTTTTCGAGATAATAAGCCATGCGCTCCTTGCCGCCTGTAACAGCTAGTAACTCGCCATAAAGCTCTACCGACCAGTTCCAGTCGAGTCCCGCCTGCTGAAAAGCACGATTAAAAGCAATTCGATGCCCATCTCGCTCCGTGTCAGCAAGTGTACCATCAACATCGAAAATAAGTGCCTGGAGTGATGACATAAAACCGTATCCTAAAAGTGAAAGCAACGAATTGTAGATGAAGCGGGCAAGGAAAAATAGCCTATACTTTAAAGGTTATTAGCTGATTCAATAGAAAATAATAAATGTAGAGCGTTGCGGGCTCTGCCTGCTATCCCTCTTGCCAGAATAGTAACCAGAAATACAGGGTAATGATAAGTATTAGTAATAATATAAAACGTGGTTTCAGCCGGTTATCAATTAAACAGAAAATGATGGCTATTACGATGGCGGTTAGTCTGTTTAGCATCGCTGTGGTTGGTGCGAGTATATTAGTTACTGAAATAGAAAATTTAAAAAAAATACAGAAGATTAACCTGCAAATAATGTCAGAAATTATTGCGGAAACAGTTTCTGGTTATTTGCTGTTTGGAGATGAAGTTGGTGCAAGTGCAGCACTTGGGGCGATGGAGGCGAAAAAACAGATTACAAAAGCAATACTTTATAAAAGAAATAAATCAATGTTTGCGATTTACTTAAGGGATGCTGCAAATGGAGAAGCTACATATGAGTCTATTAAGAATGTGGATTTACTCAAGGGCGGATTTAATGCGTTAAAGAGTGTAGAGCTTGATAACGAAACAATAGGGTATCTGTATCTGGAGTCTGATGATTCCCTGGTGAATGGTTTTATTGAGAAAACAATTGTTAGTTTTATTGTGACATTGTCATTGGTTGTCCTGGTTTTATATGCCCTGACTAGCAGGTTGCAGAGATTTGTATCTGACCCTATTGAACACCTGACGGATACCGCATCTAAAATAACAGCCGGTGAAGATTATTCGCTTCGGGCAGAAAAAGAAAGCGCAGATGAGATTGGGGTATTAACTGATGAATTCAATAATATGCTGGCCAGGATACAGTCAAGAAATAGAGAGCTTCTGGAAAGTGAAAAGAAATTCAGGGAAGTTGTAGAGCAGTCGGTGGATGCCCTGTTTATATTTGACTTTACAGGGCGATTTGTTGATGTGAATAACGCGGCCTGTAGTGCACTTGGTTACACAAGAGATGAAATGTTGAGCTTTAATCTTATGGATGTAGATGAGCATATCAGGAAAAAACAGGACTTTCTATCACTAATCCATCGCTTAAATGAGAGAGATGTGCTTGATTTTGATAGTGAGTATGTCAGAAAAAATGGTGAAAAATTTCCGGTTGATATAAGGCTTGCATTTGTAAATATTAAAGAAGAAAAGCTGGTGCTTGGTTCAGCTCGAGACATTACTGAAAGAAAACAGATACAGAACAGCTTGCAGCAATCGAAGGAGATGCTTGAGATAAAAGTAAATGAACGAACTCGTGAGTTAAAAGAGGCTAACAGGGAGTTGTCTATTTCAAAAGAGAAAGCAGAAGCTGCTAGTCGTGCGAAAAGTTTGTTTCTTGCGAATATGAGTCACGAGATACGTACACCGATGAATGCAGTTATTGGGTTTACTGATGTATTAGCAACAAGTGGGCTCAATGAGCAACAAATCGGTTATGTTAAATCAATACAGTCTGGGGGTAGAAATTTACTGAGCCTGATAAATGATATTCTCGATATATCTAAAATAGAAGCTGGGAAAATGAAATTCGAGTTTGAAAAGGTATATGTCAGGCAGTTACTGGAAGATGTTAAACAGGTTTATATGGTTTCTGCCAGGGAAAAAGGGCTTGACTTAACCCTGTTAATAAAAGCATCAGTGCCCGAGGCTATTCTTACGGATGAATTAAGATTAAGGCAAATATTATTTAACTTAATCAATAATGCTATTAAATATACGCGTGAAGGCAGTGTGAAAATAATTGCTGATTATGATGTTTTCTCAGAGCGCGCGGTTTATTCAAGTTTAAAGGTATCCATTATAGATACAGGGGTTGGTATTCCCAGTAGTGACCAGAAAAAAATATTTAATATATTTGAACAGCAGGATAACCAAAGTACACGAGAGTTTGGAGGTACAGGTTTAGGTTTGGCAATTAGCCTGCGCCTGGCAGAGCGTTTAAACGCCAGTATCTCAGTGGATAGTGAGTTAGGGCGGGGGAGTCGGTTTGAATTAATAATAAAAGAACCGGAAGTGGTGACTGGGAGTGTTCAAGCTGTAAAGCAACAACAATATACAAGTATCTCGTTTAAGCCAGCTAAAGTGTTGATAGTGGATGATGTGAGCGCTAACCGTGAATTAATATCTGAATATTTATCCGATCAACCATTTGAAATTCTTCATGCAGAAAATGGAAAGCAGGCGTTAGATGTGGTGGCAGAAGATAAAAATATTGACCTGGTACTTATGGATGTGCGCATGCCGATAATGGGGGGTGTTGAGGCAACTCGGATTATAAAGCATGAACCGAAGAATAAAAAACTACCGGTGGTTGCAGTGACCGCCTCAGTAATTGAAGACAAAAGTGGGCACAGGAAAAGATCACTGTTTGATGCTGTGCTACACAAGCCTCTTAACAGGAAAAAACTGATTAAATGTTTATCTGGCCTGCTGGCTGTAGAATCTGAAGCTGAGTTGATTGAAGAAAGTGACGATAGCTTAAGTAAATTTAAAACAGAAATGGAATCTGCTGACCAGGCCTTCTATAAAGAAATGCTGGTGTTCGTGCCAATGTTGGAGCGTGCTAAGAATAGAGGAAGCTTTGGTGGGCTGGATGAGCTGCTGGATAATGTCTGTAAACTTGCGGTTGCACACAATATGCAAGAGTTAAATCGATTGATTGGTGAGCTTCGAGTAGCAAACAGGCGGTTTGATATTGGTGAGACGCAAAAAATATTAACCAATATAATGTCGGAAATAAATCAGAAACAGGGTGCTGTTTATGAGTAGGCGATTTAAAGTTCTAATAGTTGATGACGCACCAAAGAATATACAGGTGGTTGCGAATATTCTGGGTGAGGAGTTATATGATATTTCATATGCAACTAATGGGCCGCAGGCCTTAGATCATGTAGAAGAGTTAGAGTTTGATCTCGTGCTGCTTGATGTGATGATGCCGGGAATGAGTGGTTATGAGGTTTGTCGGCAAATGAAAAAAGGCAAGAGGCATAGTGAACTACCTGTAATATTTATAACGGCTAGAACCGATGAACACAGTATAGTTGAGGCGTTTGATGCAGGTGGACAGGATTATATTACTAAACCGTTCAATTCCTCTGAACTACTCGCCAGGGTGAAAACACATTTAAAATTAAAGGCGTTTGAAGACTCGCAGCAAGTGCTAATAAATAACGCGTTGGCAGAGCTTAATATACTGAATAAGGAAATAGTCGAGACGCAGAAAGAAGTTATTTTTACGATGGGTTCGATAGGTGAGACACGGTCCCGGGAAACAGGGCAGCATGTTAAGCGTGTGGCAGAGTATTCGCGGCTATTCGCACTGTTATCTGGTGTGGATGAATTTGAGGCTGATTTGATAGCGATGGCCTCACCTATGCATGACATTGGAAAAGTTGGAATACCTGATTCAATTTTAAATAAAAAAGGTCGGCTGGATGAAGGTGAGTTTGAAATAATGAAGAGTCATGTAACGATCGGTTACGATATGTTAAAGCATAGTGACAGGCCAATTATGCGCACTGCGGCAATCATTGCGCTTGAGCATCATGAAAAATGGGATGGTAGTGGTTATCCCAGGGGGCTTAAAGGCGATGAAATTCATTTATATGGTCGCGTAACTGCGCTGGCAGATGTGTTCGATGCACTTGGTTCAGAGCGCTGTTATAAACAGGCCTGGGAGGATGAAAAAATATTTGAGTTGCTTCGCTCTCAATCGGGTAAGCATTTTGATCCGGGGCTGGTGGAGATGTTTTTTGAGAATATAGAGCGCTTCTTTGAAATAAGAAATCAATATAAAGACATTGTGGGTTAGTGCTGTCGGACGCTAGAAATACAGCCTGTAAATTGTAAACTAACTAAATATGGGGCGGCGAGGGAAGCAAAATTTTTCGCGTGTCACATTGCTTTTTCGTACTTCCGGGTTTTAGAGTTTTTTTAACAAGTCCGATAATTTCTTCAGAGCTTGCTCTGTAGGCGGTTAGCTTACCTCCCACGATAGTGATCAGGCCTGGAGTGTCATGTGATTTAATAATAAGGCTGTCCCGTGATTTTTTAAATGCAGAGTCATTATTGCCAGGCAAAACCCTGAGGCCAGAAAAAGTATCAACTATATCACTTCGCTTGATATTTTGAGCAAAGTGCTGGTTGTAGTTGGACAGAAGATAAAGGATTTCTTCTTCTGAAGGTGTAACATTATCTGCTGTTCCAGAGTGTGATTTTTCGGTGGTTCCAATAAGGGTTGTACTATCTTTCCAGGGTAGAAAAAAAACGGCCCTGCCATCATTGGCTTCGATATAGTAGCCACCTTTTTCCAGGGTTTTATTGACGGTAATGTGTGTGCCGGCAACCAGTTCGATGTCTGGGAGTTTTAATGTGGGGGATATTTTGCTTTGTACCTGTTTTAGCCAGGGGCCAGAGCAGTTAATTATAAATCGGGACGCTACACTGTGGGTTATAGAGTCCTGAATATAACTTAACCGGTGGAGACCATCCTGGTAGTGTGATTGTTTGAAATGAGCGCAGTATTTAATTTTTGCTCCGTGGGCCTGGGCGGATGAGATAACAGATTGTGTTAACAGGCGGTCATCTGTCTGCGCATCATAATACCTGAACACGGCCTTAAGATTAGTCTGGTTCAGGCCATCAAGTGTTTGCCAGTGTTTCCTGTTGAGAATAGAAAATGGCTTAAAACTAAAAACCGAATAGATACTAAGGCCTAGCCCGATAAGCCAGGCGGGTCTACGGTTTTTTTTATATACAGGGATATGAAAAGGAATGAGTTTTACCAGATCAGGTGCATTATTAAGTAATGTTTTTCTCTCGGCCAGACATTCATGAACAAGTTTAAATTGTCCGCTTTCAAG
>Ga0316207_10005575_pt1 | contig 10371 bp, 9 predicted proteins | sample 6weekpyrite_MG_FD_204943 | JGI IMG/M metagenome (GOLD analysis project Ga0316207, IMG submission 204943) | Microbial mat bacterial communities from mineral coupon in-situ incubated in ocean water Damariscotta River, Maine, United States -... | ecosystem: Environmental > Aquatic > Marine >...
CTTTACGGTACAATCACGTTCCCGAACAGATAGTAGAAACCCATGCCAGATATTGCACATGAAACGGCGTTGCGTCGCACCTTCGCCATTATCTCTCACCCGGATGCGGGTAAGACCACGCTAACCGAAAAACTGTTGTTGTTCGGGGGCGCGATCCAGATGTCTGGCACGGTGAAAGGCCGCAAAGCAGATCGCCATGCAACCTCTGACTGGATGGAGCTCGAAAAGCAGCGTGGGATCTCGGTGACTTCTTCGGTGATGCAGTTCACGTACGGTGACAAGATCGTCAACCTGCTGGATACGCCTGGGCATGAAGACTTCTCCGAGGATACTTATCGTACGCTGACCGCGGTTGACTCGGCATTGATGGTGATTGACTGTGCCAAGGGTGTTGAGGCAAGAACCATTAAGCTCATGGACGTGTGTCGCCTGCGTGATACACCGATCATGACCTTCATTAACAAGCTCGACCGCGAAGGCCGTGATCCACTTGAATTGCTCGATGAAGTCGAAGAGATCCTGAAAATACGTTGTGCCCCGATCACATGGCCGATTGGTATGGGTAAGACCCTTAAGGGTGTCTTTCATGTCCTCAATGATACGGTTCATCTATTCAGTGCCACCCACCAGGGGAAGGTCCAGGATGGTGAAGTCATCGAAGGCCTGGATAACCCGCGCCTGGATGAAATACTTGGTGACCAGGCAGAGGAGATGCGTGAAGAAATTGAACTGGTACGGGGCGCAAGTAATGAATTTGATATAGATGCCTACCTGCGTGGTGAATTGACACCGGTCTTCTTTGGTTCGGCGATTAACAACTTTGGTATCAAGGAATTGCTTGATACCTTTACCGAGCACGCACCTGCACCGATCCCTCGCCAGTCTGAGAGCCGCGTAGTAAAACCTGATGAAGAAAAATTCTCCGGGTTTGTCTTCAAGATCCAGGCGAACATGGATCCGGCTCACCGCGACAGGATTGCCTTTTTGCGGATCACCTCGGGCAAGTTTACCAAGGGCATGAAGATGTACCAGGTGCGCCTTGGCAAGAACGTCCAGGTAGCCAATGCAACGACATTCATGGCGCGTGAACGCGAGAATGTTGTCGAGGCGTGTTCAGGTGACATTATTGGCCTGCATAACCACGGAACGATCAAGATCGGCGATACCTTTAGCCAGGGTGAGGAACTGAAATTTACCGGTATTCCTCATTTTGCACCTGAATTGTTCCAACGTGTGCGCCTGCGTGACCCACTCAAGATGAAGGCACTGCAAAAAGGACTTATCCAGTTATCCGAAGAGGGCGCGACACAGGTGTTCAGACCATTACAAAGTAATGACCTGGTACTTGGCGCTGTTGGTGTGCTGCAGTTTGATGTGGTGGCTTACCGCCTCAAGGATGAATACGGGGTTGAATGCAGTTATGAACCTGTGCAGGTTGCGACGGCGCGCTGGATTGAATGTGATGATGAAAAAATGCTCAATGATTTTCGCAAGAAAGCCGCAGAAAACCTGTCGGTGGATGCCGCGGATGAGCTGACATATCTTGCGCCTAGCCGGGTAAATCTCGACCTGATGATGGAACGTTGGCCAGAAATAAGGTTTTTGGCAACAAGGGAGCATTAAACTGTCCAGTAAGCCGCTGTTTTTTGTGTATTTAGATTGATTTTTCCCGGATCGTCTATACAATCATTTTCTAAAGTCTTTCAAACAGTTACCGATAGCCTTTTATAATCTTGTATAAATAGGAATGGTGCATGCGGCTCGATAGACACCGGGGAATAATAAACAAGCAGCAACGACATGCTGTGACCCTATTGGCATCCTTTGTGATGTTTTTCTGGCTAACCCTTCTGAGTGGTTACAGTCAGGCCGCACCTTCTCAAACAGAAGAACCCACTACTGACCTTCGTATCCTGGTTGATGTCTCCGGGAGTATGAAAAAGAATGATCCGAATAACCTGCGTCGTGATGCCTTACGTCTGCTCGTCAGTATGTTGCCGGAAACCAGCCGTGCAGGTATCTGGAGTTTCGGAAAACAGGTCAACATGCAGGTCAAACCGGCCTTTGCCGACAAGGCATGGAAAAAGCGTGCCCGTGCCGAGGCAGACAAGATTCATTCACGTGGCCTGTTCACCAATATTGAAGATACGCTGACCAAGAGTACCTGGGACTGGAAGAAACCTGATCCGGCCTGGGAGCGTCACCTGATCCTGCTGACAGACGGCATGGTCGATGTGTCAAAGAAGCCAGGTGCAAATGAAAAATCCAGGCAGAATATTCTCAACAAGATACTTGCCAAGCTGAAAGCTGCAGGTGTGAAAGTCCATACCATTGCACTTTCGAAACAAGCTGACCATGAATTACTGGATAAATTGGCACGTACCACGGATGGCTGGTTCGAATCAGTTGAATCTGCAGATGGATTGCAACGGTTGTTCCTGCGCCTGTTTGAGAAGACGACCAAGATGGATTCTCTGCCACTCGAAGAGAATCGCTTTGATGTCGATGATTCGATTAGTGATATGACGCTGCTGGTATTCCGTAAACCGGGTAGCCAACCTACTCGTATCACGATGCCAGACAATAATACCTTCCAGGATGGCAAATTACCCAAAAACGTTGAATGGTATAGCGACAAGGGCTTTGACATTATCACTGTGCATAATCCGATTAAAGGCACATGGAAGATCGAGGCCGATTACGATAAGGATAACCGGGTCAAGGCGATTACGAACCTGAAACTACGTGTCAAGCCACTAGCCAATAATATTCTTCGCAATGAATCTGTAAAGGTCGAGGCATCACTTATCCAGGACGGTGGTCCTTTACAGGAAAAGGAGGTCTTGGACCTGGTCAAGATGGAGACAGTCAGTATTCCTGAAAATGGCAAGCCCTTGGCTCAGCCAATGACCCGAAAGACGGGGGCGAGCTTCGAAACCTACCTCGAAAACATGTCTGCAAGTGGCAAGGTCAACGTTGTCGTCAAGGTTGATTCCCCTACGTTTCGACGTGAAGCACGTTATGAAATACGGGTACACGAAAGTCCGGTCAACCTTGAGATCAGTAAGCAAGCCGGTTCACATGTCATTACGGTGACTGAGAATCCAGAATTACTGCAGGTGGGAACATTGCGGCTGGCACTTAAGATTGAAGGCACGGAAGGGACTTATTATGTGCCCAAGTCTGGCGCACATCGTTGGCAGGCGGTACTCGACAAGTCGTATTCCGGTCGCTCGATTTTGATTACGGCACAGGCGCGTATGATTGGTGACCGTGAATTTACCAGTCGTCTACGCGGCAAATTACCTGAAGCCGAAAAGCCACTGCCAGAACCGCTTAATCTGTGGATAGAGCCAGTAGAAGAAGGTTTGATGTTACAGGCGCTGCTGACTGAGGAGCTTTTGCAAACAGGCACCCTGCAGCTGGCATATAAAGAAATTAAGGAACCTGTACAAACGGGCGATGCTGAGCCAGTGACCGGTGATAAAGAAGTTAAAGTTCCCGTACTCGATACTTATCTCTCCATACCACATAAAACGGCAATGGTTTGGCAAGTCGTATTACCGGCATCTTATTCAGGTAAAACGGTTACGGTACAGGCGAATGCTATGCAGTTAAACGGGAAACCGTTCAGTAAAACGTATGAAGTGAGCGCGCCGGTAATCAAGCAGCCAGAACCTGTGCCAGAGCCTGAACCGGAACCGGAACCGGAATCCAAGCCAGAACCTGCCCCTGCCGTTGAAGAGCCACCCGCAGAGGAGGAAGAAGCTCCTCCAGAGGAAGGTACAAACTGGTGGTTGATCATTGCAATCATCGTGGGTGCAAATATTGTGGTGTTTGGTGGCGGATATTTCGGTTACAGATTCTGGCAAAAACGTTATGGCCGGGTTTCCGAGTTGGATGATGAATCCGATGAAAAGGTAAGTAAAGAACCTGTTGCTGAAACAGAACCGGTTACTGCCGAAGTGTCAGCAGAGGATGTAACTGAAGACGCAGAGCAAGTAAAGGAACCTGAAGCAAGCGCAGATGATTTTGCATCAGAGCGCAAAGAGCAGGTTGGTTCTCCTGAGGTTGATCTGGATGAGACCGAGGTTATCGAAGCGTCACCGGCTGATTCTGAAACGACTAATGATGTAGTACTCGATACATCTGACGCTGATGACCTACCTGATTTTGATATGGATGTCGCTGACTCAGAAACAGAAACAGAAACAGAAACAGAAACAGAAACAGAAACAGAAACAGAAACAGAAACAGAAACAGAAACAGAAACAGAAACAGATCCTTGGGCCGGTGCGTTAGAAGAACAGGCTGATGCAGAAGCGGCTGCCGGACAAGATAATGAAGAAGATCCATGGGCAGGCGCGCTAGAAGAGCAGGCTGATGCAGAAGCGGCTGCCGGACAAGATAATGAAGAAGATCCATGGGCAGGCGCGTTAGAAGAGCAGGCCGATGCAGAAGCGGCTGCCGGACAAGATAATGAAGAAGATCCATGGGCAGGCGCGTTAGAAGAGCAGGCCGATGCTGAAGCAGCTGCTACAATAGATAAAGATCCATCAAATAAGACGGGTACGTCAACGGAGCAGGGGAAGTCCAATGAATGAGATAACGACTTCAGCACTGGTGCTAGGTGCAGAGTTAGGGGCTATCGTCCTGATAATATTCGTTGTCGTATTATTTGTTTACTGGCGGCGAAAAAAAGGGGACAAGGGTTATGTGAATAATTTTGTGAGTACCTACAAGGAAGATATGGATTCACAGCGTGAAGTAATGAAGGAGATCCTTGCCTCGAAATGTTTCCTTGAAGGGAAAGATGCAAACGAATTCATTGAGCGCATGGATGATGTTGAAAAGAAGCTCTATAAGAATATTTTGAACATGTACATGGGTTATGACCGCTCAAACCTTGAAGATATACGCGGTGATGTGGCAGGCATTAACGAGGAATGGCTGAAGGCAACCGAAAAAAGCATCAGTAACGCAATGGAAAATAAGGTTGATGATGCTGAAATACAGGCACTCACCCAGGAAATTAATGATCTGAAGGAAGAAAATGCGCGTATTGCCGCGGAGCTTGAAGAGGCGATGGAGACCATGGAAGATATCGTCAAAGAGTACTCGCTCATGTATGCGGGCCAGGGAAATGAGAAAATGGATAAGTTGTCGAGTGAGTACAACAGGCTTAAAGAAAAATCTGATGGCTATAAGGAAGACGAATAGATAGTCATTTAGCAGATTGACCTAAAAAAACGGGCGCCTTAGGCGCCCGTTTCAGGTATGTACGCTCTACTTTGGAGGAGAGGTGTACATATCCTTAGTAGAAACACGATTTTTTTTATTGTGTTTCTGTCCCCCCTGCATGGGTATTACCCTACAGTCCTGAAGGAGTCTACGGGAGAGTGATGACCTTGACTACTAGACAAAAGTACTAGTTCTATAGACCAGTAAAAAATATGGTCTATTGCGCCGGGTATGAATTTTCCTTAATGGTGATCTGTGTGTTCACCTGGTACTGAAGATGATTCAGTTTGACCATGTGAACCATGGTGATCATGTGCACCGGGTGCAGCGAGGCTGTAGATCCCGAATAACAGTATGAGTGTGCCAGCCGTTTGTCGTACCAGCGGTTTTTGCATAAAGTTACGCATTGTACTGGCTGCGCCTCCCAGCATAACAAGTGTCGGCAGTGTACCGAGTCCGAAACTCAGCATGAGCAGACCACCCTGGATAGCATCCTGTGTCGTCAGGGCAAATGCGAGCATCGCGTAAACCATGCCACAGGGAAGCCAGCCCCATAGTGTGCCAAGCAGGAAGGCATGTGCTGGATTACGTACCGGTAATAATTTGTTTGTTAGCGGCTGGATCACTCGCCAGAGGTAGCCGCCGAGTTTTTCCAGTACAGTGAGTACTTGCCACCAACCTGCGATATATAAACCCAGTGCTATCATAAACAGGCCACTGATCCAGGCACCTAGCTTGTGGGTGTCCTGCCCGAACAGTTCAGTTGTCGATTGGCCTAACCATGCGATCAACATACCGGCAATTGCATAGCTAAGTAGTCGGCCACTGTTGTAGAGCAGCAAGTAAGGAAGCGTTTTGGCGGTATTGCCACGAACCTTTTCTGGCAGGCTCATGCTAAGTGTGCCAACGATGCCACCACACATCCCGATGCAATGCACCGATCCAAGCAGGCCGGTCATAAATGCAGCAAGGAGTGTTATTTCAGCCTGCATGTGGTTATTGGCGGCCGCCCAGTTTTACGAGTGTCTGCTCGGGGTAATAGAAATCACCGGTCAGTCGCCATTCCTCGGTAACCAGGTGCGCGTGCCAGTGACCGGGCGCGAGAGATGGGATCAGGCCGTGGTAGTTACCATCCGGGGTGGCAGATAATTCAACCGTAACATCGTTACCGGCTCGAGTTGCATGTAACAGGCTCAGTTGTAAACCGTCAGGTAACTGGGTTTTGGTCGTGTTCATCTCCAGCACAATGCTGCTTGAGTCTTTGTGGATCAGAAACTTCCCGGACAGGCCAAGCCGGGTTGCTGCCTTGTCACGCTCGAGGACAAGATTAATTTGTTTACCATATTTGTAGTAATCATCTTTCACCAGGCCATCACTGCTTTCTATAGCAAGGTAGATGGTGATGATGCCGCCAATGACTGCAGTAAGAGGGGGCACAACCAGCATCCAGACCAGTGGCATGCGGTACCATGGGGTAGAGGATTTCTTCTCAATCATTATCGTCGTCCTGCTGGGCCGAGGAAGCGAGTCACTTCATCTACCTTGATATCCGGGTTATTCATTGATTGCAGTGTGAGTGTGATTTCACTGCTGCGCTTTTTCAGGTCATAAGGGTCAACACGGAGCCTGACAGGAAGCTCGACAATGTCACCTTTACCGACATGAATCACATCAGTCTTAATGATAGCCTTGATGCCGTCAATGCCACTGACATTCAGACTGTAGTCATGTGACTGTTCATCTTTATTGATAATCTGTAAAAGGTAGATGTTTTCAATAAGGCCACGATTAGTTTCATGAAATAATTTGTTACGGTCGCGGATGATATCGACTTCCAGCGGCACACGAGTCGCGATGGCATAACCAAGCGTTGTTATCATCAAGAGTAGCGCAGTCGCATAGATCAGGATACGTGGACGCAGGATATGCGCGGCTTTACCTTGCATCGTATTCTCTGTTGTATATCTGATTAGGCCTGGCGCATAGTTCATCTTTTCCATTACAGAATCACAGACATCAATACAGGCAGAACAGGCGATACATTGGTATTGCAGGCCATTGCGGATATCAATCCCGGTCGGGCAGACCTGGACACACAGCGTACAGTCTATGCAGGAACCGAGTCCTTTTTTGGCTGGATCTTCACTACGTTTGCGTGAACCGCGTGGTTCACCACGCTCTTCATCATAGGAGATGATCAGGGTATCACTGTCGAACATGACACCCTGGAACCGCGCATACGGGCACATGTAGATACATACCTGCTCACGCATAAACCCTGCATTGCCCCAGGTGGCAAAACTATAAAATATGATCCAGAACCACTCCCAACCACCAAGTGACAGGTCCAGGATACGTAGTGTCAGTTCATCAATGGGGGTGAAGTAGCCAACAAACGTAAAGCCGGTGTAGGCAGCGAGCAGCACCCAGAGTATATGTTTGGTTGCCTTGATACGGATCTTGCGGCCATTCCATGGCATTTTATCGAGCTTCATGGCCTGTGGGCGATCGCCTTCAATCTTGCGTTCTATCCACATGAAGATCTCGGTCCAGACCGTTTGCGGACAGGCATAGCCACACCAGAGTCGACCGGCTATCGCGGTAAAGAAGAACAACGCAAAGGCAGCGATAATCAATAATACCGCGAAGTAGAAGAAATCTTGTGGCCAAAAGGTCAGGCCAAAGATATAGAATTTCCGGTTTGGCAGGTCGAGTAAGATAGCTTGGCGGTCGGCCCACTCGAGCCAGGGTGCAATGTAGTAAATACCGAGTAGTACGAATACCCCGATACTGCGCCACATCGCGAACAGGCCATGGACCTCGCGTGGGTAGATTTTCTCGGCCTTTTTATAGAGTGAGCCAGAGTCATCTTTTTGAGTATCGTTACTTGCCATACCTTCTAATTCCGATTGAAAGGGTGTAACAGTTTCCCCGTAATGAAAAACAAAAACGGGCAGTGAAATTACAGGCAGTACAGGGTGTTATTTTTTGTTCGGGTTACACGGCCTGCGAAAGTAGCAGGTGAGTGCACAAGATATTGACGTAAGTAACCAGAATAAAAAGAACCCGATGGAGTAAGCACCGAGCCGGCTGCTGTCGGCAAATCGCGTTTCCTGAAGCAGCACGGCCGGGTCAAAGGCGGTAAAAAACAGTACGGTGGCCAGTCCTGCTGTGAGGAAGGATGGCCAGAGAATTGAGATAGTTTTCTGACACGTTGGTAGTTCGTCGTCCGCCACTTTAGTTCTCCGTACTGTATGGGAATACCCCTAATCTTACTATAGGTTTACTCCTTGCCGCCAGCCGAAAGGCTGTACACATACGCGGTCAGCACATGGATTTTACCTTCATCGAGGAAGCCTTCGTGTGCCGGCATACGGCCACTCCGTCCTTCCGAGATGGATGCCATGACGGCGCGTTGTGAAGCACCAAACAGCCAGACATCATCGGTCAGGTTAGGCGCACCAAGGGCAGTATTACCCTTGGCGTCTGCACCATGACAGGCCAGACAGACTTGCGCATATTTTTCTTTACCGGCAGCAGCTGCTGTCGGATTCACTTCACGACCACCCAGACCAAGGATGTATTCAGAAACATTGAATACACCATCATTACCCAGGATCTGGCCCCATGCCGGCATCGCACCTGCTCGACCTGCGCTAATGCTGGTCTTGATGTTTTCAGGCTCGCCACCGTATAACCAGTCGTTATCTGTCAGGTTCGGGAAACCGTGGGAACCGGTCGCAGCAGTACCATGACAGAGTGCACAGTAGTTGCTAAACAGGCGATGGCCTGTTTTCAGTGCTTCCGCATCCTGTGCAAGTGTCGGGATATCCTGCTTCAGGTAACCGTCATAAAGCGGGGCAATGTTCGCCTCGACAGTTTTAACTTCACTTTCGTATTGACCTTCCTGGGTCCAGCCTAGCAGGCCTTGCCAGCTACCGAGACCCGGGTAGAGGGCAAGGTAGGCTACGCCGAAGACAATGGTCACGTAGAACATATTCTTCCACCAGCTTGGCAGTGGATTGTTCAGTTCAACGAGATCATCGTCCCAGACGTGATCCATCGGTTTTCCATCCAGCTGTGAACCATCAGATGGTTTTTTGTTCATCCAGCGTATCAGCCACCACATGGCAAAAATGCCAATGATTACCGGGATACTGATAAACCAGGGCCAGATGTCACTTGTAAAATCATACATTTGTTAGTTACCTGATTTTGGTTGGTCATTTACATGGGGTGCAACGTCATCATCTTCATCGAAGACCAGGTTGGCCGCTTCATGAAAATCGTTGTGGCGCTTACTGCTCCATGCCCAGACAATAATTCCGATGAACAATAAGAATGCGATGACTGTCCACAATGCCTGAATGCTATTCATAAATTCCATGGCTTACCTCCGCGTCTTAATAGAAGTACCAAGTACCTGAAGATAGGCAATCATGGCATCCATTTCGGTTTTGCCTTCCAGCTCTTTCGGGGCGTTGGCAATTTCTTCATCTGTGTACGGGTGACCCAGTGTGCGCAGCACTTCCATCTTCTTACTGATGGTTTCAGCATCGGCGGGGTTTTCTTCCAGCCATGGGTAGCCTGGCATAATTGATTCAGGTACCACGTCACGTGGATTGATCAGGTGTACACGATGCCATTCATCCGAGTAACGGCCACCTACGCGGTGCAGGTCAGGACCCGTACGCTTTGAACCCCACAGGAACGGGCGGTCATAAACAAATTCACCCGCTACAGAATAGTGACCGTAGCGTTCAGTTTCTGCACGGAATGGACGAATCATTTGTGAATGACATGCATTACATGATTCGCGGATATACAGATCGCGCCCCGTTAATTGCAAAGCCGTGTAAGGCTTTAGACCTTCAACAGCCGTTGTCGTGTGTTTCATAAAGAACAGGGGCACAATTTGTACCAGTCCACCAACACTGATTACGAGAATCGTGAAGATGACCAGCAGGCCCAGGTTAGTTTCGACTTTTTCATGTCCGGTATTTGCCATGATAATTTCTCCTAGTGAGCCGCAGCCGGTGCAGTAACAGGTGCCTCAATCGGCTTGCTACCCGCAATGGTCTTAAGGACGTTGTACAGCATGATTAACATGCCGGACAGGAACATCAGGCC
>Ga0316207_10005576_pt1 | contig 10370 bp, 7 predicted proteins | sample 6weekpyrite_MG_FD_204943 | JGI IMG/M metagenome (GOLD analysis project Ga0316207, IMG submission 204943) | Microbial mat bacterial communities from mineral coupon in-situ incubated in ocean water Damariscotta River, Maine, United States -... | ecosystem: Environmental > Aquatic > Marine >...
AAACAAGTATTGTCTGATCTGAACACAACGAAAGAGGGCCAGCAGATATTGCGCAGTGCAAAGCTGGATGCTTTAGTACCGACAGTAGACGGTGATTATGACGAACATCGTAAAATAATACGTGACGTCTATGGCAATAATTACGGTCTGGGTGTGATTAGTAAATAATGAGGTTAGGTAAAAGTCTGGCAAATGAGTTTTTTGTATTTATATCGCTTATCATTATCATGGCGCTTGGTATTAATGCATTTCTTATGTATAAGAGTGAAGCATCTAATATCAATGATTCACTACAAACACATGCGCGTTCGTTAGGGGAGTTGCTGGCATCTATTAGTATTGATCCATTACTGGTTTATGATGATGTAACGTTAAACAGTTATGCAGAGTTTACGAGTAATCAGAAGAATATCGTCTTCGCGAGCGTGATGAATAAAGAAAAAATATCACTCACGTATTATCTTAACCATAACAATAACTATATACAATATATACCCGGCTCCAGCACGGCAATAGATATCATGCCGATATTGTTACAGCTAAAAGAAAATGAAAATATTCTGTTCATAGAAGTACCGATTAAGTTTGAAGAAAAAACGATTGCCTACACATGGTTGGGGCTGGATAAAAAGCCTTACGATGAAAAATCCATGAGGACGCTGCTGCAGATTATCGCTCTGACTTTTGGTGTGGGTTTATTTGTTGGTTTGAGTATTTATTTCCTGTTTAAACTGAGAATTTTTCAGCCAATAGATTTATTGACAAAAAGCACAAAAAGTTTTACGAACCTGGAATTTGAGAATCCTGTCGTTATCAAGGGTAAAGGTGAGTTATCAGCACTGGCAGATGCATTCGATCACATGCGCTCTCATTTAAAAGAAAGTATAGAGTCGCGCAACAAGGCCATGAGTGAACTATCGGAGCTTAATGAATCACTGGAAGAACGGGTAACGATACGCACACAGGAATTACAACTACTAAATTCAAGGATTGCGCATCAGGCAATGCACGATGATTTAACAGGGTTGCCAAATAGGGTACTAATCATTGAACAGATACAAAGTGAAATAAAGCATGCACTAAGAGATAAGACACAGCTGGCGGTGTTTTTAATTGATCTGAATAATTTTAAGGAAGTCAATGATACACTCGGTCACCCGGTAGGAGATAGCCTGTTAAAAGATGTGGCACAACGGCTGAAAAAATCTTTAAGAGATAGTGACACAGTGGGGCGTTTAGGAGGAGATGAATTTGCAGTTGTGCTGCCGCATGTCAAAATTAATGATGCCATCAAAATTGCAGAGAAAATTCGTGATAACCTCGATCCGGGATTCGACATCGAAGAGAATATTTTGAAAGTAGGTGCGAGTGTTGGTATCGCAATGTACCCGGAACACGGAGAAGATCATACCGCACTGATTCGTACTGCCGATGTCGCGATGTATGAAGCAAAACGTAACCAGACGCATATTCATGTATATAATCAGGATCTCGACACTCATACAAAATACAGACTGGGTTTAATCAATGATCTGGAAAATGCCATTGAGCATGATCAACTAGAACTTTATTATCAGCCAAAAGTATCCCTTAAACAATCGAAGGTACTATCAGTTGAAGCTTTATTGCGCTGGCAACATCCGGTAAATGGCTGGGTGCCTCCGGATGAGTTTGTTGCTCTGGCCGAAACTTCAAACCTGATCAATGATCTTAGTTACTGGGTGCTTAAAAAAGCTTTTAGTCAGTGGAGAATTTGGCAAGAAAGTGGAGTGGATTTGCAGATTGCTGTCAATATATCAGCTAAAAACCTGTCAGATGAAATGCTACCTGATTTTGTAGAAAACCTGATTAATGAATATACAGTGAGTGATGGTGGTATAAAATTCGAAATTACAGAAAGCGCCATCATGTCAAATATAGAAATAGCTATGGATATTTTAGATGACTATAGAATGCGTAAACTGGAGTTTTCAATTGATGATTTTGGTACAGGTTACTCATCCCTGAATTATTTGAAAAGATTATCAGTTAACGAAGTAAAAATTGATAAAGAATTTGTCAGTGACATGGCTGAAGATGAAGATGACAGGGTCATTGTAAAATCGGTGATTGATCTGGCTCATAACCTCGGGCACAACGTCGTTGCCGAAGGCGTTGAAAACAATCTAACACTTGAACTATTGGACAATATGGGATGTGATGAAATACAGGGTTATTATTTCGCTAAACCAGTCCCCGCATCCGAAATACTGACAGTAATCCGTCAGATAGAAAGCCAGTTGGTCGGTAAAACTGATGGTTAGAATAGAAATTTATAGGATTAGTTGCCTGCTAAAATGTGTCAGGTGAAAAAAACAAGCAGAAAAAATATCTTAATAGTTGATATGATGGAATTTAGCTTTGTCTCATAATTAAATAACTAAAAGGATAAACCTCTTTTGAATATGCAAGAACTAAAAAAATGAACACAAACCACTATCTACTCATTGCAATTAGTCTGATTGCCGGTTTTTCCATGCGCCCGCTTCATCTGTTTATTATGGGTAAAGGTATTTCGTTAGTGAAATACGTTCATCAAAAGAATCTTGCAATAGTACTGCTCATTACCTCAATGCTGGGAGGTATGGCGATAACGCTATCAACTATATACCTGTCTTTGAAATTTACCGGATTCATACCATTGGGGGAGAAGGGTATAATTATTTTCATCGTATCATTTCTTGCTGGAAGTGTGCTCTGGATACTCTATGCAAGGCGATATAACAAAGTATGTAATATTGATGTGCATTAGTAAATGCCACTTTATTTAACAATATAAGAGGGAATTAGTCCCTGGTTTACGAGTAACGTTGATTACTGGTTGATTCTTTTAATGTTTAGTTCTCAGTTTTTAAAATACTAGCTTTATCCTTAATTATTGTTAGTCCTGTTTTTTTGAAATACGTTTACTCATAGATTCTTTATTAGATACTATTGCCAGATAGAGTATCAGTAAAAAGCTAGATAGCCTTATCTCTTATAAAAGAAAATCAATAGTATTATTGGTGCAGTCTAATGTTGGGTGTATAAGCCGGTCTAACTATCCAATAACAGTCTGGCATTAGATAATAATGAGGTATTGCTGACTGGTTTTTGTAAAATGTTAGAGCGCAGATCATCAGAAAGTTGATTATTCTGGTTTTCATCCTGAAACCCACTCAGTAACTGAATTTTAATATGCGGGTAATGATCACGAATATACTGAGACAGTTTGTAACCATCCATCTCTGGCATTAGTAAATCACTAATAACAAGATCAATCTTGTTGTTTTCAAGAATCGGTAGTGCTTCTATACCATTTGCGGCAGAGAACACATGGTAACCATGGCTCTCAAATAAATTCACACAGAGAAATCTAAGAGCATCCTCATCCTCAACTATTAATAATTTCTCATTACCTTCAATATTGGCAGAGTAATTTTTTTCTACAATCTCATTTTGGTTATCAATGCTTTTAGTAAACCGGGGAAGATAAAGAATAAAACGGGTGCCAATATCAAGATTTGATTTAACATGAATAGAGCCACCACTTCTTTTCATGAATCCATAGACTTGACTTAAACCTAGACCACTACCTTTACTGCCTTTTGTAGTATAGAAAGGGTCGAAAATCCTCGCTTGCGTTTCTAGACTCATTCCACAGCCATTATCAATAAAACTTAAGCGAACATAATTGCCTGCTTTAAGATCAAAAATATCAGCTTCTATGCTTTTGATCGAGATATTTGCCAGTTCAATTCTTAATTCACCACCACTAGGCATCGCATGCATCGCATTGATACAGATGTTCAGAATAGCGTCTTCTAATTCACTTTGATCTGCGAGTACATCCCAAATGTCTTCTTTTATATCTATATCTAGTTTAATGCGTACTGTTAATGTCTTTTCTATCATATTTTTCATGTCGTTAAATAGTTCATAAAGATTAAGGCAAGTACGCTCGTTACCCTTATAACTCGAAAAATTTAACAGTTTTTTTGTAAGTTTGGTACCTCGTTCACAAGCGTGTGATATTTGATGGATGTAGTCGGATAAAGTTTGGTCATCAGAGTAATTCAGACTAATTAATTCTGCGTAGCCCATAACAACACCAAGCATGTTGTTGTAGTCATGTGCTATTCCACCGGTAAGTTTACCAAGTGCCTCTAGTTTCATGCTCTGTCTTAATAGCGTTTCTTTTTCTTTTAATTCTTTAAGATCAATAAATGAAATGATGAAGCGTTTCTGGCCATCGTTATCATCAGGCAGCCGATTTAGTGAGAGTTGTAACGGGAATTCGTCACTATTTTTTCTTCTTGCATAAAACTCACGACTAGTTCCTATGTGGCTTTTTGATATAATTCTTATTAAGCTATCTTTTAGCATGAGAAATTTTGGTTTATCTTCATTTCTCATTAATATTGAAATGTCTTGTCCGGATAATTCTTTTTCTCGATATCCAAGAATCTGTTCGGCAGCCTGATTAACACTTCCAATCGTAAAATCTTCATTAATGGTTATTACACCGTCAATCAGGTTGTTAAGAATTTCTTCCTGTTCTATTGTTTTCTGATTAAGTAAGTCTCTGGCTTCTTTTAGGCTGGTGACATCTGTTGAAACGCAACCGACAGCATAAATTATATTGTTTTCATCATAAAGCGGGAATTTAATTGATATGTAAGTGTGTTCTTTGTCTTCACGAATTATTCTTTCCTGAAATTCAATAGGTACTCTTGATTTAAGTACGGTTTTATCATTTTTTACTTGTTCGCTGGCAATTTCAGGGTCAAAAATGTCATGAACTGTTTTTTTATCTGTTTCAGATCTGTTGATCCCAAATAAGTTTTCACATTCACGGTTTAGAAATATAAACTGTCCATATTTGTCTTTTACATAAATTATGGCAGTATTCATGTCCAGTATTGAGCTGTAAAACTGTTCCCTTTCAACAGTTTCTAGTCGACTTAACTCAAGCTCTTTAATGCCTTGGCTCATGTTTCTTTTCATTTCATTAAAGGCATCAGATAATATATCAAGCTCATCCACTTTTCCTGGTTGGAGGCTCTTATGGCTATAAGTGAAGGTTTCATCAAGATTATTTGTTGTTAATTTCATGGCGTGATCAGACAGTTCACGTATATGCCGGGTTACCATCTGGAAAAAAATCCAAAGAATTATAAAAGAAATAAGAAAAGTCTTAAGTGAATTACTAATAAGTATATCTATCAATTGGCTCCATAGTCGGTCATAAATGCTTCCAAGGTCAAACTGAACAATCATTTCCCCAATTGTTCTTTTTTCACCGCGATAGAAATATGTCAGATCGAATTTTTCCTGAACAATCTGATTGTCATGATGTGTACCAGTTCTTATGCTCGGTTTGTTTTTTTCCTTGATTTCTATATAAAGCATGTCGGGAACATGGATCATGCTCTCTACGCGCAAAGAAAGTTGTTCATAGTCAGAGTTCCATAATAAACTGGAGATACTTTCGACATGAATATTTTTTATTTCAGTAAGCCGTGCATCGATTTCTGATATGTCACGGCTGTAAATACTGTATAGCTGGAATGATGTTGATAAAATGGTGATCAAGGTGCTTGTCAGAATTACGGCAAGCATTAATTTTTTTGCTAGGCGGTTACTTTGTTTTCTTAAAATAACCATTCAGTTATTTACCTAATAGGATCTGTTTCTCAAGCTTTCTATAAGATCCGTCCTCTTTCATTCGCTTAAGGGAAAGTGATAACGGGTTTATTAATTTCGAATGCTTTTTATTGAGATAAATATACATATTACGAATAGCGAGTGGAGGGTCCAGTAGTTTGACACCTGAAAGTTTATTTTTTCTGATAAGCTCTAAACCTGCCCACTTTTCATAAATTATAAAGTCTGTTCTATCCTTTTTTAGCAATAAGAATAGCTGATTATCGTTTTTTACTTTATTAATACTGGCAGAAGGCGGTACATTGTTTTCAAGGATTTTCCATCCATTAATGAAAGCAACGTCCTTATTTGCAAGACTTTCCCAGCCTTTAGTAAGGTCAATGTCTTGTTTTGAAAATACTACAAATTCCCAGTCCATTATTTTCTCAGGAATTTGTCTAAGGTTTTTATAAGTTTTTTCAAGTCCGGCAATGCGTGACATCTCAGCATCATCGATTCCCTGGTTTACATTCACCAGACCTCTTTCTGCTGGTAACTTAACAAGCTGTAATTCATACCCTATATTTAACAGTGCCATCTCAGTAACTTTGTCCATAAAGCCTTCACCAGCCGCAGTATTAAGTGGTGATTTTCCTGTAGTATTAAAAACTAAGGTAGGTTCGGCAATGGCGACCAGAGGAATAAGTAAGAGTACAGAGATAAATAATTTCATTGCTAGCTCGTTTTATATATGACCGTCTTCATCATTCAGTCACGCTATTTTTTTAATCACGTGTAGGAAGCTTTTGGCAAATACTGCATGTCCGTAATGTGTCCTATATTATCATCCACTTTTTTGTTATTTATTCAACCATATATATATTCAGGTATAAAAATAACAATATAATTATTTAATTATATTTATGACTGATTTAAGTGGCTGGCATAATCAAACTAATGTTTTGTGGCCATCCTCAGCCTATAAAGACTTCAAATCTTATAATAAACGTTTATTTCTCTATGCTTAAATTGTTATATTTAGGCTATGAAGAGTATTGTTATCTTAATTCTGGTTTTATTCCTTTTCGCCTGTGCGACAAGTGTCAATGTGGACTACCAGCCCGGTACGGACTTCACTGCGCTTAAGTCCTTTCGCATAGTGGAGGCTCCCGTGTCCGTGGCGAAAGATCCACGAATTAACAGCCCGTTTATTCAACAACGGATCATTGAGGCGATGAAAGCCCAGTTGAGTCTGAAAGGTTTAGTCGCAAAAAGTGAGAAACCGGATCTGGTCGTGAAGTATCACCTTGCCATTAAGCAGGAGCTGGAGTCAGATGACTCTGGTGTTGCATTTGGGGTCGGTACATCTTCATCACATTCAGCATTTGGCATTATGTTTGGTTCTGGCACCGGTGTGGCGAGCGTTGATAACCTGGTGATAACCATTGACCTGATGAAAGCAGGGACTGAAAAGCTATTATGGCGTGGTTCATTTGATCGTCGTCTGGCAGCCGGGCTTACACCGGAATCGAGTACCCAGTTAATTAATAGCATGGTAAAAGAGATACTGGATAAATTCCCACCAAAATAGTCAGCAGCTTGAACTAAACGCTGGAACTAGCCGACAAAATCAAAAAGGTCGGATATCATACAATATCCGGCCTTTATATTGAGAGGAGCTAAATTCTTATGGCGTGATTAGCGTATTCCGTTTAGTAGGTAGATTAATTGCCATCACTGCCCATCAAGTCTCTTTTTTAAGGATTGTTTGGAACGGCTACCCAGAATGGGAATTTTCCTGTCGCAATTTTTTTATGAACTTTCATTGTTTGTGTATCTATGACTGTTACCATGTTTTCTTTTGTAATTGTGACATAAATCCATCGTCCATCGTCACTGGTTCGGATGCCGTGTGGTCCCTTACCAACATGGATATTAGTAACCTGCAATGTTTTTTTATCAATAATAGAAATGAAATTATCACCAATGGCTGCTGTTGCTATGATATTGCCATTCGGTGATACATCAATACCACCGTGACCATTTCCAACTTTGATAACTTTTTTAACAGCACCGCTTCTCAAATCCAGTATGGCGACGTGATGAACAAAGTCCCGAACATAAGCTGTTTTTTCATCGGCTGATAAATCTAAATTGTGCGGACCTGTTATACCGGGTACAGGAATTATTTTAATCATCTTTCTTTTTGTCGTATCAATGACAGCAATACCAGCGCCTCCCTGTAGTGTAACGTAGGCGGTTTTACCATCACGGGTGAAGCGGGCGTTGTGCGGCCCATCTGCAACTTTTATAGTGTCAATCACTTGAAGTCGTTTAATATCAATAACGCTGACTTCTGCAGAGCCCTGGTTACTGACATAAGCAATACGCCCATCTGGTGAAACCTTAACGCCTTTTGGTGCTTTACCGACCGGGATCACAGCCAGCTGTTTACCAGTCATTGCATCAAACACATAGACAGTATTTGTGGAAGGGCTTGTTGAAAGTACTTTCTTGCCATCAGGAGTGACGGCGACATACAGCATATTAGGTCCGCCCTTCCAGATGTCTTGTTGAGGAAATAATTCAACAGTAGCATTTTTTTTCATCGAAATATAAACCGGCGATGGGAATTCCGTATTAGTAGGCCGCGATGTGCTGACGGTTGATGACTGAGTCTGGTTATTGCTCTTTGTTGACAAGCTTGAGAAATAAGCGGCAAGATGAGTAATATCAGAATGACTGAGTGAAGCCGTCATTGCGTTCATAGTCGGGTCCTGGCGCAGACCACTTTTAAACGCTTTTAATTGTTTTATAAGGTATGATTTTTTTTGACCGGCAAGATTAGGGAACTCTGAACTCAGACCAATTCCATCCATACCATGGCAACCTGCACAAGTAGCAGCGACAGTTTTTCCCATGCTGATATCGGTGCTTGAGAGAGCCAGTGTGGGAAATGTTGTTGTCAGAATTGTAACTAAACCATACTTAATTAAATTTTTTTTCATATTGTTCTCTTTTTAGGGTAAAAATTAATGTGTTATGTATGACGCATAAGGGCGCTGCATGAAACGTTTTTATTCCCGAATGAGAATAAAAATAAAAAATAAAAAAATATTGAATATTTTGGGAATAAATTGATGGCCAATGCCGCCTTATACTGATCAAGAATATATTTTTGGAGATGGTGTTGTTTTCATCTAAACAGAAACGGTTTCATTGTTTAACGAACCCCTGGCGGGATCGTTTATATGGCGTTGCGTTGAGACAAACAAATACGAACGAAATAGCGGAGGACTGGGTGCAGGAAACGCTGTTGCGAGGATGGCGTAATTTTGATCAGTTGTCTGAGGATATTGCTGTTTATGCCTGGTTATTGAAAATTCTTAATCGTGTTATTGCAGACGATATGAGAAAAATACAGCGGCGAAACCAGCTTGCACCAGTGGTTACGGTAGACGATCATGATTTGATAAAGCATTCCTGTTCAGCCCCGGAGCCATTTGAGAGTGCATTACAGGTGCAGCTTAATGAAGAAATTAATATAGCTATCATGAATTTACCGGAAGACTTCCAGCGAGTTGTCATATTACGCGATATTGAGGGGCTTAATTATAATGAACTGGCATATATTCTTGATATTCCAAAAGGCACCGTTATGAGCCGGCTTTCAAGAGGCCGGCGCTTATTAGCCAGTGCATTAATTAAATTTAAAAATGAAGATGACAGCGTTCTTACAAAGAAAAACAGTGGTGCAGAACAATCATGAAACAGATCTATGAAAGTGACAGCGAAAAGTGGAACTTATTACATGTGCAGTTGCAGGACATGCTTGCCGGATATGCTGATGATGAACTGGATAAAGAACAGTCGTCATTAGTAGAGGCACATCTGGCTGGTTGTGAACTATGCAGAAACGACCTTGCCAGACAAAAGCTGATAACGCAGCGACTTCATATGATGCCTTCACCAAGGCTAAGTACTAATGCTCAGCAGGATATTGATCTGTCATTAACAGGTGCGTTATCAAGCAGTGCACAAAGTAAAAAGCATAAACGAGTCGCTATTGATTCATTAGTAAATAAAATTAAATTAAGTCTTAGTTTGTCTAAGGCAATAAGTGTTGGTGGCTGGGCTATGGCATGTGTATTAGCGCTTGTCATGATGATGCCAGCAGCAATACAGGAAAAGACCAGCCCGATACCAATGATTGCTGATGCGTTATCTGAATATCACAAACATGAAAATAATGTTCTTCCGGTAGCCAGAAATGATACCAATAAAGCCCCCGTTAGCTGGCCTAATGCGCGTTTATTAACAACCTGGGAAACAACAGTGGCGGGTGAACCTGCTCATGTCTATGCTTTGCGTAGCGGTAGAAACATTGTGTTTCAGTATCATGTTAATGAAACGGTGTTTTTTCGTAATCCAGTTGTGCGTAAGGCCATTGCTGAAACGGGTAATTATAAAACCCAGACGAACAAATTAGATGTCATTGCAATGCCTCTGACAGATACCGGTATATTGATCGTCGGACCAGCTGATTCTCTGCCAGCGCCAGAAAAAATCTTGATAGAGTCTATTTAAGCAGAGGTGGCCGATACAGTGGCTGCCTAACTGACTATAACTTTTGCGTTATATACGATGAGATTAGGGGGAATAAGAGAAACCTTATAGGCCCATTTATAGAATATATTAGTATATGT
>Ga0316207_10005577_pt1 | contig 10369 bp, 1 predicted proteins | sample 6weekpyrite_MG_FD_204943 | JGI IMG/M metagenome (GOLD analysis project Ga0316207, IMG submission 204943) | Microbial mat bacterial communities from mineral coupon in-situ incubated in ocean water Damariscotta River, Maine, United States -... | ecosystem: Environmental > Aquatic > Marine >...
CTTCAAAAAAACTGGTTTTTAGGTTAGTTACGCTACTCACAAAATCTGTATCACTTGAATTGATTTCCAAATCACCACCTTTAATTTGAATCCTACCTTCTTGATCTCCATTTATTTTAAATGAAGTGGAATCAACAGATAGACGACCGAATTCACTGATAGAGGATGTATCCAAACCTTGGTCCGAATAGATAATATCTCCTGCTTCATTAATACTCACAACAGAAACATTACCACCAGGCGCTGAAATAAACGCTCCCTGCAAACTAATATCACTACTAAGAAGGGTCACAGACTGATTTTCTGATACCGTTAGTTTCGCATTACCCACATCAATTTTTGCAGTAGAAGAAATTGGCTCTAGAAAACCAAAAGTATGAGGAGGAGAAGCTGTTAACGTAAGACTCCCATCAACTTCAACATATGGAACACCATCACGTAATTGAATATAGTCTGCTGTAGATGCATGAAAAGAACCTTGAACATCTAACGTAGCATTATCACCAAATAAAATACCTTCTGGATTAATTAACCACAAGTTTGCATTTGAAATATCACTAGCAATAGTTCCATTAATTGTGGATGAACCACCGGTCACTCGAGAAATAATATTTTGCACGCTATCTGGCCCCGTAAATGAGGCGGTTTCATTAGTGTCGATGTTAAATTTATCAAAACTATGAAATAAATTAGTACCTTTCAACTCACCCTGAGTTTCAGATATTACATATGTATTCTCTATTGGTATAATGTCACCAGCAGCGCCACCCACCGTGCCATCTAAGATAACTTCAGCATTTGCTGTATTTAAAAAAAGCCCGATTATAATTAGACCTATTGGCTTAAGTTTCATGAAACATCCTTACTATTCACTATGGGTTAGCTGTAAAACGAATTGTAAAGTTCGAGTCCGCCGTTGAATTCGTTGTATCGATAGTAACAAATAGTGATGATACTCCGCCACTGCTAACACAAGACTCTACGCCAGTTCCTGCATTGACACTAGAACAATCCAATGTAGTAAAATTATCTAAATAAACAGAAAGATCAAAATCATCATCAACAGTATCTGTGACACCATCCACTGTTGTTGTTATCAAACTAACAGTATAGGTACTAATCGTGGACAAACTCGTAAATTCATAGTAATACAAACTCCCCGCCACCAAAGGTGTTACCGAGGTAAAAGGACTAGCTCCTGATTCTACAGTGATTGTTGGACCAGGGAGTACTGTAGCAGTAGCATTAAGTAAATAAGGTACACTACTGCTTGAAGTTTTAATTCCATCCACCAACACTTTAACTTGCGAGGCAGCTGCGGTGAAAATACATGATTCAGACCCACTCGCTGAGGCAATAACTGAACGGCATATTGGGCTTAATGAACTGCTTCCATCAAACACATACAGATCAAGATCTTCACTAAATCCACTTAAAATAATTTCGTATTCGATACCTGATGTCAATCCATTAATTGATGTGTTGTAATCATAGGTTTTATTACTGACTGACGCTGTACCAGTCGTTGTTGTCGTAGCGATAGCAAGCGTCAAATCAAAACTTGTAGCAGAACCGGAAGTGTTAGCGACTTTAACATATAGTTCACCGTCACTATTGGGCATGGCAGTACATAGTTCATCAGCATTAGAACCAGAGTCCGTATAATCAGATTGACAGGCTTGAGATGAAAAGGCATTCGTATAGGTAGACAGATTTAAATCAATACCGCTATCAATTCCTTTAAGATTAATCGCATAACGTTGGCTGGCGGTCAAACCTGTTACCACATAATAATGCTCTGGTAAACTATCAATTTCTTTAGCTGTTAGCACTTGACCACCGTTTGTGGCTCCTCGTGCAACAGTTAAAGTACCCGATGTAAAATCCCACTGTATATCTATAGCTTGGCTATTTGTTACAGAATCGGTAAGCGTTTCTACAAAGTTAGCGTGATAAAAGCCATTGCTTACAATTCCAGATGTGATTGTATAGCTAATTGACATGTTATCTACAGATGGAACACCGACTCCTGTTTCTACACTTTCGCCAGCTAATGTCAAAGTAAATTCAGATCCATCAAAACCGGAGGTATCAACGGGTTCGGAAAAATTGATAGTTATTGTATTACTAGATGTTATCCCATTTGCAGCAGGAGCAGTTGATTCAACGCTTGGCGCCGCCCAATCACCTACATTAATGGTACCTGTTTGTACAGCAATAGGATTTCCTAGAGTATCTTCAACACTAGCTGCAACAACCGTTAAGGTGTAATCAGTATTGCTCGTCAGCGGTGAGGTAGTTTGCAAGGTCACACTGGTGGCATCGCTGGCAGTAATGCTATCAATGGTAGCACCACCGGACAGGGTAAAATCCGTGGCAGCATAAGTTGTAGCATCCATAGATCGACTAAAAGTTATCACGATTTCGTTTTGTTTCGCAGCACGAGTGCCTGCAACCGTGATGTTTGGTGTCATACTGCTTACCGTTGGAGCACTCCAATCGCCCACATTGATGGTGCCGGTTTGAACTGCAATCGGATTGCCCACGACATCCGTCACGCTATCGGCGAGCACAGTCAGAGTGTAATCCGTATTCCCGGTCAACATACTTGTTTGTAACGTCACACTGGTCGCATCACTGCTAGTTATGCTGGCAACGGTTGCCCCTCCGGACAAAGTGAAATCAGTAGCTGCATAACTGTCGGTGTTCATGGCTTCGCTGAAGGTCACGGTAATTTCATTTTGTTTTTCGGCGCGGCTACCATCGGTTATATTGGGGCTCATGGTACTCACGGTGGGTAGCGCCCAATCACCCACATTAATGGTGCCGGTTTGAATTGCAATAGGATTGCCTGCAATATCTGTCACGCTATCTGCAAGCACGGTTAACGTGTAATCCGTGTTACCGGTCAATGTACTTGTTTGTAAGGTCACACTGGTCGCATCGCTGCTGGTTATGCTGACAACGGTTGCTCCATCGGACAAAGTAAAATCCGTGGCTGTATAACTATCGGTATTCATGGCTTCACTGAAGGTCACCACAATTTCATTTTGTTTTGCGGCACGGCTACCATCGGTGATGTTCGGACTCATGTTACTCACAGACGGTGGTGTCCAATCCCCGACATTGATGTTACCGGTTTGAACTGCAATCGGATTGTCTGCAACATCCGTCACGCTATCGGCAAGCACGGTTAACGTGTAATCCGTATTCCCGGTCAACGTACTTGTTTGTAAGGTCACACTGGTCGCATCTTTGCTAGTTATGCTGACAACGGTTGCTCCACCGGACAGAGTAAAATCCGTGGCTGCATAACTATCGGTATTCATGGCTTCACTGAAGGTCACCACAATTTCATTTTGTTTTGCGGCACGGCTACCATCGGTGATGTTCGGACTCATGGTACTCACCGTTGGCGCCGTCCAATCCCCGACATTGATAGTGCCGGTTCGAACTGCAATAAGATTGCCCGCACTATCGGAGACACCGCCAGCTACTACCGTTAAGGTATAGTCAGTGTTACTGGTCAACGGTGATCCGGTTTGTAAGGTCACACTGGTGGCCGAACTGTCAGTGATACTGGCAATGGTAGCCCCTCCGGATAAAGTAAAATCCGTGGCCGCATAACTATCGGTGTTCATGGCCTCACTGAAGGTCACGATAACCTCATTTTGTTTTGCGGCGCGGCTACCATCGGTAATATTAGGAGTCACATTGCTTACAGTCGGCACCGTCCAATCCCCGATATTAATAGTACCCGTTTGCAAGGTAATTAGATTACCAACAGTATCGGCCACACTATCAGCTTTAACAGCTAAGGTATAATTCACATTACTAACCAAATTTCTACTAGTTTGTAGCGTCACACTGGTAGTATCACTACTAATTATTTTATCGATATTCGTATCACCACCGCTTACAAGAGTAGTCAGTTCAAAGTCTCTTTTATGATATGTGCTTGTGTCCATATTTTCACTAAAAGTCACCACGATTTCATTTTGTTTCAAAGCACGGGTACCCGTTTCTGTTATATTTGGCGTCATGTTACTCACGGTGGGCAGTGTCCAATCCCCGATATTAATCGTGCCGGTTTGAAGCGCAATGGCATTACCCGCTATGTCTGTTACACTGCCGGCAATCACTGTTAGAGCGTAATCCGTGTTACCGGTCAACGTACTTGTTTGTAAGGTCACACTGGTCGCATCACTGCTAGTTATGCTGGCAACGGTTGCCCCTCCGGACAAAGTGAAATCCGTGGTTGCATAACTGTCGGTGTTCATGGCTTCGCTGAAGGTCACGATAAGTTCATTTTGTTTTACGGCACGGCTACCATCGGTGATGTTCGGGCTCATGTTACTCACAGATGGTGGTGTCCAATCCCCGACATTGATGGTGCCGGTTTGAACCGCAATCGGATTGCCCGCGACATCCGTCACGCTATCGGCAAGCACGGTCAAAGTGTAATCCGTATTCCCGGTCAACATACTTGTTTGTAAGATCACACTGGTCGCATCACTGCCCGTGATGCTGACAACGGTTGCCCCCCCGGACAAAGTAAAATCCGTGGCTGCATAACTATCGGTGTTCATGGCTTCGCTGAAGGTCACGATAAGTTCATTTTGTTTTGCCGCCCGGCTACCATCGGTGATGTTCGGGCTCATAGTACTCACAGATGGTGGTGTCCAATCCCCGACATTGATGGTGCCGGTTTGAACTGCAATCGGATTGCCCACGACATCCGTCACGCTATCGGCAAGCACGGTCAAAGTGTAATCCGTATTCCCGGTCAACATACTTGTTTGTAACGTCACACTGGTCGCATCACTGCCCGTGATGCTGACAACGGTTGCCCCCCCGGACAAAGTAAAATCCGTGGCTGCATAACTACCGGTGTTCATGGCTTCGCTGAAGGTCACGATAAATTCATTTTGTTTTGCCGCCCGGCTACCATCGGTGATGTTCGGGCTCATAGTACTCACAGATGGTGGTGTCCAATCCCCGACATTGATGGTGCCGGTTTGAACTGCAATCGGATTGCCCGCGACATCCGTCACGCTATCGGCAAGCACGGTCAAAGTGTAATCCGTATTCCCGGTCAACATACTTGTTTGTAACGTCACACTGGTCGCATCACTGCCCGTGATGCTGACAACGGTTGCCCCCCCGGACAAAGTAAAATCCGTGGCTGCATAACTATCGGTGTTCATGGCTTCGCTGAAGGTCACGATAATTTCATTTTGTTTTGCCGCCCGGCTACTACCATCGGTGATGTTCGGGCTCATGTTACTCACAGATGGTGGTGCCCAATCCCCGATATTAATCGTGCCAGCTTGAAGCGCAATGGCATTACCCGCTATGTCCGTCACACTGCCGGCAAGCACGGTCAAAGTGTAATCCGTGTTACCGGTCAACGGCGCGGCCGTTTGTAAGGTCACACTGGTGGCCGAACTGCCGGTGATACTGACAATGGCAGCACCATTCGATAGGGTAAAATCCCCTGCATCATATGTTGTGGTATTCATGACTTCGCTGAAGGTCACGATAATTTCATTTTGTTTTCCCGCACGGCTACCATCAGTGATGTTCGGGCTCATGTTACTCACAGATGGTGGCGTCCAATCCCCAACATTGATGGTACCGGTTTGAAGCGCATTGGCATTACCCGCTATGTCCGTCACACTGCCGGCAAGCACGGTCAAAGTGTAATCCGTGTTACCGGTCAACGGCGCGGTCGTTTGTAAGGCCACACTGGTGGCTGAACTGCCGGTGATACTGACAATGGCAGCACCATTCGATAGAGTAAAATCCCCTGCATCAAACGTCGTGATATCCATGGACTCATTAAAAGTCACGAAAATTTCATTTTGCTTTGCAGCACGATTACCCGCTACTGTAATATTTGGACTTATATTATCCACCGCTGGTGCTAACCAATCACCAATGTTAATTGCGACTGATCTATATTCACTTGCTAAATGATTCCCTGAAGTATCCATCACATCTGTAGTGATCAATATCTCATAATCAGTATAACTTGCTAGATTATTTAGTGGTTTCAGGTTTACCGTAGATCCACTATTAAAAGTTACACCCAGATCAATGGTATTAGACGGATTAAATTTTTCCCGCAAGATAAAATTACCTGCAAGCATAGTGGAAGCTAACATATCGTCGTCAAACGTCACCCTAATATCTGGCGCTTGAGTTGGCATTTTGCCATTTACCAACGCTGGAAAATCCAATTCACCACTAACATTCGGCGATGAATAATCACCCACATTAACTAGTTTCGTTTTTTCTGCCGACAAAAGGTTTTTATTTAATGAATCATCAGCGATACTGGTTTTCACTCGAAAAGTATAATTAACCTCGCTTGCTAAATCTGAATTGGGAAGTACATCAACAACTGTTCTACCTTGACTATCGATTGATGTACTTGTAATTCTTAAAGATGGATTACCAGCTCGAGCATCATTTGATAACTGAAAATCAGAGTTATTCAAACTCGCTGAATCCATGGCCTCACTGAAGACTACTGTAATTGTTGGTCGACGAGGTAGTTGACCAAATGAATTCATGGTTGGAATATTAATACTTTCTACAGTTGGCTTAGTTTCATCTGCAGTAAAAAACGTCCAATTCGGCATTGCTGTTAAAAACTGCAAATTTGCATCTGTGGCAATTGTCGGATCTATCGTTACAACATAATCTCTTTCTTCAAGCAATTTGCTAGTTGGCTTAAATTCAAATGAGTCATTTGCAGCGTTGATAAGTGGCACATCTACCGCTATGGGGGTTAAAATACTTGAGTCTGAAAGTGACACTAAATTCAGACTAAATGCATTTTTTGTATTATCTACATGCATAGCCTCATCAAATGTTACGTTAACCGAGTTTCTTAATCCAACATTTTGTGAGCCTGGAATTGGAGTTCGCGAATCAAGAATAACTTTCGGCCCAATCGTATCATTGGTTTTAAATTTCCAACTAAACGGAGCGGCATTCAACGAATTTCCAGCGATATCTTTAATACCTGAAGACAATGTAACCGTGAACTCTGAAAAATTGTTAAACCCATTTTGATCACTAGGTGTGAAGGTAAAACTAGACCCACTACTGTTACTAATAGCGCCAGCAACTGCACCACCACCATTTTCAGTCACAGTAAAAGTGTTATTAATAATGACTGTATTTATGTCAATTTCCTCATCAAAACTTACACTAATATCTGAGGAACGAGGAAATCTTTCTGTATTAGCTACATCATAGGGTGAAAAATTAATAAGCGTAGGGCTTGTAAAGTCACCAATTGTAAAAAAAGGAGAATCAACAGAATCCAGTACATTACCGGTTACATCAGTCAACAATTCACTATTTACAGAAGCACTATAAGTGGCCTCATCGACTAAGTCTTGCACACCTTCTGCTAAGGCTAATTCAGCTATAGAATTTTCCTCTGACCAATTTACATTTAGAACAATGGCTTCAACTCGGCTATCACCTAAAACTGGGTTAAGGCTAAACGCAGAATCATCAATCTCCATCGATTCACTGAAAGTTACAGTCCAAATTGGACGTTTTTCTATTCTGTTTAAAGAATCAAGGGTAGGTGTATTAATAATTCCTGTAGGCGTAGTAAAGTCTCCAACGGTAAAATTAAGAGGCGCTATAGGTGTTAAGGTATTTAACCCACCATCTAATAAAGCCGATGCATCCAAGCTAAACTGATACATTGCTTGCTCTACCAATGCACCTAAAGACAAACTTACTTCAGCAATGCGATTTTCATTAAACCATCCCACTGATAAGTCCACTGCAAGGTTATCACTCGTAGATATCAACTTAAATGCTGCATCATTTACTGCTACAGATTCAGAAAACCTTACCGTAAATATCGGTGTTGTTGACACGCGATTTAACTCATCGAGTGTTAGGGGGTCGATGGTTGCGGTTGGCGCAGTGAAATCACCTATAGTGAATGACCAACTAGCATCCTGTAAATTGTTTTCATACAGATCTTTAATTTCTGAAGTTAAATAAACGGTATATACTGCTTGCTCATCAAGTTTATTCGTAGGTATTAGCTTAACACTTTCCACACCTTCTACTTGAACGCCCCCAACAAATTCATTAGCTGTTTCCAAGCTTATTGTTGTTATTATCTTCCCTTGCTCACCTGCCAAATATATTGAATCAGCATTAACACTATCTATTGCAATTTTTTCAGAAAATACAACCGATATTTGTTGATCTACAACTACACCTTTAGCATCAATAATCGGTATTCGAGTACTTAGTTCAGGTAAAGTTTTATCATCAGTGGTAAACACCCATGAATAAGGGGCACTAATTTTTTGACCAGAAGCATCAATAACGTTCTCCGTGACATTTACCTTATATTGCGTTTTCTCCAATAAATTAGCATTTGGATCTAAGCTTATTTGACCACCATCGACAATAATTTCAGCAGCTATTTTTTTGTCTGTATCAACATTCGTAATAAAAAATGTATCAGCGGTAACTGTTGTCGGATCAATTAGTTCATCAGCTAAAAAATTTACCGTGACATTACTTGCAGTAGATACAAAAAATTGATTCGCATTAGGGGTAGTAGATTGAACTTCTGGGGCCAAAGTATCGCCAGAGGTAAACGACCAGGAAAACGAATCAACTAGCGAATTACCAGCAAGATCTTTTACTGCTGTATTAGCGACAACACTTATTTTTGTATTTTGAGGAAAAATATTATTTGGCGTAAATCTAACTTCATTTGCAACAACGCTAGTACTACCTTCCACTACATTCCCATTTTGCATCACAGTTAAATAGTTATCTTTACTCTCTAGATTCAAAGATTCACTAAAACGGAGCGAAATTGTGGCGTTTATGGCAACACTTACATCGTCATTTGAGGGAAATTCAGATGCCAATTCCACACTTGGTGGAGTAATGTCACCAGTTGAAAACTTCACCACATAATCAGTACTTAATGGTTTTAAATCTTCATCTGTTAGATCGCTTTTTACGGTGAGTGTATATTCTGTTTGCTCCACCAAAGTTTGTGAGGGTGTAAATCTGAGCGTTTTTTCATCTTCTATTGAAACAGCGCCAATCACTCCATTATTTAACGTAATTGAATCATTCGCTACACTACTTGCAATAATAGTTTCTGAAAATACGACAACAACATCAGTGGTCGGTGCCACACCTGAACCATTTTCGAGATCTTGCCAAATCACATTAACTACTTCTGGTGCCGCTTGATTCGAAGCATTTGTTGAAAATTTCCATTGAAAAGTATCCAATGTATTTCCTGCCAAGTCTTTCGCATTTTCGATCTTCGCTTCAAACTCAGACCCAGGTTCTAATAATCGATTTTTTTCAAGAATTTCAAAAGTAGCAACACGATTATTATACAGAATTTTCCCTACCACTAAATTACCAGTCGTTAAGTTAGTTAAAGTAAATTGTGAGTTTGTTAAGGTACTAGCATCCATATCCTCTGAAAACGTCGCTTCCACATTACGAGTAATTGGTATAAGGGTGTCGTTTAAAGGTTTTTCTTGCTCTACTTCAGGTGGTTCGCTATCAACACCTCCACCAGTGGTAAAACGCCAGGAGTAATCTTGCATTTGATTACCTGCATCATCAGTTATTCCAGATATGATGACAACATATTCAGTATTTGGTAATAATTCATCATTATTACTCGGAATTCTCGGTGTTAATGTAACGATATTACTACTAGGGGATAATAAAGCATTGATTTTTTTCCCGGCTTGTCCAGATGCTTTATCAAATTCAAACAAACTAAAACCATTTACAGAAGTTGCCTTTATCGGCTCATTAAATGTTACGCTTATCCCCGCATTTAAAACAACTCCTACTTCATTTACTGCTGGGATCGTGGACTCAAGGATGGGGATCGATTGATCATTACCAATTTGGGTTTTGAACTCTAAAGTAAAATCACGTACAAACTGTTCGTTTATATTGGTTGAAAAATCATTTGCAATTTCTAATTTATAATCAACATTACTTCTTAATGGATTGGTTGGCGCAAAAATTACTTTATTGCCCTCCACCGTCACCTCACCTTCAATATCAAGGCCGCTAACTAAATCAAATAGAGTAATTTTTTCTGGTGTAATATTTTCGAAATCTAAACTCGATGTTAAAGTGACACTTATCGAAGTATCCACTTCAACACCAGTTGCATTGTTTTCCGGTTCAGTACTAACAACTGAAAATTCATCTATTCCTGTTTGACCGCCACCACAAGACGTCAAAACAAAAACTAACAACATAAGAGCAATAATATTAAACCGAAATTTCATTCTACTTCCTGCAATTCATATTTGTCATGTTT
>Ga0316207_10005578_pt1 | contig 10369 bp, 11 predicted proteins | sample 6weekpyrite_MG_FD_204943 | JGI IMG/M metagenome (GOLD analysis project Ga0316207, IMG submission 204943) | Microbial mat bacterial communities from mineral coupon in-situ incubated in ocean water Damariscotta River, Maine, United States -... | ecosystem: Environmental > Aquatic > Marine >...
GGGTCAGGAAGCATCTCGCGCGGTGTTAGATTTATTTACACCCAACAAAGCGAAGAACGTAAAGTTACCTGTCAAGGACGCAGGTGAAATGCTGAAGGAACGCAACGTGCAAGGGTTCATCAGGGAATGGTGGAACGCTAAGACGTATCAACCAGACGGTATCATTGCAGGACTAGATACTTGGGAGTCAATCGTAGCACAGGAGGACGTACAGTCCATACCGTATCCGTGGTCATGCTTGAATGATATGACGTATGGGTTCAGGGAGAAGGAACTAGTAACAATAACCAGTGGTTCTGGTATGGGTAAATCACAGATTGTCAGAGAGTTGGAACACTACTTACTAGGTGCAACAGATGACAACATTGGTATACTCGCATTGGAAGAGGACATACCTAAGACTGCTCTAGGGATTATGAGCATCGAGGCAAATCAGACTCTACATCTGAGCCGCGAGTTTAGCAGGGAAGACAAAAAGGTATTCTGGGACAAGACATTAGGCACAGGACGTATCTATATGTTTGACCACTGGGGTTCTACCAATGAGGATAACTTACTAAGTCGCATTAGGTATATGGCTAAAGGTCTTGACTGTAAATGGATTATCCTTGACCACTTGAGTATTGTTGTTAGTGACCAAGAGAATGGTGATGAACGTAAAGCCATTGACAGCATCATGACTAAGCTACGTCAGTTGGTTCAGGAGACAGGTGTTGGTTTATTCTTGGTGTCACACTTACGCAGACCATCAGGGAAGGCACATGAGGACGGTGGACAGATTAGCTTGGCTGAGTTACGAGGTTCAGCGGCAATCGCACAGCTATCCGATATGGTGATTGGTTTGGAACGTGACCAACAGAACCCAGATGCACAGGTAAGGAATACCACTACAGTACGGATACTTAAGAACCGATACGCAGGACTTACAGGGGCGGCTTGCTACCTCTACTATGATAAAGATACTGGTCGTATGATTGAAACTACGTGTCCAGTTAATGATGACAATCAGGAGTTCTAGTGAAGCAGATAGTATTTGATATAGAAGCTAACGGTCTACAGCCTACAAAGGTCTGGGTAATCGTTGCTTGTGACCTATCAAACCAAGAGACAGTTGTGTTCTCTGGTGATACGTTACAGGACTTCAATGCTTATATCAAAGATGCTGAGGTCATTGGTCATAACATCATTGGCTATGACGTACCAGTTCTTGAACGCTTACTAGGCACAGACTTTAGTAGTTGTAAGATTACAGATACATTAGTATTGTCAAGACTTACTGAACCATCGCGTGAAGGTGGTCATTCATTAGATAACTGGGGACAGCAGTTAGGTTTCCCTAAAGGAGAACACAGTGATTGGAATACATTTTCTCAGGATATGGTGGACTATTGCAAGCAAGATGTATTGGTTAATGTCAAAGTGTACAACGCGTTACGAGGTGTACTGGCAGGTTTTGGAAGCGAAAGCATTAGCCTTGAGCATCAAGTACAAAGCATTATCACAAAACAGACGGACAACGGTTGGTTACTAGACCAAGAACATGCTTTTGTTTTACTTGCTAAACTTAAGGAAAAGAAGTACGACCTTGAAGACAAGGTACATGAAACATTTAAACCGTTACCTACATTCATTAAGGAGATAACACCTAAGTACAAGAAGGACGGTACGATGTCCGTTGTTGGTCTTAAGTTTCTAGGGGACAGTTGGTCAGACTATATAGCACCATTTAGTCGCGTTGATTACCCAGAGTTTAACTTAGGTTCGCGTCAGCAGATAGGTAGATACTTACAATACTTTGGTTGGAAGCCCAAGAAGTTTACAGAGAAGGGTCAAGCCATTGTTGATGAAGCTATCTTATCTAAGGTAACTAATATACCAGAAGCTAATATGATTGCTGAGTACCTAATGGTTCAGAAGCGTATAGCACAGGTACAGTCGTGGTTAGATGCTGTTGAGGACGATGGTCGTGTACATGGATATGTAAATGCTAACGGTGCAGTAACGGGACGTATGACACACTCTAGTCCTAACGTAGCACAAGTGCCTAGTTCAGGCGCACCATACGGAGCAGATTGTAGAGCCTGTTGGACTTCACCTAAAGGCTACAAGATTGTTGGTATGGACGCATCAGGACTTGAGTTACGAATGCTTGCACACTATATGAACGATGAGGGATATACAAATGAAATACTCACTGGAGACATTCATACAGCAAACCAACTTGCTAGCGGTGTTGACACACGAAGTCAGGCAAAGACTTTCATATATGCGTTCTTGTATGGAGCAGGGGACGCAAAAATCGGAAGTATCGTTGGAGGAACTGCTGTTGATGGTAGAAGACTTAAGAAGAAGTTCCTCACAAACACGCCATCTCTTAGAGACTTACGAGAAAGAGTTAGCGTGGCATCTGGAAGAGGTTATGTTCACGGATTGGACGGGCGCAGAGTCGCAGTACGCTCAGAACACTCGGCATTAAACACGCTGTTACAGTCAGCAGGTGCTATCGTTATGAAGAAGGCACTATGCTTACTGGACGAGTACGCTAAGACTTGGAACTTAGATTATAAATTTATAGGAAATATACATGATGAAATTCAAACAGAAGTTAAAGAAGATGAAGCAGATGTTTTTGGACGCTTGGCAGTGTCTTGTATTGAAGCCGCGGGCATTCATTATAAACTTAATTGTCCCCTCGCAGGAGAGTATCAAGTCGGAGACAACTGGTCGGAAACACATTAGGAATTGTAATCACTGTGGCGTAGTGCTAGTAGAGAGAGACAACTGGGCGAAGAGTACCGTGGCTAAGAAGAACTATATATGTAAGAAGTGTAACTCAGCCAACACCCAGAGAAACCTTAAGAAGCGTAAAGGGAGAAAGGCATGAAGCCATGTAAAGAAGACAGGAAGAAGTTTGACTTAGACCTACAGTACGGAGAAGTCAGGGAGGACAAGGTAGCGGAGATGCTACAGGACAAGAAGATTGAGGTTAAGTCAGAGAAGGACTTATGGCAGAAGACAGGTAACATTTGCATTGAGTATGAGTCATGGGGTAAGCCGTCAGGCATTGAGGCTACTGAGTCAGACTACTGGTTTCATAACCTCTGCATAGGTGACGATGAGTATTGTACCTTAGTATTCAAAACACCTGTACTGAAGAAGATTGTTAATAAGTTAGATACGTTCAGGAGTGTATCAGGAGGAGACCATAACGCTAGCCGTATGCACTTGGTCAACCTACGTAAGTTATTCTCAAGCGATGTCATTAAGGCATTCAAGGATATAGAAGATGAGTAAAACAATACATACATTAGTCAATGACATATACCGATTGATGGAGACAAAAGAGGCAGAGGAATCCGTAGACGTAGAAGCGGAGATTGAGAGGTTCGGAGAGTCGATGAAGGCTCTTATGCGTACAGAGTTTAGTCGTGAACGTACAGCAGATAAACGAACATTGCGCCTGTCAAACATTGGTCGTGACGATAGGGTCTTATGGAATGTTGTTAATGGTACTGAGAAGGAAGAGATTAAACCTGCTACCTACATTAAGTTTATGTACGGTCACTTGATAGAAGAGATGTTATTGTTTATGACACGTATGGCAGGACACGAAGTATCAGATGAACAACGTGTATGTGAAGTAGAAGGTATCAAGGGACACATGGACTGTAAGATTGACGGGCTTGTAGTGGACGTTAAGTCAGCCAGTTCCTTCGGGTTCAAGAAGTTCAAGGATGGTACACTGGCTATGGACGATGCCTTTGGTTATGTTGACCAGATTAAAGCATACGCCCATGCCTGTGGTGAGACTGAGTTCGGTTGGTTAGCTATGGACAAAGCCAATGGTCATCTCGCGGTACTTAAGTACGACCTAGAGGATACCCAAGCCCCTATACACGAACACATCAAGGGAGACATTAGAGAGCGTATAAAGCACGTTAAGGAGATGGTTAAGGGAGATGAGCCTACTGAGTTATGTACCAAGACAGTACCAGATGGTAAGTCGGGTAACATGAAGCTAGGCATTAAGTGTTCCTACTGTCAGTACAAGAAGCATTGCTACCCAGAACTGAGAGCCTTTGCCTATTCGTATGGTCCGAAGTTCCTTAGCGAAGTAGTCAACGAGCCTAGAGTACAGGAGATTAACCTTGAGCAAATATAAACCACGGAAGACTAGCGGTAAGTTTAGGTCAGCGTTAGAGAAGGAGTTCTCAAAGGAGGTTAAACGTAAAGGCTTTGACTATGAACCATACGGTATGCCCTACACAGTGTTCAGAACCTATATGCCAGACTTTGTACATGAACCAAGTAAGACAGTAGTGGAAGTAAAAGGTTTCTTTCGTGTAGGAGACACCTTGAAATATAAGTCAATTCGTGATACAATAATAGAAGATGGTTACGAATTAGTATTCTTACTGTCTAACGAACATAAGAAGGTACGGAAGGGCGGTAAGATTACAATGGGTCAATGGTGTGTTAAGGAAGGTATGAAGCACTACACACTCAGCACTGCTCAAGAACTTGTCAAATACGTAGAAGGGAAGATGAAGTAATGTCACATACATTAGAGGAACTCAAGGAAGCAGTAGCAAGGGACTACGATGCGGTGTTAGTAGTTGAGGCTTTGGACATCTCAGTTGAGGACTTGCTAGAGGCTTTTGAAGATAGATTAATTAGGAACAGAGACTTATTTACGGAGGATGATTATGAGCATTGATGACGATATTAAAGAACGAGATATGTACGACAACAATCCTGATTCGCCTCATTATGGTGAGATAATAGGAATGGCTGATATTGTAGCTGAGATTGAGGCATTGAGAAAGAAAGCCGATAAGACGAGAAAAAGAAAGCTGTTAAGGAGTTTAGACAATGAGCATTAATGATGCAACACCTGCTGACTGGGATGCACTACGAGATAAGCACCCTGCATTGGTTAAGAAGTATGAAGACTTTGTGACCAAGAATGAAGATGTAGTCAACAGCCCTAGTCACTACAACTACGGTAAGGTTGAATGTATTGAAGCTATAGAAGAGTCTATGTCACCAGACGCATTCAAGGGTTATCTCAAGGGCAACACCATGAAGTACCTATGGCGTTATGAACGCAAAGGTAAGGGACTAGAGGACTTGAAGAAAGCACAATGGTACTTGAATAAACTTATAGAGGAGGTAGAGTAGTGAAGAAAGGACAGACCCACGGAGGTAAGGGTTCTAACCAACGCCCCACTAACTACCTTAAATACGCAGACAACTATGACGCTATCTTTAGCAAGAAGTCTAAAGATAAACCAAAGAAAAAGGAAGAGGATAAGAAATGAATCAGTATCAACAGTTTATACACAAGTCCCGCTACGCACGTTGGCTACCTGAGGAAGGCAGACGAGAGCGGTGGGATGAGACAGTCAACCGATACGTAGACTTCTGGAAGGAACGTGGTCAGATAAACGAGAAGACAGCCTTACAGCTATTCAATGCTATCCATAACCTAGATGTAATGCCCAGTATGCGCTGTATGATGACAGCAGGTGAGGCGTTAGACAAGGACAATGTAGCAGGGTTTAACTGTAGTTATCTACACATTGACTCACCACGTAGTTTTGATGAACTTATGTACGTCCTTATGTGTGGTACTGGTGTGGGGTTCAGTGTTGAACGTAACTTCATTACCAAGCTACCTGTCATCGCTGAGTCATTCCATGAGACTGACAGCACCATTGTAGTAGCCGACAGCAAGATTGGATGGGCTAGTGCATTCCGTGAGTTGATTGCTATGTTGTACGCAGGTAAGATACCTAAGTGGGATATGCACAAGGTACGCCCATCAGGTGCTAGACTTAAGACATTCGGTGGTCGTGCTAGTGGCGCAGAGCCTCTTGAGGATTTGTTTAACTTCTGTGTGGGTATATTCCAGAAGGCATCAGGACGTAAGCTAACGAGCATTGAGTGTCACGATGTTGTATGTAAGATTGCAGACATTGTAGTTGTCGGTGGTGTGCGTAGGTCAGCCTTGATTAGTCTGTCAAACCTATCAGACCCGCGTATGGCTAAGGCTAAGTCTGGTCAGTGGTGGATGGATGAAGGTCAACGTAGACTAGCTAACAATAGCGTAGCGTACACAGAGAAGCCAGACTTTGAGTCATTCCTTACTGAGATGCACACTATGTATGACAGTAAGGCAGGTGAACGTGGTATCTTTAGTCGTGTGGCGGCACAGAAGATAGCCGCTAAGAACGGACGGAGAGACCCTGAGCAGGACTTTGGAACTAACCCTTGCTCTGAGATTATCCTACGCAGTAATCAGTTCTGTAACCTATCTGAGGTCGTTATACGGGCAGACGATGACCTAGTTAGTCTTAAAAAGAAAGTTGAAGTAGCTTCCATTATCGGAACTTTACAGGCTACCTTGACTGACTTCCGCTACCTACGCAACGTATGGAAAAAGAATACAGAAGAAGAAGCACTATTAGGTGTCAGTTTAACAGGTATATGTGACCACTATTTACTGGGTAAAGATTCACCAGACCTAGATAAGTGGTTGGAGGAGATGAAGGATGTTGCAATTAAAACTAATAAAGAATGGGCTGACAAACTTGGCATTGCTCAGTCTGCGGCTATTACTTGTGTTAAGCCAAGCGGTACTGTGTCTCAGCTTGTTGATTCTGCTAGTGGCATACATCCCCGTTTTTCTAAACATTACATTCGTAGAGTACGTTCAGACAAGAAAGACCCGCTTGCTCAGTACATGACAGCCGCAGGTTTCCCTGTGGAAGATGACGTAATGAGTAAGTCTTCACTGGTCTTTGGCTTTCCAATCAAGTCACCTGAGAGTAGTACCACAGTAAAGCAGGTAGGTGCAATGGAACAGCTAAGAGTTTGGAAGAAGTACCAAGACCATTGGTGTGAACATAAGCCAAGTATCACTGTTTATTATACAGATAGTGAGTTCCTGCAAATAGCACAGTGGATATGGGATAACTTTGATTCCGTCAGTGGTATTAGTTTGTTGCCTGTCAGTGACCATGTGTATCAGCAAGCCCCTTATGAGGACATAACCGCTGAGAAGTATGAGGAGTTACTAGCGGCTATGCCAGTTGATATTAAATGGGAAGACCTAGAACACTTTGAGAAGGAAGACAACACTACAGGTTCTCAGGAACTAGCGTGTGTCGGAGGAGCGTGTGAAATAGCATAGGTAAAACTAAGGGGGCGCAATGCCCCCTTTTGTTTATTATTGTTGTTCTTCTTGTTTTCTCTGCTTATTCATTTCGTCCAACCTACTTAAACTGTTTATAGCTGTAGAAGGTGTTATAATCCCCGCCTTAAGTGCCGCCTTACCTAAACTGTTTGTCATCCTAGCCAGTTCCTTTGGTGCAGTTTCGCTGGGTGACGTTAATACCTTATTTGCCAAAGCCAATACTTGCTTGTTTTTAGCAATAGGGTTTACTAAAACAGGACTTAATAGATACAAACCTAATATAGCCATTCCTGCGGCATTTCCTGCTACAAGTGTTGCGCCTCCTACACCACCTAAACCCAACAAAGCCGTGCCTGAGTAGTAATCCATAAGAGAGCGTATTCTATTCTGCAAGTGTCCAATAGGCATTACAGATAGTTTATTTACAAACTGAAACTGCTCTGGTGTCAGTAAATCCTTGTAGTGTCTAAACAGAGTCATATCCTCTGATGTTTCTTTTCTAGCTAAAGATTTAAGAATGCTTGGGTTATTTACAGCATCACTTAAAGCATTCGCTCTTAAAGGTGATAAAATATCCTCTACTTCTCTAGGAGATACTTTAGCTTCCTTAGCCCAAGAGTTTATTCTTGTAGTTAGAGCAGTGAATTTATTATAACTATCAGCATTTTTAGGTAAAAACTGTTTAGCAAATGTAGGGTCTAAAGGCTCACCTTTTGCAATCTTTTGTACTATTTCTTTGTTTAGTAGTTGACCAGTCTCAGAGGAGGCTACCGCTTTGTCAAGAGCCTCTCTAGTTTTGCCTATTCCTTTCTTAGGAAACATCTTATCTAACTGTTTATACTCGTCTCCTTTTAACGCGCTAAGTCTTTTAGCAAAAGGTGATGCTATGTTTCTAGGCAGTTGCTTCTGTAAATCCCAAGCGGTTGTATACAAGTTCCTATAAGTATCAAAAGTAACTACATCGTCTTCGTTAAGAATAGCCTTTAGATTTTTCTTATTGTCAACAACATCATCATTAAAACCTTTTACAAGTTTTTTAAGTTCTTTCGTTGATACCACTTTAGGCGCGTTGTCTTCTATCACAGACCGAGCTACTTTAATCCCTGAGTTGTGTACAGCACCTTCTAAAGTCCCTCTCCAACCAGAATAAGCCGCATCTCTAGCAAGTTTAGCTGACTCCGCAAGTTTAGTCAGTTGCGGTGTCAAATCTTCGGTTAACTCTATTGTACTCTTGGGCGTTGCTCCTAGCTGACCTGCTCTGGTTACTAAGCCGCTTGAAGAGTTAGCAATCTTTTCTGCAAGTTTATACCCGCTTGCCGCCAAAGTTCCTCCTAACACACCACCCACAGTTGCCCCTGTAGCCGCTCCAGTTAATCGAGACTCTAAATCATCTCCCATACCTGCACCCGCTAAACCTGTTTGTAACCCACCCGCAGTAGCGGCTCTCTTAGCTGTCTGACCTAGAGTAGCACCTCTCCCGCCTACTCCGAACAAAAACTGACCTGCGCGACCAAAGACACCGCCAAGAGGAAGCGTAGCTATACCGCCAGAAACCTGACCTCCTAAATAAGACCCACCATGTTCTTCTCTGTATGTCCCCATAAGTTCTTCTTCTTCTTTCTTAAAGGTATCATACAGTTCAGATAAGGTTTGACCACTAGGGTTGTCAGCTAAAAAACTAGTTGCGGCTCTTGCTCCTGCTTTCAGTTCATCATAAAACTCAAACGTAGCACCCTGTGCTATCCCTCTGCGGTATGCCGCGCCTACTGTTGTTTCTTTTTCAGTTGTAGGGTCTTCAGTTAAATCTTTACGTATATTTAAAAACTCACGACCTTTGTTGTTATATTCGTCAGTTCCTTTTTTGTCTGCATTATCAGCCAACCAAGAACCTAGTTCATTTTTACGCTGTACACTAGTGAGTTTTTCTCTTGTACTTAAAAACATCTCTGCTTTTTCATTATATTCATCAGTGCCTTTTAAAGCAGAGTTAGCACTGAGCCAGACACCTAACTGGTCTTTTCTTTCTTGTGTAGATAAAGCCATTATTAAAATCCTCTAGGATTAACGCCTACCCTTGTTTTATTAACAACATCTTCATCCTTGTCATTTAAATAACCGTCTTCTTTCAGGATATTATCTAAGTTGTCAGTATCGTACGGGCTGTAGTCTCCTTGTAGTTTTTCTTTAAACTCATCATCTAGTTTAAAGTTGGTCTCGACAAAGGAAGCTAATTGCTCTTCTAAATCTAAGGGAGGAACTCCATTATTGGCTTTTATTATTCTTCTTTGCTCTCCCATAACATCTACCTGTAAATTGTACATCTTGTCATATACTTCAAGCAATAACTTATTACCCTCTACAGACGTTCCTAAGTTAGGAACAGACTCAATTAAGAAACTCAAGTCTCTATTAGACGTAGCCCCCGGAAGACCCATACCAGAATCAGGGTTTCTTATTAACAAAGCTAATTGATTGGATATGGCGTTAAATACCTCAGCTTCTGCTAAACCTTCAATTTCCGTATCAGGAAACAAAGATTGAACAAAACTCTTAGCACCTTTACTTAACTTAGCTAATGCTCCTGTTTGTAGTCCAGAGTCTAACAACTCTCTCATCTGTGTAGTCTTGAGTTTTAAACCTGAGGAACTTTGAAAAGCCTTTGCTCTTGCCTTCATAGCATCTACGTTATCTTGTGTTTTTGCCGCTTTATAAGTAGAAGCAACTCTATCAACTTCTTTAAGCAAGCTATAATCTTTCTGACCTGTTGTTTGAGCGTGTTTCCTAAATGCTTCAATACTTTCAGGTGTATAAAATTGAGGGTTAATCTGACCAATACCTTCTACTTCGGCTTCCTCTTTAGCTTTTTTAGCTTGAGCCAAAGCTAACTGTTCTTGTACTGTAGGACCACCACCAAACATACCACGTAAGCCACTAGCCATACGCTGTTGTCCTGCCAAAGCACTTTGTGTAAGCATCTCTCTACCAGTCATACCAACTCTAGGGTCAATACCTCCGCTAGGGATACCTGTTAATAATCCTGCTATATCTCTTCTGTTAGCCATTAGTATTTTCCTCTATTAATCAAACAGTCTTGTTGGGTCTAACGCTTTAATCCATGAAGGTGTTTCTGCTTCACCGAATCCTAAGTAGTCTAACATACCGCCACTAGTT
>Ga0316207_10005579_pt1 | contig 10366 bp, 8 predicted proteins | sample 6weekpyrite_MG_FD_204943 | JGI IMG/M metagenome (GOLD analysis project Ga0316207, IMG submission 204943) | Microbial mat bacterial communities from mineral coupon in-situ incubated in ocean water Damariscotta River, Maine, United States -... | ecosystem: Environmental > Aquatic > Marine >...
GTGTGGTTTTTCATCGGTTTTTCAGCGTGGATATCGACAATATTAACAATGCTGCCCTGAGTGCTGGTTAAAGCGGGTATGGCTGCCTGAGATAAAAATAAAGGCGCTTTTAAATTACTGCCCATCAGGTCATCCCAGTGCTGTTCGGTCATTTTGCCGATATGGGTCGGGTAAAAACTGGAGGCATTATTCACCAGCAAATCCAGTCGTCCCCAGTGTTGCTGGCTTTGCTCAACTAAAGCCGGCAGTTCAGCGGTTTTATGCAGATCAAGGCGCACGGCGATACAGGAATTTTCACGTTGAGCGTTTAACTCATCGCGTAAAGCATCGGCTTCCGCTTGTGAGCCACGGTAATGTAATGTGATGTTCATACCAGCAGCGTGTAAAGTACGGGCGATAACCGCGCCGATACGGCGCGAAGCACCGGTGATTAATGCCGTTTTGTTCTGCAGATCGCATGCGTTAGAATTGGACACGTTTTACCCTTGCTGAAAAGCCAATAATTGAAGAATAACAGGAACGCATATTAACACACCAGCCGATGTGGGCGCTTTACCGGAGCCATCACAGCAACAAAAAGAGCATAGCCAGCAGTTACAGTCTGTTATTCGTGGGGCGATAAAAGACAATGGCGGTCAGATCGGCTTTGATCAGTATATGGCCATGGCACTGTATCAGCCAGGGCTTGGCTATTATGCCGCCGGCGCACAAAAGTTTGGTGCAGCTGGCGACTTTATAACCTCACCGGAAGTATCGCCATTATTTGCACAATCACTGGCGCGACAAGTACAGCAAGTGATGCTGACATTGGAGCAAGCGATTGTTCTTGAATTTGGTGCGGGTTCCGGGATTTTAGCGGCTGATCTTTTGTTGGAATTGGAACGATTAGACTGCCTTCCGCAGAGCTATCAAATATTAGAAGTCAGTGCTGAGTTGCAACAAAGGCAGCGAGATACACTTCAACAGCACTGTCCACATTTGCTGGATAAAGTTGAGTGGTTACAGCAATTACCAGAGAACGCCGTCAATGCGGTAGTGATTGCCAATGAAGTACTCGATGCCATGCCGGTGATTGCGTTTGAAAAACAAAATGGTGAATTGTTCGAGCGCAAAATTGAGCTTGAAGGCGAAACCTTTAACTGGGTATCGGTCGCGGCGGATGAAAAACTACGGGCTGCGGTAGCAGAGATCGAAACACTCAGTGATAAAAAACTGCCGGCAAACTACCGTTCTGAATACAACCCATCGGTTTTACCATGGCTGAAAACGCTGGATCAGTTAATCAATCAAGGACTGGTGTTATTAATTGATTACGGCTATGAAGCAGCTCAGTATTATAATGATGAGCGCGCTATGGGAACGATGATGTGTTATTACCAGCACCGTGCGCATGATGACGTATTTTTTTATCCCGGTGTGCAGGATATTACCGCCTTTGTGAATTTTACAGCAGTGGCTGAAGCGGCAGTCAGTAGTGGCTTTGATGTGATGGGTTACACACCACAGGCGCAGTTTTTATTTGGCTGTGGCTTGCCAGAAATTTTTGAAGAAAAAATGGCAGGCTTAGATGAAGAACAGATAAAACAGCAAATGCATTTGTCACAGCAGGTAAAAACATTAACCTTGCCGGGAGAGATGGGTGAGCGTTTTAAAGTTATGGCCTTGGGCAAAGGTATTGAGCCGGGGCTTAAAGGGTTTATGTTGGCAGATTTCAGAAGCCGACTGTAATAAAAGGAAGAAGTTTTGGATTTTATACAAATAATTGTTTTGGCATTAGTGCAGGGGTTAACTGAGTTCTTACCCATTTCAAGTTCCGCACATTTGATTTTAGTGCCATTGTTAACAGAATGGAAAGACCAGGGGTTGGCATTTGATGTGGCCGTACATGTCGGAACATTAATGGCCGTTGTGCTTTATTTCAGAAAGCAGCTGGCAGAAATGGCGGTAGACTGGTTTGGCTCATTGCCTTTGATATCAAGTAAGGCTAAACAGACAGACAATAGTCGTTTGGCCTGGGCTGTTTTATTTGGCACCATCCCTGTTGGTCTGTGCGGATTATTATTTAATGACTTTATAAAAGAAGCATTACGTGGTGCCTTAGTAATTGCTGCAACGCAATTTATTTTTGCAGGCTTGCTCTGGTGGGCAGACAGCAAAGGCAGGCGTGATCGTAATGAATACAGTATCCGCTGGAAAGATGTGCTGATTATTGGTGTGGCGCAGGCGATTGCATTAATACCGGGGACATCGCGTTCAGGTATTACCATAACGGCGGCATTAATGATGGGCTTAACACGTGATGCAGCAGCACGCTTTTCCTTTTTATTATCGATACCTGTGATTATTTTAGCAGGTGGTCTGGAAACGTTGCATTATTTGTCGGTAGCCAAAGGCAGTGATTTTGGCTCATTGATTGCGGGAGCTATCATTTCGGGGGTCAGTGCATTTGTCTGTATTCATTATTTTTTGAAGCTGCTTGATAAAATCGGAATGATGCCATTTGTTATTTACCGTTTTTTACTGGGTGTTGTTTTAGTTGTGATGTTTATTTAAGGGGAGCGATAAATGGTTTCAAAAATTAATCAGCAGTATGAAGGTGAGCGGCTTAAATATTTCTGGCTCTGGCTTTTTATTGGCTGTGCATATCTGGCTTATATTATTTATGGCTCATTAACACCTGATCCGGTTGATGTGCAGATTGACGGCTTTGACAAAATCATGCATTTTTCTGCGTATGCATTGTTAATGATCTGGTTTGCTATGATTTTTCACAAAGCCATTTATCGTAACAGTTATGCAATCGCTTTTATAATGCTCGGAGTCGGACTGGAATTTGCTCAGCAGGCAGGTGGTGTACGTTATTTTGAATTCGGCGATATGGTTGCAAATAGTCTGGGTGTGTTAGCCGGTTATTTTGTTACCAGAGGTTGTGGTAAATATCATCTGTTTAGAATTGAACAGCGTTTAATAAAGAAGGCTGGCTGATTATGTCAAAAGACACCGCAGCAGACACAATATATTCAAAACAACAGAACGTGGTTGATTTTGTATTTGATGAAAACGTTGCCAACGTGTTTTCAGATATGATTCGTCGTTCTGTGCCTGGTTACGAAAGCATTGTGACTATGTTAGGTGTGTTTGCCGAGCAATATGTACAACCGGGTTCGCAAGTTTATGACCTGGGTTGTTCATTGGGCGCATCAACCTTATCAATGCGTTCACGGCTGAAAAACACACCTTGTCATATGGTGGCAATTGATAATTCAGAAGCGATGGTGGAAAAGTGTCAGGTCAATGTTAACCTGGCCTCAGGACCTGAAGTCGATGTTATCTGCGCTGATATTCGTGAAGTGGATGTTAACGATGCTTCACTGGCGGTTATGAATTTTACCTTGCAGTTTTTACCGGTCGCAGATCGTGAAGCATTACTGAAAAAAATTGCCGACAATATGTTGCCCGGTGGTGCTGTCGTATTATCAGAAAAAATTGCGTTTGATAATGCAGAAGAAGCCGCTTTAAATGAAAAACTGCATTTGTCATTTAAAAAAGCTAACGGTTACAGTGAGCTGGAAATTGCCCAAAAACGCAGTGCCATTGAAAATGTATTGATCCCGGAAACATTACCTACCCATCTTGCCCGCTTAAAACAAGCTGGCTTTAGTCAGGCGCAGGTATGGTTTCAGTGTTTTAATTTTGTCTCCATCATAGCTATTAAATAATATTCCTTTCGAGATGATATGAAATCCAGTGTTGATTATTCTGCCTTATTTGAAAAAATAAAAAATACCGAGTTAGAACCATGGCTGGCTATCCTGCAAACCCAGCTGGATGAAAAACTTTATCAGACCAATCATGGTGATATGCCAGCATGGGAAGCCATGCTGGAATTAATGCCAGCGCTTACACCTGAGGGTGTTGATTTGTCGGCAGATGCAATAAAAGTGGGTTGTGGTGGTCAGCTGGATACCGAAACACAGGAGCAGTTAAAAAATAATTTAAAAGTATTAATGCCCTGGCGTAAGGGGCCGTTTGATTTATTTGGTATTCATATCGATACTGAATGGCATTCGGACTGGAAATGGGACCGGCTGGAAAAATCCTTATCACCGTTAGCAGGTCGTCGTATTCTTGATGTCGGTTGCGGTAACGGTTATCACCTCTGGCGCATGGCGGCACATAAACCGGAACTATTAATTGGCGTTGATCCCGGCTTAAAATACGTTTACCAGTTTGAAGTCTTGCGACGTTACATCAATAAGGTGAGTGAAAATGAAAGTACTTTTCTGTTGCCGTTTGGTATTGAGGATGTTCCGCAGTTAAAAGCATTCGATACTGTTTTTTCAATGGGTGTGTTCTACCACAGGAAATCACCTATCGATCATTTGTTTGAATTGCGTGATTGTCTGCGTACCGGTGGGGAGCTGGTGCTGGAAACTTTAATTATTGATGGTCAAGATGGTGAAGTGTTACTGCCGGATGATCGTTATGCACAGATGCGTAATGTCTGGTTTTTGCCAACTGTGCCGACATTAGAAAGCTGGATGAAGCGTTGTGGTTATAAAAATATTCGCGTGGTTGATGTCAGTGTAACGACTATTGAAGAGCAGAGACAAACCGAGTGGATGACTTTTCATTCGCTGGAGCAGTATTTAGATCCTCAAGATCATTCAAAAACGATAGAAGGGTATCCTGCACCGAAGCGAGTGGTGATAATGGCTGAGGCGCCTTAATGCGATTAATTGAAAGTATTTTATAAAGTCGTTGGGTGCGCGGGATTACATCTTGTGACTTGAAATGCCAATAAGATCATGAAGTCAAACCCCACAAGCGGAAGCTTGCTACCAAAAATTGTCTGTCAAATTTAGCATGTATACAACCATATGCTGGTAACTAATTTCTGCAAGTTCAGAAAAGAGTATCGGCACGGCATACATGACATTAATTAGTAAATTGATAATTAAGCACTATACTTAAAAAATCAAATTCTATGCGGAAGACAGCATGAAAATATCAGAAAGTGAGAGGCTTATCCGCCGGCTCTATGCGATCACTACAGACTTCAGCAACGGTTTTGAGTATCAGGTAACACAGTTGCTTGAGCTCGGTTGTGAACGTTTTAATCTTGATATTGGTATTTTGTCAAATATTTCCGGTGAAAAATATAAGGTTATTCATCGGGTCTGTCCACCTGAAGTCGGACTGGAAGAAGGGGCTGAATTTGAGCTGGGTTCAACTTATTGTGCCCGAACAATGGTAGCAGATGGCCCGGTCGGCTTTGATCATGTGAAAGAGTCTGACATGAGTACACATCCGGCTTATCAGGCATTTGGTCTGGAAGCTTATATTGGTATTCCGGTAAAGGTGAATGGCATTACCTACGGAACTTTAAACTTTTCAAGCCCGCTACCTCATAAAAGTAAATTTAATGATATCGATATCGATGCGCTGAAACTGATGGCGTCATGGCTGGGTATCGAAATACAACGGCGTGAATCTGAAGAGCTGCTAAAAGACGCCAATGCCAAATTGCTTTCTTATTCTGAGAATCTGACAAAACAAACAGAAGAGCTGGAAGTAGCGAGGAAATTGTCTGATGAGGCAGCACAAGAAAAGTCTAAATTTCTTGCGACGATGAGTCATGAAATCAGGACACCTTTAAATGGTGTTCTGGGAATGGCTGAGTTGCTGAGCAAGACCGGAATGAGTGCTGTGCAGAATGATTATGTGCAGACGATTCTGAGTTCGGGTAATTTACTCTTATCGATTATTAATGACATTCTGGACTATTCTAAACTGGATGCCGGAAAAGTAGAGCTGGAAAAAATTTCATTTAATCTTGAGTGGTTAGTATTTGATATTCTGGAAATGATGGCACGCACTTCAAAAAGTGATGTGCAGCTTATTCTTGATTACCAGTCTGATGCACCACGATATTTTGTTGGTGATCCTGAGCGACTTCGCCAGATGTTATTTAATCTTTTGGGTAATGCTATCAAGTTTACCAGTGAGGGTCATATACGACTGGCTGTGGAATTTAACAACGACTCAGGTGTTGATAACAATGTGACTATCCTGGTTGAAGATACCGGAATAGGCATGTCTGCAGAGCAGCAAGAACAGTTGTTTGAACCGTTTAATCAGGGTGACCTGGCGACGACACGTAAGTACGGCGGCACAGGGCTGGGTCTTGCAATCTGTAAGCAGCTGGTGGGTTTAATGCATGGAGAAGTAAGCTTAGAGGCAGCATTAAACAAAGGCTCAACTTTTAAAATTAGTTTGCCACTGTCGGTTGCTGAAGATTTCCAGACACCCGATGATGGGGCATTGCAGGCAGTAAAAGTGTTACTGGTCAATAATGATCCTGTAAATCGCAAGGTGCTGCAGCAATTATTATTAGAATCGGGCACAAAGCTCACCATAGTGAGTAAACTGGCGCTGGGCTTAACAACTTTACAAAAGGCAAGTAATGATGGTGATGCTTATCAGCTTGTGATTGTTGATAACATGCCTGAGGTAGATGAAGTCAGTTTCGGCAGGTCAATCAGCGCTAATCAGAGTTTACAGCAACCTAAGCTACTGGTGATGGCACCGGTTGAAGACGCCGCAAAAGAAAAAGTTTATCAAGTAGCCGGTTATTCTGCATACCTGCAAAAACCGGTGCGAAGTGATATTTTCTTGTCTGTTTTAAAAAGGCTTTTAGCCGGTAATAATCCGGCGGAAGAATTAATAACTAAACACAGTGTTCTTGAAGCTGAGCAAGCAGTACTTGCTGATAAGAAACTGGCAGGACATATTTTATTGGTTGAGGATAATCCGGTGAATCAGATGGTGGCAATGGTCATGTTGCAAGAACTTGGGCTGACAGTGGATCTGGCCGAGGATGGTTTACAGGCAATAGAATGCTGGAAAAATAAACCGTATGACCTGATATTAATGGATTGTCGGATGCCGAATCTGGATGGTTATGAAGCAACCCGGCAAATTCGTCAGCAAGAAACGGGTGAAGTGCGGGTACCGATTATTGCATTAACAGCGAATGCTATGGAGCAGGATACAAAATTATGTCGTGAATCGGGAATGGACGATGTAATTACCAAGCCCTATATAGAAAGTGATTTAATAAACGTTATTGAGCCAATCTTAGCGCGCACAAAATAATTGTCTTTAGTTATTTCGAATTATCAGTCATCGTCCGGGTGCACAGGTTCTGCATATAAATCATGCTCATCCGCACCGGTGATGGCAACTTCTAAAAAGTCGCCGGCCTGAAAACCTTCGATTGCAGGTAGTACCACCATGCCATCGAAATCTGGTGCGTCGGCTTTTGAACGCCTAACACCTCACCGCTTTCTTCATCGTACCCGTCGATGTGTACGGTTATCTTTTATCTCGAATTAAACCTTAAATTTAGCGGTCAGTGTCTTAAGTTCAACTGCTAAGTCTGAGAGTCGAACACTGGATTCAGTAGTGATATTAGAGTCACTTACTGTGACATGTGCGATATCGTTTATATTGACAATATTGCGATTAATTTCTTCAGCAACATTTTTTTGTTCTTCAGATGCTGTAGCAATATGCTCATTCATTTGATTAATAGTTTCAATTGATCGTGTAATATCTTTTAAAGCCTCGCCAGCAGAATCTGCATAAGACACTGTTTCTTGTGCAAGCTCGGTATTTTTAAGCATAACACTTACAGCTTCGTCAGCATTTGTGTTGAGTGAGGAGATCATTTTTTCTATTTCTTCAGTCGATTGTTGAGTTCTGCTGGCGAGAGTGCGTACTTCATCAGCAACAACCGCAAACCCTCTGCCTTGTTCACCAGCTCGCGCAGCTTCAATAGCTGCATTTAATGCTAATAAGTTAGTTTGTTCTGCAATAGTTTTAATAACATCAAGAACACCACCTATTTCATTACTTGAATTTTTCACATGGGTTATAACATTGGCAGCATTTGTTACTTCATCAGAAAGTTTTTGAATAGCTAAAATGGATTTACTAACTGTGGTACTTCCACTTTTAGCTTGTTCGTCAGCGTTCTGAGCCGATTCAGACGCTAAAGATGCGCTATTAGCAACCTCTTGAACTGTAGAAGACATTTCATTAATAGCGGTTGCGACTAGGCTGATTTCTGATTGCTGGCGCTGAATATTTTCATTAGTACTAATAGAAATTTCATGAACATTGTCAGAAGAGTCTTTAACATTATCTGAACAAACAATTACAGATCGTATCTGAGTTAGTAATCCTTCTACTAGAGTAGCAAAGGATGAAGAAATTTTGTCTATATCTACTAATCCAGTAAATGATGTATTTATAGTTAGATCACCTGTTGCACATTGTTCCATACTTTTTAATAGAAGATTTAATGGCCTGAAGAAATATCGCGTTAAAAGCCACATGATGATAAAGACTGCAGCGCCCATTAGAGCGATATAAGATGTAACTATAAAAAGTCTTGCCTGATTTATACTTTTGAAAAGTTCTTCAACATATTCAATCGCATAAATGTTAATGGCGGGGGTATTTGATGTTGTGTTTATTGTATATTTTATTACCAGACTATTTTCTGGATTGTCTTGCCAGTCTTCAGTCTTATTCAGTATTTGTTTATCTACAGTCGTTATCTTAAAAGGCGAATTCAGCATTTTAGATATTTTAAACATATTATGTTCAGGTTGAACAATTACTTCAATGTATCCTTTAAGGAAAATGCCACCAATTGGGGCAAGTACAGAATAATAGGGCTTATCATTAGATAGCCATAACTCTCCTATTTTTTTAAGACGATCTGCGCCTTTACGAACAGTAGCTGCGTTAAGTATTTTTTCAGGCAAGCTATTCGGTAAATTATTGACTCCTTCAGTGCTTTTAGCCACGAACTTAAACTTTGTGTCGTATAAGTTTATTGCGGCAAGCTTTAATAAGCCGCCAGTGACATAACGTTGATGAAACTGTTGATTTAATTGTTCAACTACAGAGGAATCATCCTGATCTCGCAAGGCTGTGCTAAATGCTTTTCGAAAGCCTTTGGATGAAGAAGTGTCATTTGCCAGGTCGCCAGTTAGAGTATGAATTTCCGATATAACTTCACGTGATGTCACTTCTAAAATACGTGATAGTGTTTCTGTTTGAGACTCTATCGCCGTTTGTTGGAAGCTATTCGCCGAATAGAGCGAGAGGCCTATCGTTGCCATTCCAAGTATAGATAAAGATAAAATAATTAAGGTTTTAATAGTAATTTTATTATTGCTAATCATTTTAATAGTTTTAATACCTATGTGGGGTAGATAAATCTACCCCATTATAAAAAAAGTCACATAACACGTTGTCTATAAAAGACTAGTTCTTCATTATTGGTAAACCTTTCTGAACCCACTCATCCCAGCCACCTCTAAACCAGTATATTTTAGTATAGCCTAGTCCTAGTGCAATTTTTGCAGCGGCATAGCTTCGGCCACATTTTGTTCCATTGCAATAGAAAGCAACGGGAGTAGTTTTAGACTTTAGATGTTTTGCTAAAGAAACTTCATTTGTATCAGTATTAGGCAGACCAATGGATGCTTCCATAAATCCTTTTGCTCGGTCACTAGGTTTACGAGAATCAATCACGACTAAATCAGGGTTGCTTTGAAGTATTTCAATAAGTTGTTCAGCATTAACCTTTGTGGTGCCAGCTAAAGTTTCAGGTGTGTCTTCTTTTGCAAAAACGGCACCAGAGCCTAAAAATAAAGTGACAGATAAAAGGGTAATAAGTGATTTGATGAATCGCATGAAAAAACTCCTACTAGGATTAATTAAGGGTTAACCCCAAGTAGTATAGTTGGCATATTTGCTATCGCCAGATAGTTATGTGAAAAATTTGTAAATTCTTGAATCTATGACAGTGTCTGTCATGGGTATGAAAGAAATGAAAGTGTAAACGGAAAGGCTAAGGTAACTTCAATAGTCTGATTTCACAGGCCCTTAATTGATAAAGGCGTATCTGAATAACGAAGCGGTGTTTAAAGGCAAACTGGTTATCTAGTTATTGTTGGTCGCCCACGAAATTAGACAAATGTTACCTAATACACTCTATTAATACTATTAAGGTGTAAATTTGTGCTTCTATTGGTTTTTTCAAAGTCTGTGAAATGCTTGATCACCAGTCATCATCAGGATGAACAGGGTTAGCGTATAAATCATGCTCATCCGCACCGGTGATGGTAACTTCTAAAAAGTCGCCGGCCTGAAAACCTTCGATTGCAGGCAGTACCACCATGCCATCGATATCTGGTGCGTCGGCTTTTGAACGCGCTAACACTTCACCGCTTTCTTCATCGTACCCGTCGATGTGTACGGTCATTTTTTTGCCGATTTTTTGTTG
>Ga0316207_10005580_pt1 | contig 10364 bp, 10 predicted proteins | sample 6weekpyrite_MG_FD_204943 | JGI IMG/M metagenome (GOLD analysis project Ga0316207, IMG submission 204943) | Microbial mat bacterial communities from mineral coupon in-situ incubated in ocean water Damariscotta River, Maine, United States -... | ecosystem: Environmental > Aquatic > Marine >...
TTCATCTTCGACAATAAGAACAGTAAGATCTGTATAACTATTGTTTATCTTCATAGAGATGATTGTAACAAAAAAGTTTTAAAAAAAAATATGTTGTGTTAGAAAGTCACAGGAGAGTACATCCTGCAGAAAAGTCACAAAGCGCTTTTCTACAGAAGAAGTTTATAGTATTTCTTTAAAGAAGTCCTATAGAGCTTTTGTCATAATACGGTTCATACGAGAGATGAAGGCTGCCGTATCCGAAACTTCCATTCCTTCAAAGATCTTTGCTTGATCAAAAAGAACATGTGCCGCATCATTGATAAGGTTCTGATCAGCAGAGTCTTTTAGTTTTGCAAGAATCTCATGCTTAGGGTTGATCTGTAAAATAGGTTTGATCGGTGGTACATCACCTGCATTACCCATTTGTGCCATCATCTGAGCCATCATATAAGATGGGTCTTCTTTGTCAATACGCAGACATACCGGAGAGTCAGTAAGGTCAGATGTAATCTCTACCTCTTTTACATCTTCACCCAGTGTCTCTTTGAACTCTTTAAGAAGGGTGTCAAACTCTTTAGTCGTCTCCTCTTCAGCTTTCTTCTCTTCTTCACTCTCTTCAAACTTTGCATCGGCAACGTTAACAAACTTGTACTCTTTGTACTCTGTTACCATTGGGAAGACAATAGTGTCAATCTCTTCATTTAGAATAAGAACATCAATATCTTTAGACTTGAAACGCTCTAATGAAGGAGAGTTTTTAAGCATAGCAAGTGCCATCTTACCTGTTAGGTAATAGATCTCTTTCTTCTCTTCATCTACATTTTTGATGAAGCTTTCGATATCTGTTTTGTCATCTGATTTAAGTGTGTTAAACTGCATAAGTTCAAGAAGCTTGTCTCTGTTACCCATATCTGAGTAGATACCTTCTTTAAGACAGTTTCCAAATTCAGCATAGAACTTCGAATACTTGTCCGCATCTTTTTTCATCATCTTAGAAAGCTCAGAAAGCACTTTTTTAACGGATGCATTTTTGATTTTACTCATTACCGGATTAGACTGTAAGATCTCTCTAGACACATTTAGAGGAAGGTCAGCTGAATCAATAACACCACGTAAAAAACGCAGGTATGTCGGCATTAACTCTTTTTCATCATCCGTAATGAAAACACGGTTGATATAAAGCTTGATACCTGTTTGGTAATCAACACGGTACAGATCCATAGGCGCTTTTTCGGGGATATAAAAAAGTGTAGTATATTCTACTGCACCCTCAGCCTTGTTGTGCATCCATGTTAGCGGCTCGCCTGAGTCGTGAGAGATACTTGTGTAAAAGTCTTTGTACTCTTCGTCTTTGATCTCTGTCTTGGCAATAGACCATAATGCGTTTGCCTTATTGATCTGCTCATTTTTGATCTCTGTGCTAGCAGCCTTAGTCTCTTTACCTTCATCATCTGTCTCAGCAGCAACATAGTGCTCTTTATCCATGAAGATAGGGAAAGGGATGTGGTTAGAGTATTTTTTGATGATAGCATCTAAACGGTGTTCTTCTAAAAACTCACCTTCTTCTTCTTTGAGGTGCATAGTGATCGTCGTACCGTGGCCTTCGCGTGTAGCTTCTTCTAAGTCATATTCGCCTGTACCTTCAGAGACCCATTTGTAAGCCTTGTCCGTACCCGCTTTTTGAGAAACGACTTCAACCTTGTCTGCAACCATGAATGAAGCATAAAAACCGACACCGAACTGACCAATAAGTTGAGAATCTTTTTTCTCGTCTCCTGAAAGGTTTTCCAAGAATGCTTTAGTCCCTGATTTTGCGATTGTACCAAGGTGAGCGACTAGGTCTGCCTCATCCATACCGATACCGCTGTCAGAGATGATAAGCTGTTTTTCTTCTTTGTTGAATGTGATGTCGATGCGGGGTGCAAAGGCGACATCTTTGTACTCATCGTTGGTAAGAACAAGCATATTAAGTTTATCAAGTGCATCTGAAGCATTTGAAACAAGCTCACGTAAAAAGATCTCTTTGTTTGAATATAATGAATGAATCATCAATTGTAAAATTTGATTGACTTCTGTCTGAAACTGATGTTTTGCCATGTAATAGCTCCTGTAATAAAATATCCGTGATTATAGCGAAAAAATAAATCATTATGCAAGTAGCATCAATTAACCTTAGTCTGAATGACTAAGGTTTTCTTAGTAGATGATGTTAGAGAGGTAAAGCCCATTAGGTGGAGCAGGGCGTGTGTTATAAATATTTTGATTGTTTAGCTGTTCTAAAAGTTGTTGACTATTAAGTTTTCCATCGGAGACCTTGAGTAAAAAAGCTACCATTAGACGAATTTGTGAGCGAAGAAAACCATTGGCCTCAAAATAGAGTACAGTCTTGTTCTGATAGCTATAGACTCTCGTCTTAAAGATTGTTCTGACATCTGAGCCATCTGTACCTCCACTTTTTTTAAAAGATCTGAAATCATGCTCACCCTCAAAAAGTTTAATCGCTTTTTTAAGTGCTTGTACATTGAGTTTGGTGGCTGAGAAAGTGATGAAACCAGACTCAAATGGGTTGCTCTGTTCATCACAGAGTATGTATCGGTATGCTCTTCGTTTGGCACTGTAGCGTGAATGAAAGTTCTCATCTGTAGCATGAAGCTGTCTGAGGTGAATAGAAGCCGGCAGTTTGGCTTGGAAATGCTTTTTGAGTTTATCCAGGTCTGACCAAAAGTCAGGAACCTCGCAATGCATCATCTGCTTAAAGGCATGAACTCCTGCATCTGTGCGTCCGCTTGCATGAAGTTTTGTCTGAATGTTTAAGGCTTCAAGCGCTTCATAAACCTTTCCCATAATGGTGTTGGTTGTATGCTTTTGTACTTGAGAACCTTCAAAATGGCTACCGTTATAGGAGAGAAGAAACTTAATACGCATCAGTATCGTTTGACGACTTTTTGATAATAAAAATAGCTGACGCTCAAGAGGGTCGTAAAGCTGACAAGGGCTATGGTGTAAAGTCCAATGGACTTAGCGATGCCAAAGGTCACACCGTAATAGAGTAAGATAGTAAGAAAGATATAGGCATAGGTATATCCTTTTTGGTGACGCGCATTGATAATACCTATAGTAGGAATCAGTAAGACGCTCAGCAGAGGGAAAAGTGCAACAAGTATGTTGATGGTGAACTTACGTGTCATCTTATCACGTTGGTAAGGATTGAGCCAGTACTGCAAGGTGTCTTTGTATTCGGCTGTATCAGCTATGGTCGTGTCGTTGATAAACATCTTTCTGTAGGACATCTGTGAGAGCGAGTCTTGGGAATATATAAATCCCTTACCCTGTTCAAGTTGTAGTTTCAAGACACCTTTTTGACTGACAATATCAGCATTCTTGGCAACAACAAGTGTCTCTTCCGTGTCTTGCTGATTAAATAAGATAACATCCGAAAAGTGTCCGTCATCATGATCCTGCCCGACAAATATAAGCCAGTCACCGAACTTATGACCGTATTCAGAGGCTTGAATATTGAACTTTGCTTCGGTTGTCTTTACTTTGATGAAGTTTTTATACAAGTTTTTTGTATGCGGAGCAAGGATAAAAAACAAGATGATAAGCAGAGCACTTTGGTAAATGGCCAATTTGGTGAAAAAACGCAAGATACTTGAAGGTTTAACGCCCAAAGAGAAGATAACGATCATCTCATAATCAAAAGAGAGCTTGGCTACCGTCATGACGGCTGAGATGAAAAAAGTGATAGGAAGGGTGTAAAACAGTAGCTCAGGAAGCATAAACAAGTAGAGTTTAACCATCTCGAAAAGACTGAGCTGGATCACAGAGGTAAAGGCTGCGATCTTTACGAGCATGATCACGGATGCTATGACATACAGAGGTAAAAATATAGAAAAATAGATATGAGAAAAATTAGAAAGCAAATAGCCTTTAAGTTTATCCATATAGGCTGTTCCAATACTCTAAGAAGGCAAAATCAAAGATATAGACAATAAACAGAGCCAAGGCTAAAAAAGGGACAAAGGGAACCATCTTGCTTTCATCTGTCTCATTTCGCATGAGCATCATTACAGGCAGGGCCAAGATGGCAGAGACAAAGATCGCTATCAGTCCAAGCTGCACACCCACCATAGCTCCCATAGTCCCCGCAACCATCAAGTCACCTTCACCCAAGGCCTCTCGTTTCATAAAATAGGAGAGATAGAAGCGTAAAAGGGCAAAGCCTCCGACAAAGAGAAGCGCATTTTGGAAGTTAAGAACAAAGCCCTGCAAGCTCATCGCTGCCACGATAGCTGCACTCATAGCCAAGAGGTTTAGGCTGTCAGGAACCATCTTTGTATAATAGTCTATCACAGACAGCGCAAGCAAGAAGCTAAAGGAAAGAGCGATCATCAGGCTCATGTAGCTTAGCCCAAGTTTTAAAAAGACAGCGCCGAAGATAATGCTGGTGATGAGTTCTACTATAGGATATTGAACCGATATCTTTTCTTGACAAAACGAGCATTTTCCCTTGAGAAAAAGCCATGAAAAAACGGGGATATTATGATAGATCTTCAGAGGAGTCTTACATTTTGGACAGTGCGAAGCAGGAAAGGCTACATTTTCGTCTTTGGGAATACGGGCTATTAAAACATTTAAAAATGAGCCAAAAATCAACCCTACAAGTACAATAAATCCTAAAATCATTTAACACCTCCAAACCGTCTGTCTATAGTTTTATAGGATGCAATAATACTCTCTAATTCCTCACTTGTAAAGTCAGGCCATAAAGTATCTGTAAAAAAGAGCTCGGCATAGGCAGCCTGCCACAACATATAGTTAGAAAGTCTATGGTCTCCGCCAGTTCTGATGAGGAGGTCAACATTATGCTTACAGTCAAGGGCATTGTTTAAGGACTCTTCTGTGATAAGCTCACTGCCTTTTAGTGAGTTCACTGCGCGAAGTATCTCGTTTCGTGAGCCATAGTTCAGTGCGAGGTGCTGAATAAGATTTGTGCAGTGTTTTGTCTCTTCTTCAAGGCTCAGTATCTGTTTTTGCAGGGCAGGGGAAAAGCGTGTAGCATCACCTATCATCTCAAAACGCACGCCATTTTCCAAGTAGTTTGGAAGTTCCTTTTTAAGGTATTTCTCCAAAAGCTTCATTAAAAAATCAACCTCTAGCTTAGGTCGTTTCCAGTTTTCAGTACTAAAGGCATAAAGAGTCAAACGCTCGATCTCTGAGTGTTGTGAACAGTAGGTCGTGATCTCACGCACGGTTTCGGAACCTGCTTCGTGACCGACAAAGCGTTTTTTACCTTGTTGCTCAGCCCAGCGACCGTTTCCGTCCATGATAATAGCTATATGTTTGGCTTCGTTCATAATCTTTATAGCTCCTTACAACATTCAAGAAGTTTAAGTGAAAGAGAAAGCTTGTCTTGCTTGGGAAGGGTCTCTTTTTTATTTTTAGTAATAAACTCTATGGTGTTATCATCCGTACCAAAACTAGTACTGTCTGAGAGAAGGTTAAGGCAGACAGCTTGAAGTTCTTTTTTCGCTAACATAGCCTTGGCATTATCCAAACCGGTATTGGCATCCATCTCGGCCTTAAAGCCGATGCTCTTAATACCGTCTTTGTTAATGCCAGCGAGAAGGTCTTCGTTTTGCTTAAGATCTAAGGACCATTGTGTACCGATGTCGGACTTCTTGAGTTTTCCAGGCTGTGAAAGAGAAGGAATATAATCACTCACTGCGGCTGCCATGAATACGAAAGGCTCTTTTTGGATCGGTTCAGGGTCACTGTCGCTGATGTTTCCCTTTTTCGCAATAGAAATTGACCCAACAAGGTTTTCTTTCATCTCCTCTGTACTGTGCACATCGATCTGTCGCATAGAGTTAGGAAGTTTTTGGGGGAAACGTGAAGAGATGAAGTCAACGTCAGCCCCTTTGAAGAACAGTGCCAAGGCAAGGTTAGAGCTCATCTTGCCACTGGAGAAGTTTGAAAGATAACGCACATCATCGATCTTCTCTATCGTTCCTCCACCGGTGACGATGACGGATCGGTCGATCCAAAACTCATCTTTGAGAAGCATCCGTACTGTGTGAAAGAAGATATCTTCTATGTCGGCTAAGGCGCCGTCGCCTTCCGTATTACAGGCAAGAAGCTTTTTCTGGGTGTTCATGATGGTGTAATTGGCGAGTGCGAGCATTTTGGTCGAGTGCATGATGATGGGATTATTGACCATATTCGTGTTAGCCGAAGGACAGAGTAGTTTTTCATCAGGATAAGCTAGTGCCGTTTGAAGCAGTAGATTGTCTGCAATGCCATTAGAGAGCTTGGCAATGGTATTTGCCGAGGCTGGAGCGATGACAAAGACATCTGCCCATGTTCCAATCTTGATATGATTGAGATCATTGTCCCATGATTCGGTCTCAGCGTGCAAGACTTTATTCATAGAGATAGTCTCAAAGGTCAAAGGCGTGATAAACTTTTTAGCCGACTCACTCATGACCACACGTACTTCTGCACCGCTTTTGATATAGAGACGAATGAGTTCAAGAGACTTGTAAATAGAGATCGAACCGCTAATGCCAAGAAGGATCTTTTTACCATTGAGTAAGTTGGGAAACATGCTAATATCTTTAATTTTTAGTGTATTTTACACTATTTTGGTCATAATTGCACTAATGAATAGATATGACGTCATCGTAATCGGCTCAGGCGCGGCAGGAATGATTTCTGCCATCACGGCTGCGCGTAGGAATAAAAAAGTCCTGCTTTTGGAAAAACTGTCAAAACTGGGTGCTAAACTCAAGGCTACGGGTGGGGGACGATGTAATCTCACGAATACGCTTCCTAATGACGAGTTTATGGCTCGTTTTGGACGGGAAGGGCGTTTTATGACGCCTGCGCTTGAAGCCTTTGATCACAAAAGACTAAGATCATTTTTTGAAGAGATAGGGGTAGAATCACATGCCCCTGATGGGTACCGCGTCTTTCCGATAACGCATAATGCGGGAACGATACTGACGGCCTTGGAAGAGGAGATGGAAAAACTCGGAGTAGAGGTGATCTGTTCACAGCGTGCTGACGAACTTCTTTTTGATGAAGAGCAGATGCAGGGTGTCAAGACACAAGATAATTCGTATTATGCACCCAATGTCATCGTCGCAACGGGAGGACTGGGCTACCCTGTTCTCGGTGCAGAAGGCGACGGTTATCCCTTGGCTGAATCGGTAGGACACAAGGTGACGGAACTCTTTCCCGCGATGATGCCTTTGAAGGTAAAAGAGACTTGGGTGGAAAATTGCCGAGCCGATACTATCGCCAAGGTAGAACTGCGAGTTGACTTGAAAAAAGCAAAAAGACTTCGTGCCAAAGGTGACCTTATCTTTACCAAAACAGGTATTAGAGGACCGGTTGTCTTGGATTTTGCCAGAGAAGTAACCCCTTTGATAGAGAAGTATGGCGAGGTTCCCTTACTACTGAACCTGACCAAGGGGATGAATGAGGATGAACTACTACGTCACATTAAAAAACAGATTGATACTAAATCATATGATAACATTCTTGATATCCTTAAAACCCTTCTGCCAGAGGCCTTAAGTATCGAATTGTGTAAACTAGCGGGGGCAGATCCTCAACTGGGTTTTAACAAGCTCTCTGGACAAGTAAGAAATGATCTTATTAAGTTGCTAGCATGGACACCCTTGACTGTTATCGGCCATGATGGCTTTAAGATGGCAATGATCACACGAGGAGGTGTCTCCTTAAAAGAGATACGTCCTGAGACAATGGAGTCTAAGGTAATCAAAGGTCTTTTCTTCTGCGGAGAGGTGATGAATCTCGATGGCCCTTGCGGGGGCTATAATCTGCAATGGTCTTTTGCCAGTGGCCACTTGGCAGGAGTACATATCGATTAACACAGCTTGTCGATTTGAGTTCATCTATAACTTTTTAGTCTAAATCACAAGGAACACCAAGCCTGTGCATGCTTTCTTTTAGTTTCTGTGCATATTCTTGATTTGATTCGTTTTGCTCAGGCGGTATTATCAAATTGCAACAAAGTACAGGGATATTTTCATTATTGATGTTGGCGATAAGTGCTTCAGGAGCATAATCGTCTAGGCCGGCTTTATTATATAAAGTGTCAATATCATCATGGCTTATTGAATAGACTATGCCGTAAGCTTTTTCTCCCCGTGACCTTAGAAGGGTAGCTTTTTTTCCGATTCTTAGGACATAGTCTTTAACATATGCTATACGAGGATTTACTGGGTAGACACCAGATCTTTTTAGAATATCATCATCCATATAAAGACCATAAAAAAATACATCATGCTTTCTGTCTTTAGAATTGTCAATCACATAAGCCCCCCAGTATATCTCTTAATATAAGTTAATTCTAACGTAAAAGTCTATGTTTTTGATTTTCATAAGTAGTAAGATTTAGTATTAGTGTAATTACACTATAATTTTCTGTAACTAAAATTTTTAAGGAAAAAACATGTCAGTACCAACGAAGATAGCATTAGAAGCAGGCAAGGAGTATTATTACTGTACTTGTGGAAAAGGAAAAGATGGAACCTTTTGTAACGGAAGTCATAAAGGAAGCAGTTTTGCCCCTGAGGCATTTAGCGTAGAAGAGAGTAAGGAATATTTTCTTTGCCCGTGTCAAAAGAGCGGAAATGGTGCATTTTGTGACGGAAGTCACACTAAGTAGAGGTAGATAGGTTTTTGCCTATCTATATTTTTAGAACTTATTTCTTTCCAAAAAACTTATAATAAAAGCCTGCAACCGACTTTAAAGGTGCACGCGAAACAGAGAGTGAACCCTTCTCGATTTTATCTGCCGTTACCGTAGTTCCTGCCGCGATCATCACATCATCCTCAACAATAACCGGCGCGACAAGTTGCGTGTCTGAACCGATAAAGACATTTTTACCGATAATAGTCTGATACTTGGCCTTGCCGTCATAGTTACAGGTGATAACACCTGCACCGACGTTAGTTCCTTCATCGACCTGTGCATCACCAAGATAGGAGAGGTGACCCGCTTTGACACCTTTGAGTGTTGACTTCTTCACCTCGACAAAGTTTCCGATGTGGGTGTCTTGGATGTGTGAATGGGGTCTGATATGAGCCAAAGGACCGATGTCAGAGTTTTTGATGATACTGTCTTCGATGACTGAACCTGACTTGATATGGGAGCTTTCTATGAGGGTGTTTCCGCACAGACGCGTACCGTTTTCCAAAAGGGACTCACCATTAAAGGTTACACCTTCTTCGATGTAGATGGTAGAAGGCAGTTGCATACTGACACCCGTCATCATCCATACTTCTTTAATACGGTTTTGCATGATCTCTTCTGCTGCTGCAAGATCAAGTTTTGAGTTGACCCCTTTAAAATGTTCTTCATCAACTAGCAAGGGCTCGATGTTCAGTCCATCTGCTCTAGCCATGGCAATAACATCGGTAAGGTAATACTCTTCTTGGGCATTGTCATTGGAAAGACGAGGAAGATAGGTCTCAATGACTGTCTTTGAAAAAGAGTAGATACCTGCATTGACAGTACTTACGGCCTTTTCTTTTTCGTTGGCATCTTTCTCTTCAACAATACGTTCAACCCCGTTTTCGGAGATAATAACGCGACCGTAACCTGATGGGTCCTCAAGATCGAAGATCGACATCGTGATGTCTGCCTTGGAAGCTTCAAACCCGCTCAGTGCTTCTGCTGTGATAAGCGGCATGTCGCCATTTAGAACCAAGACTTTTTCATGTTGAGGCTTGATTCCCATCACGGCACCACCGGTTCCTGGGAAGTTGTCTGCATCTTGAATAATAAAGTTGATCTTATCTCCAAAATGTTTCGTCATCGCTTCTTCAACGGCATCTTTTTGATGATGGATTACAACAGTTACGTCATCAGAGATCTTCAAGGACTCTTTAATGATAAAGTAAAGCATCTCTTTTCCGCTGATAGGATGAAGTACCTTTGCGGTGGTTGATTTCATGCGGCTGCCTTTACCTGCAGCTAAAATAACGATAGATAAGTTCATTTGCATCTTCTCTTGTAAAATTTTGTCAGATTATAACAAAAGATAGCCGTGATAGGGTTTTAGTGCGCTTGGAGATTAAAATTACAATTTTCAGTAATTTTATTTAAAAAATTACCGATGTTAGGATAAAGAAGGTCAAAATGAAGCACTCAGTCTCTTTTGGAGGCTTGATTTAAGCTCCTTTTTTGAAAATTAAGTAATAATAATACGACTTTAAATTATAAATATTTTATGGGGTTTTAATGGATTTAGCAACGGTCATAGGTCTTGTCTTAATTCTTGCGCTTTTGTTTGGTGCAATGGCAATGGGTGTCGGTATCGGTGCTTATATCGATATTCCTTCTGTGT
>Ga0316207_10005581_pt1 | contig 10363 bp, 7 predicted proteins | sample 6weekpyrite_MG_FD_204943 | JGI IMG/M metagenome (GOLD analysis project Ga0316207, IMG submission 204943) | Microbial mat bacterial communities from mineral coupon in-situ incubated in ocean water Damariscotta River, Maine, United States -... | ecosystem: Environmental > Aquatic > Marine >...
TGCCATCGAATGTGTTTGGTTCAAAAGGCAGTGCCTGATTGTGTTCGGCAAGGGCTTCTGTAATATCATCTAAGCGCGTGCCACTACGAACTTTAATCACCAGTTCACTGGGATCGTAGCTGAGAATACCCTGATGCTGTTGTGAATATATAAGTTCGCTCGCACTCGATTCGTCGCTGGCATTGCCAATAAACGCTTTGGTGTTATTGCCTTCAATACGCAGAGACTTCTGACTTTTACTGGCCGAGAGGATCTGTTTTTGAAGTTGATCGGTGAGATTGCCCATAACTAAAAACGCGGGATATCGGGGTGAGGCAACTCACCATTATGAACATGCATCGCACCCAGTTCAGCGCAGCGGTGCAATGTTGGTACGGCTTTACCCGGGTTTAATAAACCCTCAGCATCGAACGCGTCTTTGATTGCGTGGAACTGAGCCAGTTCGGCGGTTTTGAACTGCACACACATCTGGTCAATTTTTTCCATGCCGACACCGTGTTCACCGGTGATGGTACCGCCGGCTTCAACGCAGGCTTCGAGAATTTTTGCACCGAATTCCTCGGTGCGTTCGAGTTCTCCCTCGATGTTTGCATCGTACAGAATCAGCGGATGCATATTGCCATCACCGGCATGAAAAACATTGGCGACGGGCAAATTGTATTCTTTTGATAAATCGGCAATGCGTTTTAAAACATTGGCCAGTTCACGGCGTGGTATCGTGCCATCCATGCAGTAGTAATCGGGTGCCATTCGGCCCACAGCCGGGAACGCTGATTTTCGGCCCTGCCAGAATTTTTCGCGTTCGGCTTCATCTTTTGCCAGCCGGATTTCAGTAGCGCCGCTATCGCGCAATACTTTCTCAGCGACCGGTATCAGTTCATCGACTTCAATCTGGTTGCCGTCAAGTTCGCATAATAAAATGGCTTCGGCATCGAGTGGGTAATCGGCATGGATAAAATCTTCCGCGGCTTTCACCGCTAGTTTATCCATCATTTCCAGGCCGCCGGGAATAATGCCGGCGGAGATAATATTGGCAACTGCGTGACCGGCTTTATAGACATCATTAAACGAGGCCATTAGCACCCGTGCGGATTCCGGGATCGGGTGCAGTTTTACCGTGACATCAACAATCACGCCTAGCATGCCTTCGGAGCCGTTAATTAAGGCCAGCAAATCGTAGCCGGGCGCATCGAGCGCATCGCTTCCGAGTGTGACGCGTTCGCCTTCAACGGTAATGATTTCAACTTTTAAAACGTTGTGAACCGTCAGGCCGTATTTCAGGCAATGTACCCCACCGGAGTTTTCGGCGACGTTGCCGCCGATGGTGCAGGCAATTTGAGATGAAGGGTCGGGCGCGTAATAGAGGCCATATTCTTTCGCAGCATCCGAAATAGCCAGGTTGCGTACACCGGGTTGAACCCTCGCTGTGCGTGCAACTGGGTCGATATTTAATATATTTTTGAATTTGGCAAGGCTGAGTAATACGCCATCAGCTAACGGCAGCGCACCTCCAGATAAACCGGTGCCAGCGCCGCGGGCGATGATGGCAACCTTTAGCTGATGACAGGTCTGCATAATGCGTTGCACCTGTTCGATGCTTTCGGGTAGTACCACCAGCATTGGTGTCTGCCGGTAAGCCGAAAGGCCGTCGCATTCATAAGGGCGCAGGTCTTCATCGTCAGAAAGTATCGCGTCTGCAGTTAAAAACTGTCGGAAAGCGCTGATAAGCTGTTGTTTGATTGGGGTGTCAGGCACCGGAAAATCTCGCTGATTTAAAAACTAGTGAGAGATTGGCGCAGATTAACAAGAAATTCAACTAGCTGTGAGCAGGGTTGTTATTGCTGTAGGCTAGAAAATAACCATATTTGGCTTGCGCTGCAGTGATCTTATTTACGTTTTGCCTGAACCCGGAAGCGATCGAAATTGTTCTGTGAGGTCGAGGTGCCAAGATAGCGAGGCACAATATCTTCGATTGATGTCAGCTGCTTTTCGGCATCGTCACAAACGCTGTCGATCAGCAATGAACGGTAGTTATCGACCGAAAACCGCGCTTCTTTCATGCCGGGGATTAACATATTCATTGATGGAGAAATCAGCGGAATACTATTGGCAATATCTGAAACATGGGCCATTACCTGTGAGAGTCGGTCTGGTAGTGCTATGAATTCGCGTTTTATTCCAATGGTATCGGCGGTGAATTTCATCAGTTCCATCATGCTGTATTCGCGCGGACCACAGAGATCAACTCTAAGGCCGTTACTTTCAGGATCTTGCAGGTGTTTAACTATGCTGTCGGCCACGTCACCCACATAAACCGGTGCAAATCTTGAGCTGGCGCGGGGCACTGGAATGATAAATGGTGAGATTTTCATCAGTCGTGCAAAGCGGTTAAAGAAATCATCACCGGGGCCAAAAATTATAGATGGACGGAAGGTGGTGATTTGCAGGCCTTTATCACTATATATATGTAGGTGGTTTTCACCTTCGCTTTTTGAGCGCAGGTAATGGCTGGGCGATGTGCCGGCATCAGCCTGTAATGCACTCATATGTAACAGACGGCTAATATTGTTTTTCTGGCAGGCTTGTACAATCATCTTCGGCAGTTCGACATGTATCCTTCTAAAGCCCGCGCCATCAAGCTTGTTGTCATTGAGTATACCGACCAGGTTGATGACGGCATCAACATCATGAAGATAGTATGACAGGCGATTGAAATCATTGATGTCGGCTTCTACAATTTCAACATTCGGTAATACCAGCAAATCGCGGTGACGTTCAGGTCGGCGGCTGATAAGGCGGGTTTTGATACCCTCGGCAGCCAGCTTGCTGACCAGTGTGCTACCAACAAAACCAGTACCACCCAAAATACAGACTTTGCTAATGTTCATGTTTGAGGCCCGTGAAATTTTTATTATGATATTTTTTTATTAATTTAATTAAAAATAGTGAGCTTGTCTGGCTCGCTCAGCTTGTGCTGATGTTATTTTTTTAAGGCCTAATAATGACGTTTTCAGGTTAAGATGACAAGTCGGTGTCGATGAAAAGTTGCTTTTTTACTCTAAATGCGGGCAATTTAATGGCGGATACAGTGACTGTAACCGATAACTGATCGATTACCTGCTTAGCCTGTCGTATTTCAGTGTATATTCTCAGTATATTTGAAGGCATAACAAACGGTTCAAAGTTGTTAAGTGAAAATAAGAATAAAAAAATATAGCGCGATTTTGCTTTTTTTAGGCAGTGTTTTTAGCTGTCCATTATTGTTTGCCTCGGTCATCACCCAGATTGAGTTCGTTGGCAACGATAAAACCCGGCCACATGTCCTGTTGCAGGAAATGCGCTCAAAAGTGGGTGATGTTCTCGATGTTAAAAAAGTCGAAGAGGATGTCCAGGCCATTATGGACTTAAGTCTGTTCCGCTCGGTTGACTATTATCTTTACGCTGCTGATGATCTTTTGCCTGGTCATATCAAACTGGTTATCATGGTAAAAGAAAAATATTTTATTTTTGTATTACCAGATATTCGTTTTGATGAAGAAGAGCGTGAAGTACGTTTAGGTGTACGTGCTTACTGGGATAATATAGCTGGTAGCAATCAGAGTCTGCGGTTAAAAATTCGTGAGCACGGTGATACCCTTGGCGTGAATGATGTAAGAAAAAGCTTGGCCTATACCATTCCTCGTATCAATGGCTCACCGTTCACACTAAAACTCTTTCATAAAACCCGCGATGCCGTTGAAGATGATCTTATCGGTTTTGAACCGCAATCACGTGATGAGCAGAAAACTGGGTTTGATTTGCTGCGTTGGTATCATTTAAAAAATCGTAGTAGTGGATGGTATATGGGACTGGGTTTGTATACCGAAGAGCGCAATAACGAAGCCTTTAATGCAGGGGATGTTTCGAAGGAAGATTTTCAGGGCGACTTCTGGGGGATAAGAATCGGTTATAAAAGAGTGAACAGCTACCTGTTTAACCGCCGCGGAAAAGACATTGGTTATCAGCTTGATACCACCAGGCTGATTTTTGATGATGACGAAAACTATACTAAACATCTATTATTCTATCGAAGTTACTATCGTTTAAAAGATAAGCCGCTTAACAACCTGAATGTGCAGGTGCAGTTAGGTGTCAGTGAAGGTGACTATCTTGGTGATACCGAATTTTCACTCGGTGGAAAGTTGCTGCGAGGTTATGAAAAAGATTCGTATCGTGGTAATACAATGGTGTTAATGAATATTGAATACTTGATGCCGTTTGAAAATAATCCAGCTTACCGATACGGTGTGATTTTTGATCTTGGTAACACATACGAAAGTTTTGAAGATATTGACCTTGGTCGTTTGCACTCGGCAATCGGTGTTGGCTTTCGCTGGAAACTGGCAGCGTTTGTTAAAGTAAATATCCGTCTAGATATTGGGTATGCTGTCGATACCGGCGATTCAAATATTTTATTAAATTCGCGGCACTTGTTTTAAGGTTTATGAATATTGTTAATTTAAAGCAGTGTACAGAATTTATACCCAAGCTTGCACAGTGGCATCAACAGGAATGGTCTTATTTAAATCCTGGGCAGACATTAGGCGAACGTGTACTGAAAATGCAGGGTTACCTGGGTGATAATTTTATTCCGAGTACTTTCGTGGCTATAAAAAATAATACGGTGCTAGGGTCAGCGGCCATTGTTGAATGCGACATGGAAGAAAGAAAAGAATTATCACCGTGGTTAGCCAGTGTGTTTGTAACAGAAGGTTGTCGTCGCCAGGGTATTGGGTCTGACCTAGTTAAATATGTTATGCAACAGGCTCTCAGTCATGGCTATCCCGCACTGTATTTATATACACCGGATCAACAGGACTTTTATCGCTCTTTTGGTTGGTCGGTGGTCGAGACAATGGAGTATCATGGTACGGATGTCACAATTATGTCAGCTATCGTAGAAAAATAAAATTAACGCTTAACAGTATTGGAAAAACTAAATAAACCTAACTGGTTTCAGAAATAGGTCATATGTTTTTCATGTTCTCAGGAAAAAATATTGAGAAATGGCGAGAGTCATTACTTGAAAGGTTGGGAATTAATGAATTAGGTTTTACCGAATTAGTTTTATAATTTACGGAAGGGATAGGTATGATGAAAGCTTTAGTGTTAATTTTTTTAGTTGCGATTTTGGCTGCTTGTAATACAGGAAATGTTAAAACACTTGATACCAGAAATAAGGTCACATTAAATTACATGCTATTGCAGCCTGAAGAGTCGGTTGCAACAGTCATACTGTTTGCAGGAGGTCATGGTAATCTCGGGCTGTCTGGTGGTGGGATTGATTGGGGAAGAAATAATTTTCTCATCAGAACACGTGAAGTATTTAAATCACACGGATTTAATGTTGCTGTGGTCGATGCACCCAGTGACCGTAAAGAGAGTCATGGAATGGGGTATGGATTTAGAAATAGCCCAGAACACCGTGAAGATGTAGATAAGCTGATTGTCGATATACGGAAAGTGAGTCATGTGCCTGTCTGGCTTGTGGGTACAAGTCGAGGTACGGAGTCTGTCGCATATCTTGGGATCGAGTCAAAGCAGAATCCGGATGGGCTGGTTTTAACTTCGAGCATGACTGAAGAAAATGGTCGTGGGGAACCGGTTACAGCATTATCGTTGCAAGACATAAAAGTACCTGTTCTTGTCATGGCGCATAAGGCTGATGAATGTTCAAAAACACCACCAGAAGGTGCTGATACTATCGCCAGTATGTTAGTTAGTTCTAAGAAGGTTGGCCTGAAATATTACACCGGTGGCGAGCCGCCAGAGTCGCATCCGTGTCGCGCATTATCAGCTCACGGTTTCTTAGGTATCGAAGAAAAAGTAATTAAGGATATTGCTGAATTTATCGAAGCTAATTAATCTAGGCATTATGAAAAAATAAGACCGCATAGGCGGTCTTATTTTAATTGGGATACTTAATTATTCACTGATTGGTCCCAGGTTGATTAACTGCGTTTCGCCGCTATTATCATCAACTCCGTCGTTGTCGTTAATAATGTAGACATCGCCGTTTGCCATAACAGCAGAACCCTCGACTTTCTCGTAGGTTAAGCCACCTGTTTCAGCCAGGTCATCCATAAGATCTCGTACTAGAGTTTTACTGATGACTGAATCTGCAACAAGGCCCGTGACATCAAAACTATATAGTCGCTTGATTGAGGCATCCGGTCCTGACTTGTTATCACGTTCAATCACCATGAACTTGCCATTACCTAATGGGGTAATGTCTGATAGGCCAACCCAGCCACCATCTTGTGATGTCGGTGTTTCTAATGGATAGAACAGGAAGCTCCATGACTCGGTTACTGTGTCGTAAACGCCAATGCGTGCATTAGTGTCTCCCGACCAGACGCGCTGGAAAGCAACATAGACTTTGCTGTTGTATTCAGTCACACCTTCAAAACCAAAACGAAGCTGGTTGTTGTTAACTGCTTCTGGCAGTGTGATGACATTTTCAATCACACCGTCTGCATCAGTTTTGAAAATAAAGTTACGTGAGTTGATCGGGCGAGTGATATTGCCAGCAGTACCATTACCTTCAGAGGCAACCCAGAATCCACCATCCGATGCTTTGGCGATACCTTCACCATCAATGTTAACGGTTTTATCGGCGTTGATCATTGCAGCAAGGTCGGCTTCATCAAACACATCAATACGTGTTGCGTGGTCAGTGGCGACGGTATTATCGTCTAATACAACCGTTGCAAAACTGGCGAACACATCGTTGCTGTCTTTGATGGCTATTTCATTGACGAGTTTTGCTGGTGTTGAAGAAGTGTCGATTTCAAAGATTCGATTGGCTTTATAAAAACTGTCTTCAACCGCGTAAAGCGTGTTGCTGTTTTCATTATCAGCAGACAAACCTGACATTGCACCCCAGGGGATTGGTGTGCCATCGGCACGGTTGTTTGATTCCAGTGTTGGGTACTGTGCTTCATCATCATCGAGTTTGTAGATGTTGATACCGCCGCGCAATTTATCACCGCGGTTATCTTCTTCACTGGCCACGACCAGTAAATTGCGAGATGGAATTGCCAGTGCACCTTCCGGACCAGCAGCTGCAGGTAGAGTCTGCTTGAGTTCAGGCTGTGCTGGATTGTTTACATTGTAAACAAATACCAGGCTAGAGCGTTCTGAATTTACAAACAGGTATTTGTCATCACCAAAAGTACCGACTTCAACATTTTCTGGTTCATTACCTTTATTGCCTGAGCGCTTGTCAGGGTAATGGCCGTATTTAGCCGTCAGGTGATCAAGCTTGTTGCCCGAGGTGTAAACTACATTGCCGTCGGTATTAAAAATGGTAAAGCCACGGCTACCACCGTAGAGGTCACCTTCATCGGCAGTGACAAAATGCTCGTCGTCAATCCACGACACACCATCAGGTTCGCGTGGTACAGCTGTTAAGTTTTCTGTTTGTGAAATTTGTAGTGGCTTGCCTTCGGTGGCGTCAACCTGTGTGAGATCTACTGTGCCGGCGCTGAACTCATTTATAACTTTTGGGCTTGTTGCCGAAGCTAGATCAACCAGTGCAATGTGATTATTTTCCTGCATAGTAACAACGGCAATATTATTGCTGTTGATATCAACATACTCAGGCTCAGGGTCGCCCGCGAATAGATCGGCGATGCCGGTCATGTCTTCGTTGCTAACTGTCCATGTATCCGGTGTGCCGCTTAACTGAATGTAATCCAGTGTGCCGGCAGGTGCCTGTGGTGGTTCACCTGAGCCGAGATCTTCATCACGCTCGTTTTCGATAACGATGGCAACATAATTTCCATCTGGGCTTACTGCTACAGAATCTGGCTGGCCCGACAAAGGAATGCTTGTTAGTACTGTTTGCGTGGCGATATCAATAACAGCCAGTTCGCCTGATACATTAATAAAGTCAGCCGACGTGTTCACACCGACTAATGCATGACTACCGTGAACGGCAACAGAAGTAGGTTCACCAGTTAGCGTAACAGTGCCCAGGCCTGTTGGATTTTCTGGATCAGTGATATCAACAAAACCAACAGATTCGGTCGGGCTGTCGGTATAAATTAATGTTTTGCCATCATTGCTGGCAGCGACAATTTCTGCCGATGTTTCGGTGTCGGTGTTGCAGCTGTTTTCTATTTGCTGACAAACAGCATAAGTAGAAATACGGTTAAAGAATTTGTCTGAAGTGTCTTCGTCTTCTGTGCAGGCGCCGAGGGCTGCCAGCATTGAAACAGCGAGAGCAGTTTTTCTAAACATCGAGATGTCCCTTATTTAAAGTATAAAAGGGAGTATCTTATGAATATTAGATGACAGGAAAAAAACGGTTTGATGAAGAAAATATTTCAGTTTGCCTACATGGTCATATAACTGTTAAAGAATCTGACTGTTTGGGGTTTTGAGGTGTTTGAGTAAGTGTTAGTAGTGAAGTGGTTATAACAACTGAGATGGATATTATTTGTTTCTGCCGGGTCTGAAATAGTCGCGATTATTATAGAAATTTTCGTCCTGTGATGAATACCAGTTGGGTATACCTAACAAAGGAACAGGCTGAAGGTCTTTAGTTTTTTTTATTTTTTTATTCAACCAGATATCATAGATTTGATTGTCTAATTCTGAGAGCTGTTCTTTGTAGTCTTTTTCAAAGAAGTCTTTTTCTTTCACTAATAAAATATTATGCGTGGTCATGCCGATGTAAGGTGTTAATGCTTTTTCATGCATTGCATGACCAAATACATAGCACTGGATACCTGGTTTAGAATTTTTGGTTCCCCAGCTTTCTTTTTTATCGTAGAAAATCTCTTTCCACTGATGACTGCGAATTAACTCTAAATATTTTTCGTCATCAGCCACAATAATGGCGCCGCATTCATCGAATAATGCAATCGCGTTTTCAAGCGGACTGCGGTTGCTGCCTTCTTTACGTTGTAGTGAGGTGTCAAAGTGTAGTTTATTGAGTGTTGATTTTGTTTTCGGGAATTGCAGCCAGCACATAGCGTTAAAAAAGTCGTGCCAGTTTTCCAGCCGAGTTTGTAATTCGCCTTTTAGATAGATGCGTGATTCGTACAGGTCATCGAATTTTTCTGGTGTGTAACCCTGTGCAACAGCTTGAATGTTCTGGTCGTTAAATGATTTTATACTTCGTTCTGAAAATTCTGCTGCAAATTGCTCGAGTGTTGGCCATTGCTTGTATTGTGTGAAAGGGAGCGCGACATCACGAATTGAATTAAAGATAGGGGAGGTTTCCAGAAAATCTGGATCCCATTTGTCGATAGTGGTTCGTGCCATATTATGAAGAGTATTAGCCAGAGAAAGTCTCTGTGTGCGCCCTGAGTGCGGTTGGTAAACCAAGCAAGGAAGTGCCCTTGGGGTACCTCTGTGTCTCCGCGCCTCTTCGGTGGGTGTCGCTTTTACCCACCAGTCATCGACATAAAGCGAACAAGCTTTTCCGGCTTTTCATTAAACTCGTGTTTTTCTGGTTTGAGGTTAATGGCTTTAATGATCGCGGCTTTTAATTCTTCGTCACTACAACCGGCACGTAACATTGGGCGTAGCGCTACATTATGTTCCTGACCCAGGCAGGTGTAGATCGTGCCATCAACCGACAGCCGCACGCGGTTGCAGGTATCACAAAAGTGCTGAGAGATTGGGGTGATAAAACCAATGTTGATATCAGTATCAGCGACATTCATATAACGTGCCGGACCACCGCCGGGCATTACGCCGGGGATCAGGTCAAATTTTTCTGCCAGTCGTTGCTTGATGATTTTTAAATCGATGTAGTGGTCTTGTGCATTACGGCCGGTATCACCCATCGGCATGGTTTCAATAAAACGTAAGGTAAAGCCGTGTTCGATACAGAAGTTGAGCATGTCTTCAACTTCGTGATCGTTTTCGCCTTTCATTACCACCATATTAATTTTGATGGGTTTAAAGCCGGCAGCTTTGGCAGCCATTAAACCATCGATAACCTTGGACAACTTGCCACCGGTGAGTTGTTTGAACTTGTTGGCATCCAGCGAATCGAGGCTAACATTGAGTCTTTGGATGCCGGCGGCTTTTAAATCATCAGCATATTTGCTCATGCGTGTGGCATTGGTGCTAAGGGATAAATCTTCCAGACCGGGCAGGGCTGCCAGGTTATGAGCAAGCTCAGTCACGCCTTTGCGTACCAGCGGCTCACCACCGGTTAAGCGTATGCGTTTGGTGCCAAGTTCGGTAAAGGCTTTAACCACGCGTTCGATTTCATCGAAAGTCAGAGAATTTTCGGCTTCTTCATAATCACTGAAGCCAGCCGGCATGCAATAAGTGCAGCGCAGGTCGCAACGATCCGTGACGG
>Ga0316207_10005582_pt1 | contig 10363 bp, 8 predicted proteins | sample 6weekpyrite_MG_FD_204943 | JGI IMG/M metagenome (GOLD analysis project Ga0316207, IMG submission 204943) | Microbial mat bacterial communities from mineral coupon in-situ incubated in ocean water Damariscotta River, Maine, United States -... | ecosystem: Environmental > Aquatic > Marine >...
AGGCTACATTAATGCCTTCAGAGGTCGTACATTTGTGATCGCCTTTGGTGGTGAAATGCTCACTGATGAACAATTTGCGCCACTGGTTCATGACATCGCATTATTAAACAGTTTAGGCATTAAACTCATTCTTGTTCATGGTGCACGGCCACAAATAGAATCTCGATTAAAAGAACGTCAGTCAAAAATAAAATATGTAAATGGTTTACGTATTACAGACGATGAAGCCCTTGCATGCGTAAAAGAAGCCAGTAGTAGCGTGCGAGCAGACATTGAAGCATTGCTTTCAATGGGCTTAACCAATACACCTGCACATGCTGCAAGAATTAGTGTTATATCGGGTAACTTTGTCACCGCTCAACCTGTTGGGGTGCGTGATGGTATCGACTACCTTCACACCGGAGAAGTACGTCGTATTGATCAGCATGCTATTAGCCAGACTTTAAATAATAATGCCATAGTATTACTTTCCCCGATTGGTTACTCGCCAACAGGCGAAATTTTCAATTTAAGTGCAGAAGATGTTGCAACGGCAGCCGCAATAGCGACCGCTGCAGATAAGCTCATTTATTTAGTTGATGACAAAGGTGTAACTGACAAACGCAAACGCCTGTTGCGTGAGCTTAATATCAATGAAGCCACGGCATTACTGGAAAAAAATGACAAGCTCACGCCTGGTATGCAAAACATATTACGTTCAGCGATAAAAGCCAGTGAGCAAGATGTAGCTCGTACACATATTTTAAACCGTCATATTGAAGGCGCATTGTTGCTTGAACTGTTTACCCGTGATGGTTGCGGTACACTGATATCTGCTGAAGATTATGAAGACATACGTTCAGCAACAATTGATGATATTGGCGGGCTTCTGGAATTAATCAAACCACTTGAAGACGATGATGTCCTGGTTAAACGTTCAAGGGAAAAACTTGAAATTGAAATCGATCATTTCACTGTAGTTGAACGTGACGGTATGATTGTGGCATGTGCTGCATGTTACCCTTTTGTTAAAGAAAAAGTCGCTGAACTCGCCTGCCTGGTTGTTCACCCTGATTACCGTGGAAATCATAAAGGCGATCAGTTATTACAGTTTGTTGAAAAGCATACTAAGCAACTTGGCATAGAACAGTTATTTGTTCTTACTACGCGAACAGCTCACTGGTTTAGAGAACGCGGTTTTAACAGCAGTGATATTAAAAATTTACCTGTAAAACGTAAAGAACTTTATAACTATCAACGAAAATCAAAAATGTTTATAAAGAATATCTAATATCTTCGTTTATGCCTGCGAAAAAAAATAATAAAAATATTACATCTTCTACCCGCCCCTTTTTGAAATGGGCGGGTAATAAATTTCGCATCATCGATAAAATCCAGGAAATGTTACCGAAAGAAGGGAAACGACTCATTGAACCCTTTGCAGGATCGGCTGCAGTATTTCTCAATACTAATTACGAACGCTACCTGATTAGCGATACTAACCCTGATCTCATCAACCTGTTTAACAGTTTAAAAAATGAAGGTGATGAATTTATTAAATACTGTCAGCGTTACTTCACTAAAAATAATAATACACCAGAAAAATACTACGCCTATCGCGAACTATTCAATAAAACAACTGATATAAGAAAACGTGGCGCACTGTTTATTTATTTAAACCGACATGGTTACAACGGTTTATGTCGATATAATAGTAAAGGTGGTTTTAATGTTCCCTTTGGTCGTTATAAAAAACCTTATTTCCCCGAAAAAGAAATGTTAGCTTTTCACCACAAAGCCAAACGGGCAACGTTCAAGATATCCGGGTTTGAAAATATAATGACAAAAGCAAAAAAAGGTGATGTTATATATTGTGACCCCCCTTATGTTCCCTTATCTGCATCTGCAAACTTTACCACTTATAGTAGTGGTGGATTTATCATGGAACAGCAGCAACAATTATCAAACCTTGCGGAAACATTAGCGCAACGTGGAATCCCTGTTTTAATTTCAAACCATAAAACAAAAGATACTGAAATATTTTATCAGGGTGCTGAACGTCAATACTTTAAAGTCCGGCGTTTTATTAGCTGTAACGGCAATAAACGTAAACATGCGGGTGAAGTGCTGGCGTTGTTTAGTTAAATTTTTGCTTTTTTCTGCTATCCTTTTCAGTTATAAAATCTTAGTCTAGTGATCTTTATCAGGTTTTTTTTCTGATTTTATATGAGTTAATGAGAAATAATATTCCGATGGCCACAAAAACATGTTTTAGTGAATGCCCGCTTAATATAGCCCCTACATCGTAAACAGTATCGTCATAATGCTCGAATAGCTTTGCTAAGAAATAAAATAGTAGCAGTAGCCAATAGCCTGACGTATTAGAAAATTTTGACCGGAAAAATAATATTATGACGGGTATCAAAATCATCGGGAGGAACTGTACCAAAATGTATGGACGTAAATCTCCCTCGCCATTCGTTTCCGTTATATGCCAGTAAGCTACCGACATCCCACCCAAAATGATTAAGGGAAACAATATAAGCTTTCCTTTTTCAACAGAGATATATTCCCCAACGACAACCGAAAACAGCGCCATAAACCCGATTGTCATGGGTATCCTGTCCCACACCAAGGTGACATTATTGGGGTTTAGATGATAGATTCCTGAACCGATTGATATCAAAACTACACCAATAAAAAACATGACATAGGCTGATTTAAGCTCAGGTTCAATTTTTAATGTTTTTGAAACCAGTGTTCCATACAAGCCCATCGCACCAACTAACATAAAGGGTATATTAGAAATAACATTCAAAAAATTTGGAACATTCAACATCGTCCGTTGATCAGAAAAAGAATGATAACTGTTATCCTGAGAAACAGGCTCGTGGAGAAGTATACCCACTAATCCTGAAATAAATACAAGATACACTAAGGCAATTCCAATATCTTTTCTTTCCATATTGATGCTGAATCTCAATTTTTTCAATGAGAAAACTTAAGCTTAACAGTTAAATAAAATTTTTTATCTTGTTGTGTCGCCTATCGGCTGTGAATTCAACATTAATACCGGAATATTATCGATTAAGCGAAATAGTTCCCACGCTGTATTTTTTCCTTTACATGCTCCAAATCTAAAAGGTCCTTCTCTTACGCCATCTAAAACAAAACGATGATCTTTAAACCAGACGCATTGTTTATTTTTGATTTTTTGTACGTGGTCTACTACTGGAAACATCATAAAATGACGAATTGACTTCATCAACTCCATAAACCAGACTTGCCTGGCAAGCTGAGGCTCGTTAATTCCATACTGCGTCACTGTATTCCATTGCAATTTATTTGTTGGTAGATAAATACTTTTCAGTCTTTCAAAGAATCCGGATTCACTCGTTGTTAAGTAAACTTCATCACTCAATAAATTGATATAACTCATATGATATGTTTCCGAAGACTTAACAATCACTTTCCAGTGGTAAGGAGAAAAGGGTTGCGGCATAGCATAGATTTCTGCCTGTTTTATATTTTGTTGATTAACATAACTTTGTGCTATCTCTTCCGCTTGATGATGTAAGGTTGCCTGATAACCAATATAACTTACCAACACACTCAATCCTGTTATTGCAATTTGTTTTCCCTTATGACGAAATATTCCTGCCAGAATAAGGGCTGCGATAATAATTCCGCTAAAGTAAAAATCAATAATAAATGTGGTGGGCCAGGCAAATTTTATATCGCTAATGGGGGCAAACATCATCGTGCCGTATGCGGTAATAACATCTCCGAGTATATGAACAGCGATACCACCCGCACTCACTAAATAAAAATCTCGCCACCGATATCGACCTTTACTCAGGCTTGCAAAAATACAGGACAGTAACAATGCCCAAACAGGGAGCAGGACAAAAGAATGAGTTATGCCGCGGTGGGTTTCAAGGTAGTTTATTATGCCAAAAAAGCGGGCAATAAAATCAATATCAGGAAAAGCAGCGGCTAATGTCCCTGCAATTAAACGTGCCCGCAAAGATAAAACATTATTTTTTATTTTATTATATGTTGTAGCGCGTGCTAATAACGCACCACTAAGCGCGTGAGTGATTGTATCCATATAAATTTAATTCCCTGCTCTTACTAAGCCACCCATACCTGCATTTTCAAATGTCTGGTTCAAATAATGTCGAATACCTGCAGCGTCTTCAAGCAGTAAAACTTCACTTAATATTTGGCGGGCACGATCACGAGTCACATTTCTAATGACCCACTTAACTCTGGGTAAGCTCGACACACTCATACTTAAGCTATCAATGCCCATCGCAAGCAACAATAAAGCGGCAATAGGATCACCAGCCATTTCACCACAAACACTCACAGGTTTGTCGTGTATTCTTGCACTCTCCACTACCTGCAAGATTGCTCTGATAACAGCAGGGTGTAATGAGTCATATAGCGTCGCAACACGCGCATTGTTGCGATCAACGGCTAATAAATATTGTGTTAAATCATTCGTGCCAATAGAAAGAAAATCTACACGGCGTGCAAGATTACCTGCCTGATAAACAGCAGAAGGCACTTCAATCATGACACCAATCTGTGGCATAACAACTTTTTCACCCTCTTCCAATAATTCACCATAAACCTGATGAATTAAGCCCAGGGCTTCATTCAGTTCAGTAATATCACTGATCATCGGTAACAATATTTTTAAATTATTTAAATCAAGACTCGCTCGTATCATCGCGCGAACTTGTACCAAAAATATTTCAGGGTGATCCAACGTGATACGGATACCACGCCAGCCTAAAAATGGATTATCTTCTTCGATAGGGAAATAGGGTAAAGCTTTATCCCCCCCTACATCTAAGGTACGTAATGTTACCGGGCGAGGATGAAAACTTTCTAACACTTGCCGATAAATACTGCGTTGCTCTTCTTCACCAGGAAATTTTTGCCTGGCCATAAATGGAAACTCGGTCCGATAAAGGCCAATTCCCTCTGCACCACTTTGCAAGCTTGGGGTTATGTCTGAAAGTAAACCAGAGTTAACTAGCAAAGAAATTTCAATGCCATCTTCTGTTTTTGCAGGAAGATCACGCAACTCCATTAATTCATCTGTAAGCGCCGCCTCTTCTTTTACTAACTGTTTAAACTCATCAAATATTTTTGCAGAGGGTGAAATAAAAACACGACCACTGTAACCATCCGCAATAATTGTTCGTCCATCTATCCGGCTCACAGGCAAATCTGTAGCGCCCATTACAGCAGGAATACTCATGGCACGTGCAAGAATAGCAACATGCGAGGTACGTGAACCCCTTACAGAGATCACACCGGAGAGCCGATCATTTGGCACTTCAGCCAGCATGGATGCTGAAATATCTTCACCGATAAGCACGGTATTATAAGGGTACTCAACTTTCTCCTGCGATTCTTCTTGTAAGTGCATCAGGATGCGTCGGCCTAAATCACGCACATCATCTGCACGTTCACGCAAATAACTGTCTTCCATTTCACGAAAAACTTTTTCATGCTCCTGGATAGTTTCACGTAATGCACCGGGCGCCCAGTTGCCTTTGCGTATTCTGTCCCGGGTGATGCCCGATATCGCCTGACTATTAAGCATGAGTAAGTAAACATCGAATAAAGCGCGATCTTCTTCAGGCAAAACTTCTTTCAAACGCTCAGAAAGCTTTGTAATATCCTGAACAACAGCTTCAACCGCTAAATTAAATTTTTCAACTTCCTTTTCAACATCACTAACATACCTGTCTGGTATGACATCAATCTCCGCAGCCGGATACATAACCATCGCCGTTCCCATGGCGACACCGGGCGCACCGGGTAAACCATGAATCGGTTTTGTTTCCTGCTCTGGTTCACGAACACTTTCACTATCATCTTGCATTAAACCACTTATGCCACCGCTGGCTTCAGCGTGAACAATGGCACCTGCAAGTTGCGCTGCAACAGTAATTAAAAAGGTTTCATCATCTTCACTGAATTTTTGTACCTGGCTACTTTGAACGACCAGGACACCTAATACTTTGCGGTGATGAATAATTGGTACACCTAAAAAGCCGTTAAAAGCCTCTTCACTTGCTTCAGGAAAATGCAGGTAGCGGGGATCTTTTGCTGCATCGGCAATATTGATAGGTTCAGCACGTTTGCCCACTAAACTTACCAGTCCGATTTTTTCATTCATTCGAACTTTGCCAATCGCATCAGGGTTTAAACCATCGGTTGCCATTAATACATATTCTTTTTCTGTATCATGTTCATTCGTTAAAAAAACAGAACAAACATCAACATCAACGACATTTTTAACTCGCTTGACAATAACATTCAGAGCTTGCTCAAGGTCATGAGCAAGATTTACTTCCTGAACAATGCGTCGCAATATATCAAGCATAATAAAACCAGATTATAGATAACCTATCGTTTTGAAAAAATTCAGAGATCTTAAATAAAATCTTACAACTGAAAGCAAATAAAAATATCTGCAGGTGATGCTTAACTTAATTGATACTTAATTGATCAATGGCAACAATTCTTTTAAGGCCTCGGTATAAACACTGCGCTTAAAAGAAATAACTGAACGAGGGGGTACTAATTGGTCAACCCAGCGCCATTCATCAAATTCAGGTTTATCACAGTTATTCAGGCTGACTTCAGACTCATCACCTGTAAAACGCAATAAAAACCAGCGTTGTTTTTGACCAATACAGCAGGGGGTCTGGTGCCGCCGAATTAAATTTTCAGGTATTTTGTATCGTAACCATTCACGTGTACTACCAATTACTTCTACTGACTCTTGCTTTACGCCTACTTCTTCTAACAACTCACGAAAAACAGCCTGTTCAGCAGATTCTGACTCCCTAATGCCACCTTGAGGGAATTGCCAGGCATTCTCTCCTATGCGTCTGGCCCAAAATAAGCTACCAGAATCATTAACCAGAATAATGCCAACGTTCGCCCTGTATCCTTCAGTATCAATCACTTGCAATGCTCTCTTCGTTTTCTGCTTTAGATTGTTTCATGTTCACCGCATATCAGCAAATATATAAAAAGAACATTATTTTTATATATTTATCAGCCACTTAGAAACATTAGCAATAACTAACATGCCTATATAAGTGAATATGGGTTAATATTAGCATCTACTCATAATATAAAGGTTTTCAACAGTGTCACTCGCAATTTTTGATCTGGATAACACATTATTAAACGGAGACAGTGACTATTTGTGGGGGCAATTTTTAGCCCAACAAGGTCATGTTGATGCTGAATTTTATGAAAAAGAGAACCAGCGTTTCTACGACGAATATGTCGAAGGTACATTAGATATATTTGAATTTCTTGAATTTAGTCTTGCACCACTCAGCCAAATAGAAATGAGTGAATTGACGCAGCTTCACCAGCGTTTTATGGATGAATGTATCCGTCCGATTATCACCACTAAAAGTCGTGCTTTAATTGAAGATCATATTTCTAAAAATGATAATTTGCTTATTATCACTGCAACCAATCTTTTTATTACCGCGCCTATCGCAGAAGAACTGGGCATTGATCATATTCTTGCGACAGAGCCTGAAATAATTAATAATCGATATAGCGGCAAAGTATCTGGCACCCCCTGTTTTCGTGAAGGCAAAGTTGAACGGCTTAAAGAGTGGTTAACCAGGACCGGCGCTAATCTTGCAGACAGTTATTTTTATAGTGACTCGCACAATGATTTACCGTTACTTGAACTGGTAACAAAACCGGTTGCGGTTGATCCTGATGATACGTTACGTTCGCATGCTGAAATGAAAGGCTGGGATATTATTAGCCTGATATAATGCGTTTAAAATAACTCAACAGCATCTTTAACCTGGGTTGATACATCTTCCCCATTATGCAGGGAGACTTCTTCTGCTGTTGTATAGTTTTGTTTTAATGTCGAAAGGATTTCCTCAATATTTAAATCAGCCTTATCACCATTCTCAACAAGTTGAATTTGTTCATCAATCACTTTAGGCAATTCATTTAAAGCATCTATTACATGTAAAAGTATCTGGCTAGTTCTGTCCTGAAACTGTAGTGACATAATAATCTCATTCACTTCATCAACAATTTCTAAACTCTCTCCCTTAAGAATTTCTGCAGACTCCGACATTCCTTTCGTCATCCATTCAAGGCTTTCCAGCACTGTTTTAATTGTTTCAGAACCTTCGTGCTCCAGTTGCAAATCTTTTTCCATGGCTTTAGTCGCCTGATTAAGCGTATTTTCAACAGAAGAGGTAAAGTGGTTTATTGTTTCTGTTATTTTTCGACCCGTCTCACCAGACTGAATAGACAAAGAACGTACCTCGTCTGCCACTACCGCAAATCCTCGCCCAACCTCACCGGCACGTGCGGCTTCGATAGCAGCATTTAATGCCAGTAAATTTGTTTGTGATGCAATTTTCTCAACCCCTTCAGCCATACTTTTTAAAACCGCAGTGTCATCTGCTAATTCTTTTAATTGTTCAAAAGAAGATTTTCTATTAACAAGCGCTTCCGCCAAATTAGTAATAACACTTTCTAACTGGATTCGGCTATTTGCAAATACATTATCTAAAAGCGTTTCTTTTGTTCCATCAACACTGGGCATCCTGGCATTTGCAAGTGTCGCGGCCTCTAGTGCAGTATTTAAACGCCCAACCAATGAAGTAAAACGGGATGACATTTCTGTAATGGCTTGTTCAGTTTGTAGCCGGGAACTTTCAATTTGACGATTAGAAACTTCAATAACCTGTTCGATAACTTCTGATAATTTCTGCATTTGAAAATCAGATGTTACAGCCTGAGTATTTTGTACGCTCTCAGTAACAGTGGTTTCATCCAGCATTAAACTGCGCCGTTTCAGTTCAAGCTTTGTGCCTAAAAATAAAGAGACAAGCATGATAATAGAAACGTTAGCCCAAACGGAATCAAGCGCTAATAATGTCATTCCAGTTAAAACCAATCCCGCAAATATGGGTAATATCAAAAATTGGCTTAATTTAAATGATGAAAATTTTTTCATAAATAATTTATTTATATACTCTAAATTAAATTTGTCTCTTGAATATAACGTCTGACCTTATATTTATCGTCCTCGGTAAAATAATCTTTAAATAATCAAACTCAATGTAAAAATACATTATTAAGCTTAAAGACATACAATTTTTAAGAGATAAAATTTAATATGAGTGATGATGCTGAGAAAAATATGAGTTCGAGCAAAACCAGTAAGAACCCATTAAAGGTTCTATAGGGAAAGATGTAAAATTTAATGATTTATTGGGCGATATGACGTTTTTTCTTAACCGGGTATACATCTTCCAGCCAGCGAATTAAGGGTCTCCACTGTGCCTTGTCACTATCAGTTCGCTTGTCCCACATTTCACTAATCCCAATTCCGCGCTCTGCAGCATGCACATAATTCTGTGTGTCCCGCAAAGTCGTAATAAAAGGAAGTTTTAAGGTTTTAAGAAAACGTTCAAGTGATCGATAGGTCAGAGTGTTTTTCTTTGCACGATTTGCAACCACTGCGACATTAATTCCCATTTGGCGTACTTTTCCCATGACCAATAACTCTTCAATAAAACGCGTAACTGCATGAATGTCGATAGAGGAAGGTAATACTGGAATAATAATGGTATCAATATGGCGAATAAGATCTTTTAACTCATGGCCTGTTACACCGGCAGGGGCATCAATAATCATACGCTCTGTTTCAGGAGGTACCCGCATTTGAAATGAGCGTGTCACACCCGTATTATTTTTACGGCTCGCAACATGCACACCGTAGATAGCGGATTTTGACTGTGGACGTAAATTTAGCCAACGAATGCTTGAACCCTGAGGATCAAAATCTAACAATGCAGTTGCTAAATCCTGAGTAGAAAAGTAACTGGCGAGATTAGTCGCCAATGTGGTTTTACCACATCCACCTTTTGAGTTAATCACAAGTATTTTCTGCATAAATACTAACCTGTCCATGGGGCTGGAATGACATAAGTCCAAATTCCACTAATACAAACTTTAATTCAGTTTAGATAATATCGGCTACACTTGCCTATTTTCGCAGCAATTTATATGCAGCATCTCACAGTTTAGACTAATTTTAGCTAAAAGTTAATGTCGTAGTTAAAATAAGCATTATAAGTTACTGTATTTATTATGTAATTTTAATAAAACGTTAATTTTAAAGATACTATTCGATAGTAAATACTAACTTTTTTGGAGGGAACAGTAGAGAATAAAGCTTTGTTATCGCGGTTAAGTGTAATTTTAATTAACGGTTAATCTATTATCGCTTCGACTATTTTATTTAATTCACCTTCTTTAACGCTTTTGCGATCCAATATTGAGTCAAAAT
>Ga0316207_10005583_pt1 | contig 10362 bp, 15 predicted proteins | sample 6weekpyrite_MG_FD_204943 | JGI IMG/M metagenome (GOLD analysis project Ga0316207, IMG submission 204943) | Microbial mat bacterial communities from mineral coupon in-situ incubated in ocean water Damariscotta River, Maine, United States -... | ecosystem: Environmental > Aquatic > Marine >...
GGTCGTGGGCTGGGCTTTGATGCGCGGTTTGCAGCGCTTTCCGTGGTAGTAGAAATCAATCTCAATCGACGATTTCGATCCCGCGCGGACGCCTTCGTGTTGGCTGGTAGCATTCCGAGTACCCATTTTTCAAATCCTTCCTCACTGATTAATATTTTCCCATCAGGCGCTTTTACCCACACAATACCCTGCGGTAAATCGCCGCGCTTAATCTTAGAGTATATAGCATCTTCCGTATAACCGGTGTCGAGGCAGTGTTTTTTGAGTTTGCGCCAGCCCATTAGGTGAATTCTCGCTTGGGGTAATTTGGGGTTGCAAGGCGTTGCGGGCAGCCACCAAATATAAATTGATACCAGCCATCATTGAAATTATTAAACAACTCACAAGCGGCATTAAGTTTGACTGTTTTTTTGCCGACGGTGTAAGTATTGGTAATTTTTGCAACGAGTGTAAATCGTTTGGTTTTATATCCTGTGCCAAATTTTTTATATTCCACAGTTAAAAAACCGTCGTCAATTAAATCTTTATATAACCAGCTTGTGTTGCGTGGATCTACACCAATGTATTTGGCGATTTCAGCATTCGTGAATGTGTCGCCAATAGATAATGTGTTAATTGCTTCTCTTAATTTGTCGGCTTTGCTCATAATTAACTCGCAGGTAACAGCACGTCTTTTAGTGATTTTGTTAGTTGAATATATAAATGCACGGTGCCTTTGTTGGGGCCGGTTAACACTATAGAAATAGGGGTTACGCGCAACCCGCTTTCTTTTGTTGGTGTAATTACGGCGTCAATTCCGCGCGCTTCTGCCATTGTGTCTTTGCGGTGTAATGCAAAAAAATAAACGGTTTCTTCTGTGTCAATGTGCTTGGTTTTGTTGAGCTCAAGGTAAGTGCCACGGCCTAACGCTAACCTGGTACCAAGTGTTAATGAACACATCTGGCTGGGTCGTGTGCTCTTTGGTTTACTGTTTAATATTTCGATTACTTCACCCATGGTTTTGCTCCCATTGCTTAAGTTTATTGCTTAGCCACACCATGCCTTTACTGGTAACGGAAGTGGTTTTGTATGGCACATAACCAATGCCTTTTTGCCTGCGTGATTTGGTGATGGTTTTGAAGAGGCCTGCATCTTCAAATTTTATGTAAGGTAAATTGTCTTTATTGAGTACGCCCTGTGTGCGTAATAGAGCAAACAATTTATGAGCGCCAATGTTTAACAGTATTGCGGCATCCTGCATTGAATAAACGGGTGTTTTTTCGCGCAGCGCAGCTTCTGGTGGGGTATAAGCCTGTGCAGAGTTGCTTGCCATTTGTTCGATTTCATTCATTTTGTATTGCCTTTGCGTAACTCGTTGAATGGCTTCGTCGCTTATTTGATATTCCATATCATCCTCACTAGCACGCGGCACAGGTAATGCCCGGCGCGGCTATTGGTTGCTGGTAACCGCATGCAAGGCCTTCTAGGCTGGTGGCGGCTATTAAAAACAGTGCGAACAACATGGCACCGGGTAGGCGTTTTAATTTCATGAGTATTTGCCCTGCTAGTTATTTGGGGCCGCTTCTCTTCTGGGGCGTTTAGTCGCGTATTGCTGACTTTTTGTATCCAGATTAATAACGCTGAGTCGTGGCGTGATTAAAAATATAACGTAATGTGATTATTTATACAACACGTTATGTGATTTATTTTGAGTGAGGCGTAAAAAAACCCGCTTTATACGGGTTTTATGGGTGGCTGGTTGGGTGGGTTATATGGCTGAGACTATCCGGTTAGCATTTTTATTAAGGTTGATGCCTGCATGTTTTTGGTGGCATCGAGTAGGGCGCGATCCTTGTAAGCTGAATTGTATAGTTCAAATATAAGGCTGACTTGTGCAGCGCTTGGCAGGTTTTTATAGTAGTCGTTTAGTTGGTTTTTGATGGCGTATATAATAACTTCTTTGATTTCATCATTGATAACGTCAGTCTCATAAAGCGCTGGGTCCTCATTAATGGTGTGGGATTCGTTACTTATAAGTTGGCAAATACTTATATCTAGCGCCCTGGATAGTTTATCAATGTCATCAAGTGATGGTGTTCGTTCGCCTCGTTCGTAGTTAGATAGACGGCTTTGAGAGTCCCAGCCGCATAGTTTTGCAAGTTCAGGCTGGGATAATCCAGCTTGTGTTCTTACAGTTTTTAGGCGTTTGCCGAAAGCTTCTGAAATATTCATATTCTCATAACATCACAAAGTGTGTCGCTAATCATCTAACAAAACGTGTTGATTAACATCACGTAACGTGATTTAATCGGACACATGAAAGCACTAAACAAAGCAATAAACGTACTTGGAGGCGCTACAGCACTGGCTGCTGCGCTAGGTGTTAGGCAGTCTGCGGTATCAAACTGGCTTATTCGTGGGGTTGTGCCCGCTGATAAGTGTTTGCCAATACAGCGCGCAACTAAGGCTGAGGTCACTTGTTATGAACTTAGGCCGGATATTTTTCCAGCACCAGAAGAAGCCGCGTAATTCATTATTTTTATAAAGCATGGCCTCAGTGTAGCGGGGCCATAAGTCAATACTGTGAAGCCATGGGGGTTTATCACACATGAAACATGAAAGTTCATTAGATCAATTATTTTTAAGCATGCACCAAACGGCGTTGGATTATCCGGGTGGTGCATCGGCTGCAGCAGCAAAAATGCATGTAAGGGCAGGTACCTTGCTTACTAAGTTGAACCCATTGGATGAGTTGCATTTGCCCAATATTGTGGAGTTTATCCGTTTACTGGATGTAACAGAAAACTATGAGGCATTAGAAATTTTATGCGGCATGTTTGGTGGCCGCTTTACATCGCAAAATGATGAAGTGTGCGCCTCCGTTACCGAGGCGCTGTTAAAGGTAACGATAGATGCGGGTGATGTTGTAAAGGTGGCGCATGAGTGCCTGGCAGATGGTGAGATCGATAATCAGGAAAAACTAACGATAAAGCGCAGCATTGCAAAAGCTCGCGCAAAATTAACAGAGTTAGAAAACACCATTAAAAACGCGTAAGTGTTGTTTTATTCTTGGGGAATAAACAGTGATAAATGAATATACGGTATTAGAAGATGCCGAGGCGGCATTGCGTTTTATATCGGCAGATTGCGACCGTGAAACATGGGTGCGCATGGCGATGGCTTTAAAATCTGAGTTTGGTGAAGCAGGTTTTGATGTGTGGGATTTTTGGAGTCAGGCCGGTGATAGTTACAAACCAGGTGATGCACGTGCCGCATGGAAAAGTGTAAAAGCAGGCGGGGCAATTAAAATTGAAACCCTGTTTTATTTGGCCATTGAGAATGGTTACACGCCAGAGAAAAAAGAATTAAGTGTTGAGCAAAAACAGGCGCATGCAGATAAATTGGCGCGCCGTAGAGCGCAACGTAAAAAAGAACAATTACTTGAAGAAAAGCGCACGGCGGCATGGCATAAACAAATTGCGGAGCTCGCCGATACATTACGTAATGAGTATATAAAGCGGGAGGGCACTAGCCCGTACCTGGATAAAAAGAAAGTTCGTAATTTTGGTATTGGTTTTTTTAACCAGGCTTTAATTATAGAAGTAAACGACGAAACACAAAGCACGCGCATCATATCTGGTGCCGACTCTATTAGTGCATATTATAAATCCCTTGATCGTGAAAATTATAAAGAAAAAGGCATTTGGTTTTTACACCTTAAGCCGGGCGTAATTGCGGTGCCGTTAAAAGATGAACACGGCACGTTATTTAATATTCAATTTATTTTTTCTGGTGGTGCTAAACAATTTATTAAGCATGGGCGTAAGTCGGGTTGCTTTCATTTAATTGGTGATGAGGTTGTTGTTGGTGATGATTGGATATTGCAGGCCGAGGGCTATGCTACGGCAGCCAGTATTCATATGGCAACGGGTGATACGGTTGCGGTTGCGTTTGATGCGGGCAATATGTTGCACGTAGCAAAGGCATTGCGCAATAAATGCCCAACGGCTCGGCTGTTAATGTGCGGTGATGATGACGCGCAAACAGAGGGTAACCCCGGCAAAGTAAAAGCAGAAAAAGCCGCCATTGAAAACAATGGTATGTGGTGTGTGCCTAACTTTGATGAGGCCGCTGCATGAGTGATAGTAAAAACGATTTTAATGATCTGCATTTAGTCGCTGGGCTTGATGCGGTTAATGATCAAATTGCGTTAGCAAAAATGAGTGAATCTGCGCACACGCGCCAGCTTTTAGTGGGGGAGATACCAGAATTTGAACAAGCGCCCGATGAGCTTTTTACCCCACCAGAAGCTGCGCTGAACGATTGGGAAGAAAACCTGCAGCGCAGTAAAGAGGGTGCTATTAAATCAATGGTTTCAAACATTGTTTTAATTTTATCGAATGATCCGGTTTTTAAAGATGGCCTGGCATATTGTGACTTGAGTTACCGCATGTTGAAACGCCGCGAACTGTTGCCGCATATGACAGAGGGTGAGTGGACGGATGCAGACACGGCGCACGTGGTTAACTGGCTGGGGCTTAAGTATCGGTTTAATCCGTCGCGTCAGTTAATGACCGATGCATTATTAGTAGTTTCACAGCATCACCGGTTTCATCCGGTACGTGAATATTTAAATGGTTTAACGTGGGATGGTGTGCCGCGCATCGATGCCTGGTTAAAAGATGTATTTGGTGCGGTGGCTAAAAATGAAAATACGGATGATGGTATTGAGTATTTAAAATCTGCCGGGCGTTATTTTTTAATTGGGGCCGTAGCACGTGTCATGTCGGCCCCGGTAAAAATGGATAATGTTTTAATTTTGGAGGGCTCGCAGGGTGCGGGTAAATCCACGGCGGTGGGTATTTTATTTGGCGACTGGTTTAGTGATTCACCGATACCGATTGGTGATAAAGATGCCTTTCAAATTATACAGGGCACATGGGGTTGCGAACTGGCTGAGTTAGATAGTTTTAATAAGGCAGAGAGTACAGGCGCAAAGTTATTTTTTAGTAGTAGTTCAGATAGGTACCGGCCCAGCTATGGGCAATTTGCGCAGACGTTCCATCGTCAGTGCGTATTCGTTGGTACCACTAACCAGGATGAGTATTTAAAAGACTATACCGGAAACCGTAGGTATTGGCCGGTGTACTGCAACAAGGTTGATGCGCAGGCATTACGTGATATGCGCAACCAGTTATGGGCAGAGGCTTTGCATTTTTATAATGAGGGGCGTGATGCTAAGCAGCGTGAGGAGTCGCAACGGTGGTGGCCAGATGAAGCCATGAAAGAACTGTTTGAAGCTGAACAGGATGCGCGCTTACAACTCGATCCGTGGCAAATCAAAATTGAAGATCACCTTTATAAAATTAAATACGAACATGTGACATCCAATGAAATTATTTCGATTGCCTTAAATAAAGATATTGCAGCGGTTACCCGTGCAGACCAAAACCGACTCAGCCCCATTATGCATTCACTTGGCTGGAAAAATACCCGTAAGCGTGTGGATGTGGAAGGCAGCCCGAAAAAAGTGCTTAGGCACGTTTATGTGCCGCCACGTGATTGGAAAGCGGGCGAGATAAGTGAGCCGTTTGGTGGTGATGAGTGATGATTGCTAATAATTCATTATTTGTGACGACCTGTGACGACCTGTTTTGCAAGGTCGGAACGCTAAGCGGTAAGCAGGGTGCGGATTGTTCCGACGTGACGACTGTTCCGTCACTTTCCCGTATACGCGCACGCGCGCGCGCACATACATATTTACATACCCCTAGTAACAGTCGTCACAACCGTACACCAATAATAAAAACAATAGGTTGCGTGTTCCTACCTTCTTTTTTAGGTCGTCACAGGTCGTCACATATGAAAAAACAACATTTAAGCACTAGCGGTAAGTACACAATTTCATCGTGCGGACCAGAAAACAATCGCGTGTATGGGGCTTGGTTTGAGTCTCAGGTGATTAAGTATTTTAAGACGGGTACAGATGAAGAAAAACTTGAAGCGGCACAGAGCGCGTGCAGAGATCATTTTAAACAACAGCAAAGGGCGGCTTGATATGAGTGAGTGTGAAAACAGAAATTTATATTCTAAAAACCCAGAAACGGAGGCAGAGCAAAACGAGTTGTTTGAGCTGCGACGAAAAAAGGGTTGTGCAATTTGTTGTAAACGAGATTTACGGGCAATAGTGATTGGTGGGCTGGCGTGCAGTATTCCAGGGAACTACCCAAGGCCGACTTATTGTTATTACTGGGAACTTGACGAGGGGGAGTTAAAGAATGCCAACAATACAAAAGCAGCGTGATGAGTTAGAGGATGTTCGATTGTTATTGCAGTGCTGGGGTAACTGGCTGAATGCAGTGAATGAAACGCAGCTAGGCCATAAGAGTCAATCTGTGTTTTCTATTTCACCAGGTGGTACGCAAGAGTATGACGATGATAAGGCGGAAGAGATTGAACAAGTGCTAGTGCATTTGCTGCGTGAAGTACCGCTGGCATATAAAGTGATTGAGCAAAGTTATTATTTTAAAGGCAGTGTGCGTGATGGGTGCGAACGTTTAAAAATTAAACGTACACGTTACTGTGATTTAAAGCTGCAGGGTGAAACATTTGTGTTTGCGTATTTAGCGATGGCAAAAAAATATAAAAAAATTGCATAAGTGTACTTGTTTGTCCGGTCAGTTTGTGTATGATTGTCGCTAATCTATCACAAATACCCCCATACAAAAGCCAAGGTTAACGCCTTGGCTTTTTTTGTGATCGATTAAAAGACTCCGTAGTAATTTGATTGTGGTAAGCCCGGCCTTTTTGGTTGGGCTTTTTTTTGGATTTTTTATGACAAATTTTAATCATGCTGTTCAGGTCGTTTTGAAACATGAGGGTGGGTTTGTGCATCATAAAAAAGATCCGGGCGGAGCAACTAACTTTGGAATCTCGTTGCGTTGGTTAAATAGCCAGGGTGATTTGGATGGATTGGATGATTTCGACTTTGATGGAGATGGTGATGTTGATGCGGATGATATTAAAACAATGTCAGAAGCGGATGCGCGAGATTTGTATCATCGTTACTGGTGGACAAAACATAATTACCACTTGTTACTAGATCGGGATATTTCAACAAAGATATTTGATATGGCTGTGAATATGGGCGCACGGCAGGCTCATAAATTGGCGCAGCGAGCAGTACGTGCGTGTGGTCAATTGCTCAAAGATGATGGTCTTTTAGGGCCTAAATCATTTAAGGCTATTAATGCGTGTAATGATGATGTTTTGTTGGGTGCGTTACGGGTTGAGTGTAAGTGCTTTTATAAGTCATTAATAAAAAACAAACCTGATTTTGCCGTGTTTGAGGCTGGTTGGTTAGCGAGGGCTTATTCGTGAATTTAATGTCTGTCTTAAAATCGGTTGGCACTGGCTTGCTTGCAAGTACACCATTAGGTGTTGCAGCGCTTCCAGTTATTAATGCGTTTCTGCCAAAAGATAAACAATTAGATACCCAATCAACTGGTGCTGATGCTCAATCGGCAGTAGATGGCTTACCGCCATCGGCTCGTGAGAGTTTGTTGCATGCAGAAATTAATTTAAAAGTTGAAGAAGAGCATGGTCGCACTGCTCGTTATCAGGCTATGACAGCCTCTGATGGTCAGGAAACGCGCGCAAAGATAGTTGATAAAGCGATGAATACTTTGATTGGTTTATCAGTTATATTTTTGTCGTTTGTTGGCTGGGTGTATGTCGACAAGGGTGCTGATAAAGCATTGAGTTATGAGTTGGTTGCATTGTTTCTATCAGTAACAGGCACGTTTACTTATGTGGTGCGCGCGTACTTCGGTGATTTGAGAACTGAAACGCAATCGCGTCATGCGTCTATTGATGATAAGCCACAAGCTGCTAAAGGTTTGGCGGGTCTTGTTGCGGCTATTCGGGGTTAAGTGTGGCAGATCAATATCAGCATATAATTTCTGTAGCAGAAAAAACAACTTTATTGAGCAGTGGCGGGGGTATGGCTACCGGTACGGCTTTGTATTTTGGTGTGCTAAGTTTCCCTGAATTGATAGCGCTGCTTTCTCTTTTTGTATCGGCGCTTATTGGTGTAACTGGTGTGTGTGTTAGTGCATATTTTCAGCGCCAGCGTAATAGAATTTTAATGCGTGAACAAATAAACAAACAAGGTGATGAAGATGTCGGCTAATCCACAGTATGCAAATCAACCTGGTTATGATGAGGATGGTATACCGATTAGATCTAGTGATACTAGCAATAAGAGCGAATCTGCATCCATAGCGGCAAGTGCCACAGGTTACAGGTTAAGTAATGGCTACCCGGCAGCCGTGCAAGATGTGATTATGGGTTCCGCTCAGTCTGGTTCGGTAACGGTAAAAGATGGCGCTGATGGCTTGATCGAAGTTACGCCGGGCGCTGGTTTATCAATGGACTTGAAAGGCCGTAAGGCAGTGGAAGAGTTAATTGTAGATACAGCGACGTCTGCTGCTTGTTCGGTAGCATGGACAAAAACAGGCTTAGGTATAGTCCCAACTACATTCCTGGTTGATGGTTATGGTGATTCTCTTATGGCCCCTACCGTTGGCTATATCGGTGAATCTTTAGGTCTGCATACTACAAAGGACTTAGTATTTACTGCTACAGCCACAGGCGGCGATAACCTTGAAGAAATCAAAGAAGATTTTTTAGCTAATTACAAAGCAAGTCGCGTTAATAGAAATGTTATAGAGGGCGGTATTAATAACATAGTTAATCTTGGCGCTGATATTACCTCGTTGCAAAAGATGATTGATGATGCTTCAGCTATGGCTGATTTATTAATTGCTAAATCTGATGAACCTTTCGCTATTCTTGGTATATCACCTTTTGGCCCTGACGCCGTAACTGGGCACGCTAACTATACTGCTGATCGAAATCAGAAAGCACTTGATTACAATGCGGCTATGTTAGCTAAGTATCCTAATAATTTTGTTGATACTTATGCATTACTTGGCGACCCTGCAACACCTAATCAATTAGCTGATTGGGCTTACAAAGAAGCTAGAACTGATCTTCACCCAAACAAAGACGCTAATAGAATAATGGATGCAGCAATAGCTGCTGTAATTTTCCCAGAGCAAACTCCTTATGATACAACCGAGCCAGTAGGCAATGTGCTAGGCAGCTACAGGGATCTATCTGGCTGGACAGCAAATGCCAATGCTCAACTAGGTGGGCACACTATAACGCTTGCAGATGGCCAAACAGATACAGGAACCAAGGGTTTATTGCCATCGGCTTCTGATACAGCTTCAATAAAAGAGTTTCAAAAAAATACAACGTCAACACCAGCTTTGAACGATAAGATGGAGTTTTCTGCTGTGTTTCAGCCTGGAACTGTTGATTGGGTATGGATTCAATGCAGAGATGGCGCAGGACTAACTCATCAAAGATATGTAAATATTGTCACAGCAACGGCTGGAACTTTGGGTGGCACAGGCTCAAGCTCTACTATTGAAATCAATAAAACGGCTCATGGTTGGTTGGAGGTTAAAATCACTTACACCAATACAGCCTCCGGCGTTAATAATGTAACTATAAGATCATCAAGTAACGGCACAGCAACAACGTCCGATGCACATGCGCGAATATCCTCTGGTGATGATTATCCGACTGATATTTCAATAGACTGTGTGGCGCTTTCTATACTTTGATTTTATAAAATTAAATTATGAATATAAGTATTAAGTCGGATATAGATAAGCTTAAAAAAGATCTAACAACATTACAGAAAAAACAAATACCAGCTGCCACGCAATGGGCGCTGAATGGTACAGCTAAGAAAGTTAAAGCGGCAGAGCAGCGAGAAATTAAAAGGGTTTTTAATAGTCCTACTCGATTTACAGTTAATTCTTTGTGGATAAAGTGGGCTCGTAAATCAAAACTTGAGGCGCTGGTAAAGCTTAAGGATGAGGCATACAAGGGGAATCCTGCAGCGAAATACCTGCAGTCTGAGATCGAGGGCGGGGCTAGGCGACATAAAGGATTTGAGAAGCTGTTGATAGCCAAGGGGCAGATGCCTCGCAATATGTATGCGATACCATCACGCACTATTAAAAAGAATCAGTACGGCAACGTATCGAATGGTGTGATACAAAAAATACTATCGGGTTTAAGTTCACAGCGAGATGTGTATCAGAATGCGCGTAAAGGCTCTTCGCGTTCTAAAACACTGGGTAAATACTTTGCGGGTATCGTTGGGAGTACGCACGGTATATGGGATGTGGCGCGACTACACAAGGGGCAGCCAGCGTTATTGTTTTTATTTGTAACGGGCGCGCCAAATTATAGAAAGCGTTTTGACTTTCAACGTGTAGCACAGAAGACAATTAAGACTGTGTT
>Ga0316207_10005584_pt1 | contig 10361 bp, 14 predicted proteins | sample 6weekpyrite_MG_FD_204943 | JGI IMG/M metagenome (GOLD analysis project Ga0316207, IMG submission 204943) | Microbial mat bacterial communities from mineral coupon in-situ incubated in ocean water Damariscotta River, Maine, United States -... | ecosystem: Environmental > Aquatic > Marine >...
TGATGAAAGTAGCGAGCTAAGGTTAATCGCCTTAAAACGTATTACCGACTTAGATGTTATCAGTCAAATTGGACTAAACAATACTGATGCAAAAGTTAAAGAACTCGCTAATAAACTCATTCAACAAACCTTATCAGGGCAAATTGAATCTAGCTTGGATGATGAACAAAAAATCCAGAAAATCCAACAATTAAACGATCAAAAATTATATGAGCATATTGCCGAAAATGGCAACACAACTACATTACGAAAATCTGCCGTGGAAAACATATCACGCGAAGCATTACTGGGAAATCTAGCCATTTCTGATAGTAACAGTGATATCCGAGTAATCGCAGCACAAAAACTTTCCCAAAAATCAACGCTAGAACGCGTTTTTCGAGCAACCAAAACAAAAGATAAAAACGTAAGCCGCATCGTTAAAGAACGGCTAGATCAACTCATCCAAGAAGCCGAAAAACCCGCTAAACTATTAGCCGCTCAAAAACAAATCTGCCTCAATATTGAAAATCTTGGAAATAAAGGTTTGTGGCAACGAGATAAAATCCAATTCGACAGTTATGTCCAGCAATGGGAAGAACTTGAGGTTACGGAAACTTTAGAGTTACAAAATCGTTTTGAGCAAGCGAAAAATCAATTTTCCAATGCTTATAATGAGTATTTAGAGCGTCACGAAGAACGGTTAAAAGAAGAAGCGGCTTATCTACCGGTAAAAGAGGCAAAACAATCTATCATCAGCCAATTGCATGAACTGCTTTTACAACTTGAAAAAAATCAAAATTTAAGCGACGCAGAACTTAGCAATATCAGCACTACAACAAACGAACAAGAATCCAGCTGGCATAAATTACAAACATTACCCAAAGATATTGAAGAAGAAATTCGCGCACAATTTGATGATGCATTAAAAGCCATCAAAAAAGATGTTAAAGAGCGGCTTCATAATAAAACTTTGCTCGATTCATTGGAAAAACTAAACCAGGATATTAGCTACCATATTCAACACCCATTTAAAATTACGGAAAATGCTCTCAAAAAATTTGAAAATAAAATAAGCAGTTATGCCTCTAATGAAATCAACGAAGAGGTAGTTAAATTAAAACAAGACATTAAAAACAAATTAAACCAAGCTTCTTCTATTGCAGAAAAACAAAAATCACGCATCGAAGACTTGGCATCAGAATCAAAATCACAATTAGATGAAATTGAGAAACATTTAAGTAATGGAATCTTGAAAGAGGCAACTCAACTAAGAAAAACAGTTCAAGGCAACATTAAAGAAATGGAAAAATATGGTGCGAAAAGCCTACACCAATTGCATGATCGTTTAAATAATGTCTCGAAACAAATCAACGAATTGAGCAACTGGCGATCATGGGCAAACACACCACAAAAAGAACAACTGATTCAAAAAGTTGAAGCACTTATCGATAGTGATATAGATCCTAAAGAAATTGCCTACCTTATCAGCCAAGCAAGAAATGACTGGAAAAAGCTAGGCCCCTCTGAAAAAGATAGCTCACAAGAACTATGGGAAAAGTTTCAAGCGGTCTGTGATAAAGCATACGAACCTTGTAAAGAGTATTTTTCAAACGAGGCAAAACTTTTTGAGGAAAACTACCAGAAACGTATAAAATTTCTCGAAGACTTAGAGGCATTTCTCAATCAAGCTAACTGGGAAGATATTGACTGGAAAAAAGTCGAGACATTATTTCGCCATTCACGAAACGAATGGCAAGATCTTGGGCTGATTGATAAGAAAAAACGTAAAGAATTGAACAAACGCTTTTATGCCTCCTTTAATCAACTAAAAACCGCCCTAAATACCGAATGGAATAAGAATGCCGACGTTAAATCAGCCATCGTTACTGAAGCTCAAGCATTAGCCGATGTGGAGAGCTTGCAAGAAGCTATTGATGCTGCCAAGTCACTCCAACAACGCTGGAAAAAAGCAGGTCGAATTCAACACACTAAGGAACGCGAATTATGGAGTCAGTTTAAACAAGCATCTGATGCCGTATTTGCCCGTAGAGAAAATGCAAACAAACAAAGAGAAGCAGAAGCTGAGCAACAGGTTGCGCAAAAAGATATCGTTATTAAGAAAATTGAAGACTTTTGCAACCAAACACCCGCAGAAATTGGCAAATCGAAATCAACGTTTAACCAATTACAAATTGACTTAAAGAGCCTTGGCAAAACAAACACAAAAGAAGATGAAGCATTTGATAAACGCCTTTCCGATGCTTTGCATCTTTATGAGAGAAAAATTGAATCTTTAGATAAGCAACAAATCATTAATGACTTGCAACGGTTAAGACAAAAGTCAGAAGTTTGTATTTCATTAGAAAACGCCATTAGCACTCAGCAAGAAGTTAACGTTGACGCATTCACAGATAAAATGAACGCTGTTGAAAAACCAAAACAAGACGATTGGGATCAACGAATGAATCAACGCTTCCAAAGCTTAATTCAACTTGCCCAACAGAATAACGCGACAGAGTTACTCACACAGGAAGCTGAAAAAAACCGTGAAAACAAAAACCTTACCGCAGTACAACTAGAAATCATCGCTGACATTGATACACCAGAAGATGCTTCGAGTGAACGCTTAAAAGCTCAAACCCAACGTTTGTCTGACAAACTGCAAAATCATTCAGAAGAAAGCCGATGGGATTCATTTTTAGCCGCTGAAGTGAGTTGGCTAACCACTGGACCTGTACTCAGCAAAGATTTAAGCACATTAAATCAACGACATGTTGAAGCAATAAATGCGTTAAAATCAGAATACCCTGAAGAACTAAAAGATTATTAAAAAGGAAGCTAAGATGGGATTTCAAATATTGTGTAAAGAAAGTGAAATTGCTTTAGGCACGATGAAAGCATTTGAAATAGAAGGAGAGAAAATCATTCTTTTTCATATCAGTGATGGTTTCTTTGCTACCCAATCTAAATGTACACATTTATTTGCACCGTTAGAAAAAGGCACGATAATTGATGACTGTAAAATACAATGTAAACTCCACCGAGCTGAATTTGATATTAAAACCGGAAAGGCTGAAACGTGGGCAAATTTTCCCCCAGGAATCCAAGCATTAAATTTTATTCGCGGGGAAAAAGATCTACAAACTTTTGCTGTTCAAGTTTCAGATGGAAATATTTTAATCGATGTGAACAACACCGCAACAGCACAGAATGAAAAACGTTCTGAATCAAAAGCAACCGATAACGAACCCGCTTAAAACATTTCAAATACTTCAAATAAAAAGGCCCATACATTATGGGCCTTTTTATTTTTCAGTTTATTTTCAGAAAAAAATATCTTGAGTAATTAGGTTTGACTTTTTTACAAATCTCTACAAAACTATATATAGGAACCAAATAACAAAAAGATTTCCGAAGATGCTGATATAGTTGGTTGTAATAAAAGTTCATCAGAACATTACAACCAACTCAGCATCGATAATCCGTGGGAAGGTAATAGTTTAAAAACCAATTCAGTTTTGATTAACCTTTTCAGCATAAGGTATTAGTCAGTATTTGTTTTTGTATTGCTAGTCATTAAAAATACGACGCTTAACATATCTACACATCTTGCAATCGACCATTTTCAACTGAACAGAATTTTGTAGTTGTTCCATCTCATAATAAACAATTACACACACCAAATTATAAAAACAAAACCCTTAAAATTAATGCGAGAGATGTACGATCAGATTACAGCAACCATTATTCGGCAACCCCTATCATGAAGCTTGTCATGCCCCAGGTAGCTGGCTATCTGTTAGGATGGACACAATCAAGTCATAACTTGCCAAGAGTGTCATGCATTACTTGCATGACATGAAGCCGTTTCCACCAAAGAATGTAGTGCCTGCCATACTTTTCCATCGTGGTAATAATATTTTCATCAAGTTGAAAAATCATTCATTTGATTTTTTAGCCTGCTGTTCCCACTTTTCAAAACACTCTAAACCACAAAAATGTCGAACATAGTCTTCAGCTTCTGCAACCTTAGCTTCCGACTCTGGAATCTCTTTTAGACATACATCACAGGGCAGTTTTTTTTCTTCGGTTGGTTTATCTGATTCAGTCATAGCATTCTCCTTACTTCTCCTAGTAAACATAATAAATTCGGTTTTATATTAATAAATATCAAAAAATCAGTTTTATGTATATATCTACCACCGCCCATAAACAAACGATGCTTTTGACGACCCACCGCTAATGGGTTTTATTAGACTTATACACTTCCCAAGGTTTTTAATAGCTTCTTGCCACGGGATTTTTGAGATGGCGCTCCATTATCCATTAAATTATGAACAATTTCTCGCACTCTATCTGTATATGAAGTATCTTGTATTGCGATGTCAGTAAGTGCCTGCATTGCAAATGTTTTAACAATCTGGCTTTTGTCATCAAGATAACTCAGCATAAGATTAAATATTTTTTCTCGTTCCCTATCTGTTAAGGTAAATCTTGGTAATATTTGTGCAACATGCCACTTAACTTCTTTTTGGTCAATTTTAACTATTTCCGACAAAAATAGTTTTTTATAGGGTTTTAACCACTCAGGGTGATTTATGGAAATTTTCTCCACGGCATCGGATGCTCTCATTCTGATACCTGGGTTATCTGATAAAATTGAATTTATAACATCATCAAATAATTTAGGGTCGCCCAAAACAAGCTTAATAACTTGCTCCGATTTTCCCGCCATTCGGAGATCACCAACACTTAATAGTTTTTCTATCTTATTAATCGTTAAATGTCCTATGTGAATCAAACTTTACAAATAGCTCTCATTAAACTTATATAAATGACTACAATTCTAAGTATTTATTTATTTGTTTTTTTGCAAATGCTTGAAGAAGACTACTTGCAGCAGATTTTAATGTGGACAAAGAGGCAGTTTTAAATTCTTTTTTCATGACTTCCCATATCTCATCTCTATTAATTGCTTCGACAAACTCATGGCCCACTGCCGTAAGCCTTAACGGCCTGCTATTCCATTCAAACTCACCGCCCAAGGTGATTTCATATCCTATTTCACTTTTCTTATCCAAGCATTCTATAAAGTGTTGATCTTCGAGAATTTGGATATGAAAAAGAAATTTATCATCAATTTCAATTCCATCTTCTATAAAATCAGCGACCCAAATAAATGAACGTGGAGACTCAATAAATGTATTTAGTAAAGACTTCAAGTATTCCTGATCAATTTTCATAGTTGCACACTCTAAAATTAAATCCTACGCCTAGCATCAGCGACATAACCAAAGAAACCACTTTAAATTAGTAAATACCTAAAACCTCATTTCTAGTCTTATGTTCAATTTTTCTCTTGCAAAAGAAGGATAATATTTGATAAATGATTTTCTACTCCTTGCATAAGAAAAATGTCCAAATCTGTTTCCCACCACAATCCCAACCAACATACTACCAAATAATCCAAAACCGCTCATGTGTAAAGCTTTGCCGCCTATTACTGTACCTAAAATACCCCCAACAAATCCAAACCAATATATCGACGTGTACGAAGTTTCATTCTCTCTATGTCTATCGTATTCGTAATTTGCAGGAATAAAGTTTACTAATCCATAAATTGCTAAAGGAGCTATTGTTCCCATAAGGCCAACGGAATTATTACGAGTGGGTGAACCAAATGAATTCTCTGTCAAAATAAATACAATAAAAACTATAACGACTAAATATTTTCTCATTCCCGCCCTCAAATTGGACTTATGTTTTTATTTTTGCTTAACACTTACACAACTCCTATGTAAGCATCTTAATTATATGATTCCTATTTCACATTTTTAACAACAAAACTATCTAATTCAGAAACCGACCGAATGACATATAAAGATTTATTAATCGACGCTTTTTCTAATTTTTCCATAAAACTCTTATTCCAGAATTTTGGGCAAAGCCTTAACACCTTATAGCTTTCCAAAGTCCCCTTTAAAATCGAACTGCCATCTGGCCAACCTTCAGGATTAACAAATAATCCTTTTAATAATCGCTTTGTCACTAGCCAATAGCTGACAACATAAGGCAATTCTATATAGATCAGCGTATCTGCCTCATCTAATCGCTTGTTAAATGACTCAATGGTTCCAAAACCGTCAATAATCCAGCTTTCAGAAGATAGTATTTTTTCATGTTGCTCATCGTATATCACACGATCTACTCTATCCCCGTTTTTTTTATATTCAATTAAATCTAATGCATGCAATTTAATTTTTGTGGCTGACGCCAAACTTTTACTTAACGTGGATTTACCACTACCGGGTTTACCGAACACTACTATCTTCTTCATACTACCTCCCTTAGCTTATATTAAACCCATGAGGTAGAAATAGAAAACCCGCCTCTTGGGCGGGTTTGACAAATTATAAACACATCAAAAATCCCACCATTCCTATGGAATGATGATAATAATTCGCGCTTTCTGTTGCGTAAAATTTGTATTCATTGTTACATCTTGATTGAGGAGTAGATTAATGTCAACTGTCCATCGGACAAAAATATATCCGCGATAGTATAAAGCATTTGGTGTCTGAGGAATATTGCGACATACCGCAAAGAACAATGTCTGACCGAAAATACCTTGTTATTTAAATGCCCTTGAATCAAACACTAGTCTAATTTTAGTAATTTTTTCATGTTTCACTTGAAACCATTGCACCATCGTTGTTGAAACATTCAACTTAGTAAACTCATATACGATACAGGCGCTGTCCTTATCTTGGTATTCGGCCAGCAGTTTATAACTCGCGTTTTTTACTGGATCACTTTTTAAGGAATCAATATAGTCAGTCGCTTTATCAAACTTATACAAAGGCCCCTCAAACTCAAGATCACTAGAAAATAACTCATTCAATGTATCAAGAGACTCTTCGCCAAAAAAAGCACGCATGTATTTATTTGACAAATCTAATGGATTCATATCCTATTCTTGCCTACATGTAACAGTTAAATATACAAACCGTTTGTAATATCTATGTAAATATAACGTTAACTTTACCACTCTTATTATAAGTCATACTCTAAATAAATCTCTTTAGTTACGGTATTAACATGGCAGGTACCAGCCTTAACCTCAACATTTGATAATAGTACGCTTTGGTAACCTGGCTTACTTATTATTAGTTCGTATGTTCCTTGCCTTTCATAGGCTCCTGCGAAGCCCCAAGTAGTATCACAATATGTGGGTTCTTCAGTTTTACGCTCAATTACTTCTTCATAAGCGAAATCTTCTCGAATTACTAAATTCGCATCACAACTAATGGGCTCTAAACTTACTTCATCAAATACATTAACAACAATACCGGCTCTCAAATCCCAAGTACAAACTATGTCTTTTTCATTTTCTTTTTCAGCACATGAAGATAAAATCAAAATAAGTAGTGTGACAAGATAATAGTTTTTGACTTATAACCACACATCAGGGATTTTTGGTAATTTTATATAACACGTGCTCTTTTAATGGGCTGCCATCAGGCATTTCAGGATGATCAAAATTGGATTTCATATCGATCATATTTAGTCTCTCCATAACTGCCCGTGATCTTCGGTTACCAACTGAAGCAAACGAAACGACTTCATTCAATTTAGGATGTTCAAATGCGAATTCAAGGGACGCTTTACCGGCTTCTGTAGCATAGCCTTTGCCCCAATATTTCTTCGCTAAGCGCCATCCTACTTCTACACATGGGTTAAATGGCAAATCATACTGAGGCTTATGTAAACCAACAAACCCAATAAACTTATAATCGTTCAACACCTCAATTGCCCAAAAACCCCAGCCTCTGTCAGAAATCAAACTTTGAATTTTTTTAGCCATCACATTACTTTCTGATTCACTCAAGACATTTGGATAAAACTCCATGACATCTGAATCTGAATTTATCTGAGCGAAGTGTTTGAAATCTTCTTGTTTCCATTGCCTTAACAAAAGACGCGCGGTTTTTATCTCTATAATCCCAGTCATTGAAATAATTCCATTTCTTCAATTACGCATAACGGCTGCCCTCATCGCCTGGTGCTGCGTAGTAGAACATGTCAGATGAAGGCACTGGTTATGTGGAATATTAAACTTCGTCATCATCTGCAAATAAATCCATTTTTCTATTTATATAATCCATAATTTGGTCGTATCTAGACTCTTCGATCTTACCAGCAACTACGAAACAAAATAAATATGATGAAACAAAATGAAATTTATATTGGTTTTTTGATCCTTCATCAAAAGACCAATCTCTTTTGACTTGTTGGTCGTTTTCTTCAATCATTTCCTGAATTAATGATTCATTATTTGTTTTTTGTCTTTCCGAATATATTATTGGTGCCAGCATGTATAAGTTCTGTAATTGAATAGAACCGTCTTTTGATATATCAAGGGCTTTAGCTAGAGATTTTTCCACTTCGTCAAGCCATTGTTTCATTGCTCTATTCATAATTTTTTTATGCATATCGATTGAGCTCAGTTGAGAGCAAAAATGGGGGAGGATCCCGCCGCTTTTGGTGGTCAACTGGAGTGCTTTGTTAGGCATTGATCCATTCATCAATGCCATCTAAAGAGTTAAAGATCATAAAATCCCACGGGGAACCAATATCTATGCTTTTATTAATATATGTTTCACACAGTCTAATACTATGTGGTTCAACCACTACTAGAGCTATTTTATGGTTTTTAATTGTTTTGCTTGAGCCTAAATCAACTACTATCGTATAGTGCAAATCTTCAGGCTTGATATCTTGCATATTACATTTTGTGAAATCCCAGATTGACGCCAATAATTTATAAGTTCTATTATCTCCATGAACATCAGCATTTGCATGCTCTAAGTCTCGCTTAGAAATATCTCCAGAATATACTACAAGTGAATTATTATCATTCCATGTAATTGAGTATTTCATATATTTCAACCTCAGTTATTGAGTTGTGCCTAAAGTCTGCCATCAGGGATTTGTTATAACTTTAATTGCCATATGACTTAAACTTAGATAGACATTCTTCTACTAAAGCATTATTGTCTGTCATGGCTGCTAATTGCACACCTGAAAAAAGTGCAAATATACCTGCATGACGTAATGCCGTTAAAATATCGTTCTTATCATAGTTTACCGCACCAGTATGTGTTTCATTACTCCGGCGAACTAATGATTGAAAATCACCATGAGTAAAATCACAAAACATTGACCAACTATTGCTTTTTATAATCTTTAAAGCACTTCCTGAAATACCTAATCGACTTTCTATCATTTCTATTTTAGAACCAAAGCCAAGTTGAAGATCGTTGTTTTCGTATTTTTGAAGCTGCTCTTCATTTGCTACATGATATAACCATAATCCATTTACGCATGTTTCGAATTCAACTCTCAGTAAAGAGAACATAGAACCAAAAAGACCTGACTTATAAAGCAGGCAGATCGCAGCATGATGCTCTAATACTAAATCGAAGCATGAATGTGCTAACTTGATATTTCGTGTATCTAAAGTATACGGACACGATAATTTTTCATTAAGCCAATGAATTAATTCTTCTTGTTTTTGAAATTCTTTATCTGTATTCATAAGTTATAACGCTTTTGTAGGTCCCAGCAGGGGTGGAACCCCTGCGAAGTTAAGCCCATTGTTAGAATTAGTTTGCCCTATTTATAGGACTAATTGGACTAACTGTTCTTTTTTCTAGCTCTTTCATGCTCAGTTCTTTTCCTTCTTCATATTCTTTCAAAAGTATGCCCTGAACCGGACTAGGGCAATCACGAAAATTGAAAGGCATACTAATCATCCCCTTTGCTCGAACTGCAAGCATAGAACAAGCGCTATAATTTACAGAAGATAATCCAATATTATATTGTTCATAATCTGGGATGACACCTTGATCTCTACAGGAATCTAAATACTCACTAGCATTGCTATTCTCAACACCATTAATACGATCTAGCATACCTCTAATTTTCCAATTCGTATTGGAGCATTCCTTTTTCGAAATGGTTACACATGAAGTTAACAATATCGAACTCAATAATAGTAAATATTTCATATTTTTCGTTTTTAAATTTTAACGCCGCGTTAAGGTGAAATTTGAGCGCGTTTTTTGTTGTGTGAAAATGAAGCGAAGCGGAATGGACGCAACAAAATGCAGCGCTTAAGATTTTACCTTGAACGTTTTGTTAGGCCCATCATATATTCATATTAGTACGCATTATATGCAACTATAGGCATTTGTGATAGATGGGTGTGTATTTTTCGACCTGTTTTCAATGTGCGGTAAGTTACTGTGGGCGGAGAAATATTAGTTGAAACATTTCTTCTAATCCAAGACTCTTCTGTTAGTTTTACAATGCAACCT
>Ga0316207_10005585_pt1 | contig 10360 bp, 9 predicted proteins | sample 6weekpyrite_MG_FD_204943 | JGI IMG/M metagenome (GOLD analysis project Ga0316207, IMG submission 204943) | Microbial mat bacterial communities from mineral coupon in-situ incubated in ocean water Damariscotta River, Maine, United States -... | ecosystem: Environmental > Aquatic > Marine >...
ATATTCCGGAGTTTGTGTCAGCAGGTAAACGAATGATTAATGGGGAGAGTGGTTACCAGTTATATACTGATCCACGTAGCGGGGAAAAAAATCACATTGTCTTTAGCCATATTCCCTCAGCAAATTATTCGATTGGAATTGTCGTACCCGATAAAGCAATCCTTGCGCCAGTTAAAAGCATGCAGAACCTGTTTTTGTATATATTAATGATTGCGACAATCCTGGTTCTTTCAGTTGCATTCTTTATATCACGAAAGGTCTCTTCACCGATTATTTCATTGAATTCAATGTCAAAAGACTTAACTCAAGGCGATTGGGATAAAAAAATAAAACCTGTCGGTAACGATGAAATACGAGAGTTAACTGAATCCTTTAATACCATGGCAGAATCGCTAAAATCGAGGGAAGCATCCTTGTTGTTGAGCGAACAACGCCTGGCAAAAATTAATGTTGAGCTCGAAAAAAGAATAGAAGAACGCACTCAGCAACTGAAAGTATCTAACGCTAATCTTAAAGACCAAATAGAAGAGAAAAATTTAATAGAAATTGAGCTGCGCAACAGTGAAGAGCTTTTACAAAGTACAGGTAAGTTGGCACATATTGGTGGGTGGAAGCTGGATATTCAAACTAACACGCTAAGCTGGACAGATGAGACATTCAGAATACATGAGATGCCACCTGGACAGACACCCGATATGGACATGGCCACAAAATATTTACTGCCTGATTCTCGTTCAGAATTCGAATCGGCGATAAATTTAGCTAAGGAATATGGAACTGCATTTGATATTGAGGTGGTACTCCAATGCGATAATAGGGCGCGTAAGTATTTACGGGTAATTTGCAGCATAAGCCGGAAAGGTGATGCGATCACTGAATTGGTAGGTTCTTACCAGGATATTACCGAGTTGAAGAAGGTAGAAAAACTCAAAAATGAATTTATTTCTATGGTTAGCCATGAGCTGCGAACGCCTTTAACGTCCATAAGCGGATCGCTGTCATTACTAAAATCAGGTGAAGTCACAAAAGTTGAGCCAGAAGCACTGGGGTTGCTGGAGATAGCTGGGCGGAATTCAGAACGGCTGTTGCTATTAATAAATGATCTGCTTGATATGGAAAAAGTCGAAGCAGGAAAAATGGATTTTATATATACGGTTGAAAGCCTTCCTGATTTATTAACACAAGCGATAGAAGAAAACCAAAATTATGGAGATAAGTATGACGTCGGGTTTAATTTATCAGGCAAAATAAACACGGTTAATGTCAGGGTTGATAAACAACGTTTCTTGCAGGTAATGTCAAACTTGATGTCAAATGCAGCAAAATTTACCCGTCAGGGTACAAATGTAGAGATTTCAACCAGCCTTCTGGGACAAGGTATGGTTCAAGTAAGCGTTCTAGATTATGGCGATGGAATTCCAGAAGAATTTACCAGTAAAATATTCAATAAATTTTCTCAAGCAGACAGTTCCGATACAAGGAAACGTGGAGGAACGGGACTAGGGTTATCTATCACTAAATCAATAATTGAAAAGATGGGGGGGACGATCACCTTTGATAGCATCAAAGGTGAAGGCACAATTTTTTACTTTACCTTGCCAGTTGAAGACTGATGTGAGTGCATTCACGCGCGAACTATAGCCTGAATGAGTGAACACTAAACTGTACGGACAAATGTTAATTCATTCTCAGCCTGAAGTTCAGGATCAGGGCAATCGTTAGCAGCAATAATGCGCCACCCTGATGCATGGCACCGAGCGTGACCGGAACGACGTATATCAGTGTCGCAATACCAAGCCCGATTTGCAGCAACAGTATCAGGAATAGCATTGTGAAAGTGAAGCAGGTCGTCTCATTGATGGCATTGCTGCGCCAGCCACGTAACGAGTAGGTAAACAGGGTAATGGCAACAACGATTGCGAGAACGCGGTGATTGAACTGCACGGTGGCCAGGTTATCAAAAAAGTTCAAGTACCACGGGCTCAACGCCATGCCGCCGGGTGGTAGCCACTGACCATCCATCATCGGGAAGGTATTAAAAACGTAACCCGCCTTGGTGCCAGCGACGAATCCGCCCGAGATAATCATTAGCGAGATGATCGCAGTGACAAATTTACCATGGCGTTTTAATCCACGTGCTGCAGGGTTACACACTTCAATGCGGCCACTGGTTAACAGGCTCATGGCGGTCCAGAGAATGTAGGCATAGAGGGTAATGGCCGCGACAAGGTGGGCCGTCAGTCGGTACTGGCTGACCTGGGGGATATTTACCAGTCCGCTTTTTACCATGTACCAGCCGAGTAAGCCCTGTAGACCGCCAAGGATGAACAAGATCACGAAACGGGGGATCAAAGGCCGGCGTATCTTGCCTTGCCAGAGGAAGATAAGGAACGGAATCAAAAAGGCAAGTCCAATCAGGCGCCCGAGTACGCGGTGCAGGTATTCAAAGGCAAAGATGGATTTGAATTCACTGAGGCTCATCCCCTTGTTAACTTTTAAATACTCAGGGGAAGTTTTGTACTTGTCGAATTCGGCCAGCCACTGTTCTTCACCAATGGGTGGCAGGATGCCGGTGACAGGCTTCCAGTCAACCATCGAAAGCCCGGAGTGAGTCAGGCGCGTGACGCCACCGAGGATGACCATGGCAAAGATAAGCCCGGCCACGATAAACAGCCAGATAGCCAGTTGACGATCATGAACACGTGAATTAGTCAGGCTGTTAGTCATTTTTACATACACTCCGGTTTAACCGGCGCGTAGTGTACACGAAAGCCGAGCAGCCATGTACTGGCTGGAAAACAGTGTCTAAACCTATTCAGCTATGCTGGCTAAAATGGCCATGCAGGGCATCTGCCATGAGTGTGTCGAATTGTTCATTTGAGACATGCACCAGCAATTCGTGATCGCCACCTTCGAAATAGATATCTGCTTGCTCTGCAAGGCTGTCATCGACCATGGTTTCGATGCCGTAGGCATCACCCACTGGTGGGATTGCACCAAGGTCACAATCGGTAAACAGGCGCGGTAATTCAACCTCGTGGGCAAGCGTCAGGCGGCGACTGAGCTGGTCATCAACCGCACTAAGTTCTACCTGGTGGGTAGCAGGTACGACAACCATGACATAGCCGAGGTCATCTTCAAGGATAACGGTCTTGGCAAGCTGGTCACCAGGAACATGTGCAACCGAAGCGGTCTCTGTACTGGTGCGGGTTTTTTCATGTGCCAGTACATCATAGTTGATGTCCTGGAAGTCCAGATAATCTTTCAGTGTCATTGCTATGGCCATTGGAGCCTCCCATTGAACTGAATCTGTTGTTTGCAGCAGTTACTGGCAAACGGCGAAACCTGATAGAGATTGTCGAGGTTGCATGGAACACCAACCTGTAAAAGAAGTATAGGACCTGGGCAATCGTGGCGGAAATAAAAGTTTTTAATACGAATCAGAAGTGGTTATTGAAGATTGACAATATGTTGGCGAAGCCTGGGTTTAATCAGGTCTGCCAGGGATATGTTATCGAGATTATCCAGGAATGATTCTGTGGCGTTTTTAAGTACACTTTTAAGGCAACAGGCACCGTCCAGGTTGCAGGCTGTTTGTTGGGCGTCAAAGCATTCCACGATATTGAAGTGGTTTTCCATTTTTCGCACAACTTGACCGATGGAAATAGCGTTGCAGTCAGTGGCCAGTCGCATACCACCATTTTTACCGCGCGTTGTTTCTATGAAGCGATGTTCAACAAGCCCTTGTACGACTTTTACAAGGTGATTTCTGGATACGTTATAGAACGTTGCCAATTCGACTACGGTGACGCGTGTATCTGGCTGGCTGGCCAGGTACATCAATATACGCAGTGCGTAATCGGTATGAAGGGTCAATTGCATAGTGTTTTCAAGGTAACTTGAAGTTTTATCCAGATGCGATAAGCTTATACGAACTAAATATGTAATCAAGATGCATATTTAAAATAATATAAATTACACACATCAGGAATTAACTATGAGCACATTATTTGAAAAGCTGGGTGGTGAAGGCGCTGTTGATGCCGCGGTCGATATTTTTTACCGCAAGGTATTGGCCGATGACAGTATTAATCACTTTTTTGAAACTACAGATATGGCTGCCCAGCATGCCAAACAAAAGTCATTTTTAACCATGGCATTTGGTGGGCCGAATAATTACACGGGTGCGGATATGCGTGCTGCGCATGCGCCGCTGGTCGCGAAGGGGCTTAATGAAGATCATTTCAATGCCGTAGCCGGTCATTTACAATCTACGCTGGAAGAATTGAATGTTCCTGCCGATCTGATTGGTGAAGTTATGGCGATTGCCGGTAGTACCAAGGATGATGTGCTAGGACGATAACCAAGAGAGCTTTTTGCTGTGCCCGAAATTATCTATAAAGGCAGGGTCTATCCTGGTGAGCAGGATGAGACTGTGCTGGATACCTTGTGCCGTCATGATGTAAATGTGCCGTTTTCTTGCCGTGCGGGTAATTGCCATACCTGTATGTTGCATTGTCTAAACGGTGAGGTTTCAACGGCTTCTCAACAAAACCTTAAGCCGGCACTAAAGGCGCTGAATTACTTTTTGCCATGCCAGTGCGTGCCTTCAAGTGATATTGAAGTCAATTTGCCGGATGAAGAGGATGTCTATGTTTCGGCGCGCCTGGTTGAAAAAGCGAAATTGTCACCAACCGTATGGCGTTTCAGGTTAGAGACGGCTGTACCTGTTTATTATCATGCTGGGCAGTTTTTGAATCTAAAAAATGATAACTGGGTAAGGAGTTATTCCCTGGCGAGTTTGCCAACTGAAGATGCGGCATTGGAGATACAGGTCAAGCGCATGCCTGAAGGGGAAATGAGTCACTGGTTGATTGATGAATTTTCACCCGGTATGCATATCGAAATAGAAGGCCCGCATGGTCATTGTTTTTACACCAATGATTCACCTCAGCGTTCAATTTTGTGTATTGGTACGAGTACGGGCCTGGCACCTCTGATTGGTATTGTGCGTGATGCATTACACCAGGGCCATCGCGGGGATATTCACCTCTATCACGGGGTGCGTATGCGCGAGGAGTTGTACCTGCATGAAATGCTCCAGGCCATGGCCTCTGAGCATAGCCATTTTCACTACCACGCCTGTGTCAGTGGTGATGAAGCGAGTGACGGGATTAAACATGGGCGCGCCTCTGAGATTGCCCTTGAAGAACATCCGGAGCTGAAAAACTGGCAAGTATTTTTATGCGGTGCACCCGAGATGGTACAAAAGACGCGTATGAAGGCGTACCTTGCCGGAGCGACCATGAATGATATTTCGGCAGATGCCTTTACAACGCCCGACCATTAATACGATGTCATTTAATTCGTTTGCAAGGGTTTACCGGGCGTAAGGCATAAAAAAAGGAGCTTGTTAGCTCCTTTTTTCTTGAAAACCAGTTTCTAATTAGAACGCAGGTTTTTCTGGGGCATTCTTGAACATCTCGATGCTGTCGAGGATTTCCTTATGGGCTTCCTCGATACCAGCCCAACCGTCGACGCGTACCCATTTACCTTCGTCGAGATCTTTGTAGTGCTCGAAGAAGTGGGCGATCTGGTCCAGCAGCATTGGTTGCACATCTTCAATGCTCTTTACCTTACGGTACGATGTGCAAAGCTTGTCTACCGGTACCGCAAGCACCTTGGCATCGTCACCTGACTCGTCGGTCATCTTCAGTACGCCAACAGGACGGCAACGGATCACCGAGCCACTGATCAGGGGGACAGGCGTTACTACAAGCACGTCAACCGGGTCACCATCAGCGGAAAGAGTGTGTGGGACGTAACCGTAATTGCAGGGGTAGTGCATGGCTGTGCTCATGAAACGATCCACGAACATCGCACCGGTATCCTTGTCGACCTCATATTTAACCGGATCGCTGTGTGAAGGAATTTCAATAATGACGTTGATGTCCTCTGGGACATTATTGCCGGATTCGACGCGATCGAGGATCATAACAAGCTCCAAAATTAGATATATATACAGGCTCAGTATTGAGCAGGGCCGCTATTATAGCCTTAATATTAGAATTGTCTAATATTCAAGGTGATTTACGGGGTATTTTCCTTATTATCCACGCTTCGAAAGCGTCACGAGCGAAGACTGGGCAAGGCTTTAATTCGCGTAAAAAAGGAGCTTACATGCAAGTAAGTGACTATTGTTGAGCGGATTTATAACGCCGTCATGTCAAGTGCAGTAGCTTTCATTTTAACCGCCGGTCTTCGACATAATACGAACGATTTGGCCCGGTTTACTGGTAAATTCATGCCGTTCAGGCTTGCGGTCAATGGCTTCGATAATGGCTTGTTGAAGCGCATCATCGCTTATCCCATTACGCAGCAGGGGACGCAGCTCAAGCTTGTCTTCCTGGCCCAGGCACAGATACAACGTGCCTTCAGCGGATAAGCGGACACGGTTACACGTCTCGCAGAAATGCTGGGAAATCGGGGTAATAAAGCCGATGTTCATGTCTGTACCGGCGACTTTTGCGTAGCGCGCGGGGCCACCACCGGGCATGACGCCATCAACAAGGTTAAAGCGTTGTTCGAGGCGGCTGCGAACATCCTGTAGGTTGACGTAGCGATCGGTGGCGTCTTTACCTGTCTCGCCCATGGGCATGGTCTCAATGAAACGCAGGGTAAAGCCATGTTCAAGGCAGAAATCGACCATGTCTTCGACTTCGTCATCATTAATGCCCTTCATCACAACCATGTTGAGTTTTATTGGCTGCAGGCCAGCGTTTTTCGCCGCCATCAGGCCATTGATGACCTTCTCGAGCTTACCCTTGGTGATCGCTTTAAAGCGCTCGGGCCTGAGTGAATCGAGACTGACATTAATGCGCGAGACCCCGGCGTTGTGCAGCGCATCAGCATGTTTTGAGAGCTGTACGGCATTGGTAGAGAGAGACAGGTCGTCGATGCCATCAAGTGCGGATAGGCGATGGGCAAGCTCGGGCAAACCTTTGCGAACCAGTGGCTCTCCGCCCGTTAGTCGAATACGGCTAACGCCAAGCCGACCGAATATGCCAATGACGCGCTCAATTTCGTCAAATGTCAGCCAATGATCCGGAATCTCAAAATCCTTGAACCCTTCAGGCATGCAATATACGCAGCGTAGATCACAGCGATCCGTGACAGAAAGGCGTACGTAATCGATGCGGCGACCAAATGTGTCTATGAGCTGGTTCATGAGTATTTACCAAAGGTGTTTTGCCATTATACCCGACTCTTGGTTCTGGAACAGGCCGTATGACCAGACTAGTCGTTACATAAAGCAGGGGAATTGATGCAGATCATGAAAAATGAATAATATCAGTCGAAAGCGATTATACTTGTCTATAATAGAGTTGCATAAATTACCCTATAACCTGTGCATGAATGATCTAAACGCTCAACCTAAACACGTCGTACGCCCTGCTTGTGAATCTTGCGGGGTCAGGCGTCTATGCCTGCCGGTATCGCTGGATGGCGAGGCGCTGTCGACGATGGACAAGCTGGTGAAGCGTCGTGCACCGATGAAGAAGGGCGATTACCTGTTTCGAACTGGCGATAAGTTCAAGTCACTGTACGCCATTCAATACGGTTCAATGAAGAGCTATGGGCTAACGGTTGATGGCAAGGAACAGGTGACGGGTTTCCACTTGACCGGCGAAGTACTGGGTTTGGATGCACTCGATGGAGAAGAGCATCACTGCAATGCCGTTGCCCTGGAAAAAACCGAGATCTGTGAAATCCCATTTTCAGCACTGGAATCCTTACAGAATGAAGTACCGAGATTGCAACACGATCTGAATCGCATTATGAGCCGTGAGATCCATCGCGATCACAACATGATGTTAATGCTCGGCAGTACGACTGTCGAACAGCGCATGGCACGGTTCTTACTTAACTTGTATGAACGTCTGAAGACACGTGGTGCCTCAGACAATGTCCTGAATCTTTCGATGACCCGACAGGATATTGGTAACTACATGGGTGTTGCCTTTGAGACGGTGAGCCGTCAGCTCGCCCACATGCAGGATGAAGGCATCCTCAGTATAAAAAATCGCACTATACACTTGCTGGATGTCGAACGCCTGGAAGCTATCGCAGGCTAGTTTCTTTCTGACGCCTTCTCGCGTCAATTTTCCAACCCCGTATATTTGTCATGTGAATTATTCATGACTGTTTATGTGTTATTGATCCTGATCAAGGAGTAGCCATCTAAACAGGTCTAGGTTAACGACTAGAAGGAATTAAAAACGACATAGAGAGGAAAGGGAGATGGCTAGACTACTGAGTATATTTGTGGCCATGGTGTTCGTTATTTCCGGTTGTGATAAACCGACAGACACCACTACTACTGAAAAAGCACCCGCAACACCCGCACCCGTCAAGATCGCAGAACGACCTATCAAAATAGACCCGGCACTGGCACCGGCAGGTAAGCAACTTTACGAACAGAATTGCATTTTCTGTCACCAGGCCGATGCGATTGGCAAGCCCGGTTTTGCACCTTCATTAACGAATCCTGAATTCCTCAGTGTGTCTTCGAACAAATTTATCCTTAGCACGATACGCGATGGTCGTCCCGGTACGGGTATGCCACCGTTTGCACATATGGGTAAACAGAAAATTGAATCCATGGTGGCGTACTTCAGAACCTTTGCGACGTTACCGGATCGTTCTGCCGAAGTGGATGCGCAACCTGCCGCAAGCGGTGACATTACACGGGGCAAGTCATCATACGACCTGATATGCCTGACGTGTCATGGTCCGAATGGAGATGGTTATGCTGCAGGAGGGACAGGTACAGCTATTGGTAAAGCGGGAACACTGGATAAAGTTACAGACGGCTTCCTACGCACAACGATCAAGGAAGGTCGCAGTAACACCCGTATGCTCGGCTTTGGCAAAGAGACACCGCGGACGATGGCGGCACTTTCCGATCAGGAAGTAGATGACATCATTGCCTACCTGCGCACCGTACCAAGTAAATAAGGGAGAAGGACATGAAACGTATAAAAATGAGTCGCCGCGACTTCCTCAAAGGGAGTGCATTTATCACCAGTGCGGCAGCAGGAACCAGCTTAATGGTCGGTGCCAACCCTGAACTTGAGGCTGCACCTGCGAGTGCAGAAAAGGCCGCATCCAGTCGTAAGACAGCCGTTGCACAATGTCCGTACTGTGGTGTGGGTTGCGGTACGATTATCCAGGCCGAGAATGGCAAGATCGTCTCGATGCGCCCGGACAAGGATCACCCAACCAACTACGGCCTGCAATGCATCAAGGGCCTGACTGCAGCAGAGCCGATCTATGTCGATCGCATGGAAGGCGACCCGTATGTCCGTAAGGATGTCTGGGCAGAGTGGCAAAAACCCGGTCATGGTGACCTCGACTTCGTCAGTAAGACCAAGGGTTCGTTTGACGAGGAACATTTCATTCGTGTGCCCTACCATGAAGCGGAGGAAATGACCGCGCACAAGGTTGCCCACCTTGCCAAGAAATACACGGGTAATTCAATTGCCCTGTACGGTTCTGGTCAGCTCACCATGGAAGGCCAGTACCTGGAAAACCTGTTCATGAAAGGTGTACTCGGTTCGAATACGATCGAGGCGAATGCGCGTATGTGTATGACCTCGGCCGTGACCGGTTATTTCGCGACGCTGGGTTCGGATACACCGCCACTGGCATACGAAGATATCGAACTTGCCGACATGATTATGCACTTTGGTCATAATGCACGTGAGGCACATCCGATCATCTTCTGGCGCATTGCCGATCATAAACAGAAAGCAGACATTCCGACGGTTGTGATCGATCCTCGTTATACCGGTACGTCGAAGGGTTACGCAGATATCAACCCTGACAACTCGGTACACGTACCGATTTTGAATGGCGATATCAGTTTCCTCAATTCTATCGCACATGTGCTGCTTAAAGAGCACTCTGATGTCATTGACTGGGATTTCCTCAAAGCTCATACAACGGGTTGGGAAGAGTATGTCGAGGGTGTCAAGAATGATTACAGCCCGGAGCAGGTACAGGATCGAATGGGTGGGCCGAACCACGATGTGTCACCTGAACTGATTCGCAAGGTAGCCGGCATGTTTGCCGATGCCACACGCAAGCGCCTGACGCGTAGCAAAGGCAAACAGGCGGGTAAAGGTTATGGTGGTGTCATCATCATGTGGGGGATTGGTTACAACCAGCACATCCACGGTCAGCACAACACGATCTCAATTGTTAACCTGTTAACCCTGACAGGTAACCTTGCCAAGCCAGGTTGTGGTCCGTTCTCCATGACCGGTCAACCAAACGCGATGGGCGAACGTTTCACCGG
>Ga0316207_10005586_pt1 | contig 10360 bp, 10 predicted proteins | sample 6weekpyrite_MG_FD_204943 | JGI IMG/M metagenome (GOLD analysis project Ga0316207, IMG submission 204943) | Microbial mat bacterial communities from mineral coupon in-situ incubated in ocean water Damariscotta River, Maine, United States -... | ecosystem: Environmental > Aquatic > Marine >...
GTATGTAATAAAGCGGTTTCCGCGTATAAAGAGATTCTCAGAACACAGATGTAATCTTTAAGCAAGGTCACTAAGACTTTGTTTTGCTTACTTAAAAAGCAAACCAACGCACTTCGGTGCATGTATCATTTTCTTAAATAAGTAAGGCTTTAGAACGTGCCCAAAGTAGATCACAATCTTTCCACACAACAACCCCAAAATGCAAAAATAACCGTTTTCTTTCTACTAATACTTGTACTTATTATGATATTTATTGGAAAGATGTTTTTTACCTTTACCGATGATCGGTATCGACCCTCTATTCATAAAAGTGTGACCAACAAAGCTAAGCGTGGAGATATTGTCTCCGCAGATGGCTTTGTCATTGCATCAACTCAAAAACTTTACAAAGCTATTATTAACACCAAAAACCTTAACCCAGATAAAAAAAATCTCTTTGTCACACTCTTTTCCATCTACTCAGGTATGGATAAAAAGAAGATCCTTAAGAAGATATCTCATGCCAAAGGACGTGTCACTTTAAGTTTTTCTATCAATGCAACACGTGCTAAACACCTACGATCATTAGCCCATAAACTACTTAAGCTCAAAGTTTTCAGACGTTATGAGACTGCTGATAAACGTGTTATCTTTCAAGGTCTAGAAATATTAGCTAGTGGTGAGACACGTACTTTTGCTTATAACGATCTACTCACACCACTGATCGGTTATATTCATAAATATGAAGATGATGACTATACCAGAGTCAATGGTATCAAAGGTTTAGAAAAATCCTATCAAGAACTTTTAGAGACGAAAAAAGATGGTCTAAAAGAGGGTGAGAGAGATGTCAACAACTATGTATTACTGAATAAAAAAAGTACTTTACAAGCGACACAAAATGGTCCTTCACTTATTTTAAATATACCAATATCTTTACAACGAAGAGCAGAATTTCTTATCACACAAGCTAAAAAAAGCTTTGGAGCCAAAGAGATTTTATGTTCTATTATGGAGAGTAATAGCGGTAAGATCATCACACTAGCCTCATCTAATAGGTTTAATCCCAAGGCTATACGAACCAAAGATTATCCCTCGTTAAAAGCTAACTTTATAGAATATAACTTTGAGCCAGGTTCTGTGATGAAACCACTTATCTTTGCACGACTATTAGAGCATAAAAAAGTGAAACCTTTTGATGTTATCAATACGCATAATGGACGCTACAAACTGGGTACAAAAACCATTACTGATGATCATAAATATGACTATTTATCAGCTGAGAATGTTATCGTATATTCAAGTAATATTGGTATGGCCCAGATGGTTCAAAAGCTTGGTGCTATCGAGCTACATCAAGGTATTATTGACTTTGGTTTCACTCAAAAAAGTGGCTTAGACCTGCCTTATGAGAAAAAAGGGTATCTACCCTCTATTACTAAACTCAACAACACACTTTACAAAGCTACCATCTCTTACGGCTATGGAATGAGTGCCAATTTCATGCAAGTACTCAAAGCCTATAACGCCTTTAATAATGATGGTGTGGTCATAACACCGAAAATCGCCTCTAAAGTGTATAAAGGGGGTCAAGAGTTTCAACTTAATGCCCCTGTAGAAGAAGAGGTCATCAGTCCTGTCCTTGCAAACCGTATGAAAAAAATACTTTTAAAAGTTGTCAAAGATGGTACTGGTAGGGGTGCCCAATACCAAGGTCTTGAAGTTGGTGGTAAAACAGGAACGGCACATATTGCTCAAGATGGTCGTTATGTCAGAAGATATAATAGCTCATTTTTTGGCTTTGCTAATGATAAAGAGCGTAAGTATACGCTGGGTGTTACCGTCATAGAACCAGATGAACATAACTACTTTGCTGCCAATTCAGCTGTACCTATTTTTAAGAACCTTGTTGAACTTCTCGTAGAGTTTGACTACTTAAAGCCCTCTATGTGACTCTTGAACTTAAAGAGTTACTAGAGAGTTTAGAACAATCTTACTTAAGTCTACAAACCTTATCATCTTCTATTTACGACACCCAAGCCAATCCTCTTCAAACTGAGATCATTAACTATCTTGGAGAAAATGAGAATCAAACGGTACCTCAAATATCTCACTTTAAACAGTGTAGTCGACAAAATATTCAAATTGTCATCAATGAACTTTTAACGCTTGGTATCATTATCAAAAAAACAAACCCTCGCCATCAACGTTCTGTTATTTATAAACTTAGTAATATTGGTTATATTGTTTTTAAACATAACAAAAAGGCACATGATAGTTTTTTAGGGGAATTAAGCACAAATTTTGATTCTCAAGAACTTCAATCAGCGACTAAAACCTTAAACAAACTAAATGAAGTTTTAAAAAAATAATATAACAATGATAACCAAAAATAATTAGCGTATAATAATAGTCCGAGGTAAACATATGGACTTATTAAAAAAGATAGAGTACTACTTCAGACCAAATAGTAATAAACAAGAGCAAGCGCTCTTGATGGTTCTTTTTATTACCCTATTTCTTTCACTCTATCTTCTGTACATTAATATCCAAAGAGATATCGGTGAACTTATCTACTTAAAGAGTATCTATATCTTTTTTGATATCTTTTGTATATTTGCGGTGATGTATAAATCTCTACTCGCATCTAAAGTCTCTAATTTTTTAATCTTTTTTCTTTTTATTATTATATCTACAGAGATTCTCTACACTCCAAGTAAGATTGAAGTCTTACTACTTTTAATGTTCTTTCCAATTGCCACTTTGATGCTACTGCATAAAAATCGTGCGGCTAAGGTTGTTCTTTTATTTATCTTTATGAATATCTTTTTTTACTCTTTTTTGATGACAGAGGTACGTTTCGATTTTCACGATAGCATCACTGTCATTCTAGGTATTGTCGTTTTTGCTGCATTTATCAGTTTTTATATCAACTCTATTGAGCAGCATCAAAACATTTTAAAAGAAAAAAACAGTCAGATCAAACAACAACATGGTGTATTGTCTAATATTTTTAATAAAGCACCTATCATCTTCTCCTCTTTTGATGAGTTTGGTCATTTAACTTTTGTATCTGACTACGAACTAATTTTAATGAATAAAAGTAGAGAAGAGACTATCGGGAGACATTTTTCTGAGCTTTATATCAACGATCCTGAACTTATTGAAAAGTTTAAATCTCTCTATCAACTTCAAGAACGGGAGTTTACCTACTCGATCTATCGTCATCATTTCGATTTTAGATTAAGTAGACAAGAAAATGATCAAGGAAACTTTTCTGGTTACTCTATGATCGCTATGGATATCACGGAGCAGATACGTTTTAAAGATGAGCTTAAAAAGAGTGAAGATAGACTGGAAATCGTAACGAGCACTGCTTTTGAAGCCATTATAATCAGTCATGAAGATAAGATTATCAAGGCCAATCAAAAAGCACTTGAGATGTTTGGTTATCAGAATATGGAAGATGTCATTGATAAAAATGTCCGCCAGTTTATCGCTTTAGACTCCATGTATAGTGTCTATAAACATGCTCTTAAAAACGATGAAGACCCTCACTTAATCAGAGGTCTTAGAGAAGATGGGTCAAGTTTTCCTATGGAACTTAAAGGAAAAACGATTAACTATTTTGATCAAACTTTTAGGGTTTCTGCCATTCAAAGTCTTGACACACTAAGTAAAGCTAAGGATGAGATTGCAAAGCTTGCCCAAGTGGTTGAACAAAATAGCTCAATTATTATGATTACCAACGCACAAGGCTATTTAGAGTATGTCAATCAAGCCTTTGTAGATAAGATGGGTTATAGTAGAGAGGAGGTTATTAATCGAAAACCTAATGTTATCTCGTCAGGTCACCATAAAGTAAATTTCTACGAAGAGTTATGGTCAACCATATCTAAAGGTGATGTATGGAGCAAAGAGATGACCAATCGCACTAAATCTGGTGAAGTCATTACCGTTAAAAACAATATATCTTCTATTACCAACGATCATGGAGAAATCACCCACTATATTGCTATGCAAGAAGATATTACCCATCTTAAAGAGCAAGAACGTATGCTCTTTGCTCAAACGAAACAGGCACAGATGGGAGAGATGCTCTCCATGATTGCCCATCAATGGAGACAACCTCTTTCTGCTATTTCTGTGATTGGAGCCAAACTACGTTTTGCTTTGGAACTTAAAACACTTAATGATAAAATGATCAAAGAGAACCTCTCTATGATCGATATGCAGATACAATTTTTATCTGATACTATTGATGACTTTAGAAACTTTTTTAAACCCAATAAAAAGCTGGTCGTGATTAATGCCCAGACCTTGATTAAAAAAGCTACTAATATCATCTCCAAACAGATAGAGCTTCAAAACGTCACCCTCACCATCGATAAAAGTGTAGATATTAAGATTAAGACATACTCACATGAAGTGGTACAAGTCCTCTTAAGCCTCATCCAAAATAGCCTTGATCAGATGCAGAGTAAACTTTTAGTGACTAAAGAGATTACCCTAAGTGTCAGTCAAGATAATGAGTTTTGTGTCATTATGGTCAAAGATACAGCAGGTGGCATTCCGCATGAGATCATTGATGATATCTTTTTACCCTATTTTTCAACCAAAAACGAAAAACAGGGCACAGGTTTAGGTCTACACATGTGTAAAACCATCGTAGAAGAGCACTGCCATGGAAGTATCAAAGCAGAAAACTGGGAAGAAGGCGTCTGCTTTTTTATTAGTTTGCCATTGTAGATAAGAGATGAATCAAGAATTTATCACTAAGAAACAAGACCTTCTTGATTTTGCATCTCTATGGCCTCTTTCAATCTCCAAAGAATTTCGGCAAAACTTTCTAAGGCAATAGGTTTTGTGACGTACCCATGTACTCCATGTTTGGCACTACTCATATGATACTTCATATCATTATGTGCTGTTAGCATAATAAAAGGAACTTTAGAACCACTTTCACGTACTTTACTAAGCATTTCAATACCATCCATCTTTGGCATCGTAATATCAGAAATAACTAAGTCAAAAGGCTCATTTTCAAATTTTTCCAGACCATCAATTCCATTAACTGCTGTCACAACATAATCAAACAGTTCATTAAAAAAAGAAGCCGTTGTTTCTCTTAAAGTCTTCTCATCTTCCACAAAAAGAACTCTCATGGGTTTTGTAAAAGTAACCAATTCTTGCATACTCTATCCTTAAAAATTTCTATTATTTATCAGAATATCATAAATTTTAATTATATCAAAGGATTAGATAAACAAAAAACAATATAAATGAGAAATAGCCCACTTAGTCGTTATATTGTTTCATTATCACTTGATATTTAGAGTGGAAAGTTTTGTCAAATATAGTTTCAACTTACTTTTGCAATAAAGAGTTATAAAACTATTATTGTTATCAATGAAAGTATTAAATCCAAAGATTATCTATAAGTCTTGTCTCTCCAACTCTAACAGCCAAAACAATAATACTGTTTTGTGGTTGAACTTCTTGTAGTTCTTCAAAAGCACGACTAACAATAGCAATATACTCTACTACTACACCATCCACGTCTTTAAAAAAAAGTTGCATCTCATCTAGAATCTTTTGTGTATTTAATACATCTGAAAGAACTAACGATGATGCTTTTTTAAGAGATTTAGAGAGTAATAAGGCATTGACTCTCTGCTCTTTAGAGAGGTAGACATTACGTGAACTCAAAGCCAAACCATCATCTTCTCTAACGGTCTCACAAGGTACGATCTCTAAAGGTAAAAAGAGTCTATCTACCATATGTTCAATCATAGAAAGTTGTTGGGCATCTTTCTTACCAAAAAAAGCGTAGTGAGGTTGCACCAGATTAAAAAGTTTTAATACTATTTGTAAAACACCATCAAAGTGACCCGGTCGACTAGAGCCCTCTAGTGTATACGACCTGATTTTAGGAGCTAAAACAGAGAGCTCATCTTTTTCATACATCATCTCAATATTTGGTAAAAAAAGACAGTCAACACCAATTCTCTCACAAATAGCAAGGTCTGACTCCTCTTTTTTAGGATATTTATCTAAATCTTCACCCTCTAAAAACTGTGTTGGATTCACAAAGATAGAGACTACTAAAAGCTCTGATTTTTTTTTACTCTCTAACATTAACGAGCGGTGCCCTTGATGTAAGGCACCCATAGTAGGAACAAAACCTATTGTTTGGGTTTGTTCTTTTCGCCACGTTTGCAGCTCATTAATAGTTCTACATATCTTCATTTTAGTCACTTTATTGTAAAATCGTGTAATTATATCATTAAATCATACGAGGAAGGAGCAAAAGCTCCCTCCTCTACGCTGACGCTGTGTCCTCTTCGGCAGAGTGCCCACGTGCAGTTTACCGCACTAAAGCGGTCTTACATCAATCTGTTTAAATAAGATATTGGCTACTTGATTGACTCATAGCCACTTATTAAAACTACTGTAAGTTTAATATTTTATACAAGGTCTTCAATGGATAACTATGAATACACAGAACTTTTAAAAACTTTACAATTAAAACTCGATAATATCCAAGGCGTTGTCAACCCTGATGCTATTAACAGCCGTCTTAAAGAGATCGCAGATTTAGAGTCTCATCCTGACTTTTGGAATGATGCAAAACAAGCAGGTGTCATTGCTAAAGAGAAGACCCAGCTTGAACGTAAACTAGAACGATTCCAAGAGACTGCCTCTGCTTTAGATGATGCTGGTGAGCTTTATGAGATGGGTAAAGAGGAGGGAGATGAAGAGACTATTAACACCCTTTTTGAAGATGCACCTAAGCTAGAAGAGATGATTTTACAGATGGAAATCGCTGTCATGCTTAGTGGAGAACAAGATGCCAATAATGCTATTATCTCTGTGCATCCAGGAGCTGGTGGAACAGAGAGTCAGGATTGGGCACAGATGCTCTTTCGTATGTATATGCGTTGGGCTGAACGACGTGGCTTTAAAGCTGAGATACTTGACTGGCAAGATGGCGAAGAAGCGGGTATTAAAGACGCTTCTATGGTTATCAAAGGTGATAATGCCTATGGCTACTTAAAACATGAAAATGGTATTCACCGTTTGGTACGTATCTCACCGTTTGACTCCAATGCCAAACGTCACACCTCCTTTGCTTCTATTATGGTCTCACCCGAAATTGATGATGATATCGATATTGTGATTGAAGATAAAGATATTCGTGTCGATACCTACCGTGCTTCTGGTGCAGGGGGTCAGCATGTCAACAAGACAGAATCAGCGATACGTCTAACCCATATTGAGACCAATATTGTCGTGCAGTGTCAAAATGACAGATCTCAACATAAAAATAAAGCGACGGCGATGAAGATGTTAAAATCACGTCTTTATGAGTATGAACTCGCCAAACAGCAGGCCGAAAAAGATGGTGTGGAAAAATCAGAGATTGGGTGGGGTCATCAGATCCGTTCTTATGTTATGGCACCTTATCAACAGGTCAAAGATACCCGCTCCAATATCGCTTACTCTCAAGTCAACCAGATATTAGATGGTGATATTGATAAAATGATTGAAGATGTATTGGTAGCCTTAAGCTAAAAAATTCTAAACTACCCCAAAGGATTTATATGAGTGGAAAAAAAATAGTACTTATCGCAGCAGTTTTTGTATCATTAATGGCAACATTTAGTATTGTCGTTATTGTATCAGCCTCTGGTGATAATGTGAACAACGTAGCAGCAACCTCACCTAAAAACATCGCTAAAGCAACTATCAATGTAGAAGGCATGACTTGTGAAGCGTGTGAAAAAACCATAAACACTATTACAGGAAGAGCCCAAGGTGTTATTAACATCAAAGCGTCTCATCTTCAAAAAAGTGTTGTAGTTGAGTATGATAAAACGCAAACAACGGTACAAAAGATCATGGAGTCTATCGGATCGACAGGATATAAGACTTTAGGCTATGAAGATAGCAGTGGAAAACATCAACTCACTACTAAAGTAACACCTCATAAACTTCAATCAGAGAGTAAATGTGGAGCTGGTAAATGTGGTGGTGCAGGAAAATGTGGCGGTCAATAGTCACTAATATCTAAAGTCTACTTTGACTTTAGGCCCACAAAAATCTTGCAACGACTGCTAAAATAATAATCCCCGCTATATTTAAAACAACCCCAATCTTTACCATCTCTTTAATATGAATAATACCTGTACTCATGGCAATCGCATTTGGCGGTGTGGCAATTGGTAGCATAAAAGCATAAGATGAGGCTATGGTGGCAACCGTCATTAAAACAACAGTATCTAATCCAGCCGTCTGACCAAAGGTATAAAATATCGGAAGTGCAACAGAGATAAGCGCTGTATTACTGGTTACTTCTGTAAAAAAAGCCACTAAAAATGCCACTGAGATAAGTAGTAAGAAAAGCGGTAACACACTTAATGAGAGTATTGGATCAGCCAAAGCTTCTCCTAGTTTAGTCACTTCAAAAGCTTTGGCAATAGAGAAACTGGCACCAAAAAGGAATATGATACTATAAGGTATCTCTTTTGTATCTTCCCATTTTAAGACCTCTATCTTTGGAGCAAAAAGAAGTAGCCCTGCTCCTAAAAGGAGCATCTTTTCATTAAGGCCCAAACCATCATAAAAAGGCTTCATAGGTGAGTTGATAAAAAGAATCAGTGCTAACCCTAATAAAATTGTCAAAACTTTTTTCTGATCAAAAGTCAAAGGCTCTTTTTTATATTCGGGGGCATCTATACTTAAACCGACTACACCACGGGATAAGAACCATGGCATAAAAGCTAACATCACAAAAACCACAGGGAAAAGCATTTTTACCCACTCAAAAAAAGCCACTTGGCTTAAGTTGTGGTCTTGTAAAAACTGTAACAGTATTAAGTTTGGAGCGGTACCAATAGGCGTTAAGATACCACCTATAGTAGCACCATAAGCAATAGCTAAAACAAAACGAATTTGAAGACGTCTATGAGAACTTAAAAACATCGCTATAGGTACTAAGAGTATCGTTGTCGTTGTGTTACTTAAAATACCTGATAATAGAGCCGCCGTAATAGCTAAGGCATAGATAATACCGCGTGAAGTTTTAGGAAAAAGTCCTAAGATCTTATGAGCAATGATAATATGCAGACCTGTCTTTTGTAGACCAATAGCTATTAAAAAGCCTCCTAAGAAGAGATACATAATTGGTTTAGAGTAATTTGGGGCTACCATATTGAAGTCGATAATTTCAAAACTTGGAAAAAGCATCAAAGGAAGCATAGAGACAACACCAAGTTCTAAACCTTCATTAGACCATAGCGTGACTAGAAAGGCGACCACACCAATAAGTTTAGCTTGTATGGGATTGAAAAAATGGTCACCTAAGAGAAAAAAAATGATCCCTATGACTACCGCTATCAGAAACTTTTTCATGCAAGGTTTTTCTCTCTATATTTACTATAAATAGAGTGGATCACCATAGCAAAACCAATAAACATTAAAAAAAGCAAGAAGTTTTCGGCCTGTTTACTATCTTTTAGCTTTTTCGAAAATGCCGACATATCTTTAGTTTTTTTACTCTCGCGTTGGATCATATTAGGACTAGAATATGTACGTTCAAAACGCTTCTTACTCTCTGTTTTCCCATTTGAAGAGAGTACCGTTGTCGACGTTGTTGTCCAGAAATAAAATAGTACTGTAATAAGTAGGATTACAATCCCACCAAAAAAGTTAAGAGTTTTACTATGTTTTTTTAACCAAAGAAGCATCTGTTACCTTTTGGGATACTCACACTGTGATGTTTTCATCCCATCTAAATTTGAAAGCCATTGTAACACAAAACTTGTTACAATTTTGTGAGCCTTTAAACCTTAAAGAGCTTCAAAAAAGAGAGCTTAATGAGTATTTTCGGAAAAAAACAGACATCAGACATATCCCAACAGATTGATAAACTTTATAAAGAGTTAGGTCTTCAAATTGAGGTCAATCAAGAGCTTAAAAGTGAGAATGAATCACTTAAAAGTGAAGTACTTTCTCAACAAAAAGAGATGGCACGATTTGAAAAAAACCTGCGTATCAATCCTCTATCCCAACTAGAGATCTTACATCAAGAGCTAAGTTTTATCAATGAAAAAGTTGATGAGATCATTAAAGATCAAAGTGATGCCGTTAAACAGCAGATGAGAGAAAACGTCAAAGAGATCTGTACAGACTCTTTTGAGCTGCTAAATCAGCTCAAAAAGCTATCACAAAAGAGTGAGTAAAGACTTATTACTTCAGTGTTAAAGCAACATTTTTAATATCAAAAGTTTTATCATCAGATACAAAAAAGTGTGTTGTTACGATATTTTGAGACTTCATATCCTCTTTTTTAACACTTAGTGATTTTGCAAAAGATGTT
>Ga0316207_10005587_pt1 | contig 10359 bp, 8 predicted proteins | sample 6weekpyrite_MG_FD_204943 | JGI IMG/M metagenome (GOLD analysis project Ga0316207, IMG submission 204943) | Microbial mat bacterial communities from mineral coupon in-situ incubated in ocean water Damariscotta River, Maine, United States -... | ecosystem: Environmental > Aquatic > Marine >...
CGAAGAGCCCTAATTGCCTTACTTTTCGAGAAAAAAAATCCTTAAAAAATTCTAACAATTTCAAATAAGTTACACAGGAATCACTCGATTAAAGTGGATCAATATCACCGCTTCGATAATTTTCCCGAAAATCATTCGCGTGTTTGGTTAATTTTCCTTCAGATATGGCCGACCGAAGGCCTGCCATTAAATCCTGATAAAATTGCAAATTATGCCACGTGAGCAACATTGAGCCCAATATTTCACCAGCTCTAATTAAATGATGCACATAAGCACGGCTATATTTTGTGCATGCAGGGCAACTACACGAGGAATCAATAGGCCTGTCATCCTCCTTGTGTCGTGCATTCTTCAGGTTAATTGGGCCACGCCGCGTAAAGCCCTGCCCTGTACGGCCTGAACGTGTTGGTAAAACACAATCAAACATATCAATACCGCGCTCAACAGCACCAACTATATCATCAGGTTTACCTACGCCCATAAGATACCGTGGTGTATCTTTCATCATACGTGGCATGGTGAAGTCCAGCACTTCAAACATTGTTTTTTGGCCTTCACCCACTGCCAGCCCCCCAACGGCATAGCCATCGAAACCAATTTCGGCTAGTGCATCTATGGATCGATACCGTAAATCAGAATACACGCCCCCCTGAACGATACCAAATAAAGCCGTGCGGGAGCCATGTTCCTCACAGCTATCAAAACCGTCGCGTGACCGTTTAGCCCACCGCATGGAAAGTTCCATTGAATCGCGCGCGACTTCTTCTGTAGCGGGAAAGGGTGTGCATTCATCAAATGCCATGACAATATCACTGTCCAACAAGCGCTGGATTTCCATTGAACGCTCTGGCGACAATAGAATGCGCCGCCCATCCAAATGGCTTTTAAATGTGACGCCCTCTTCGCTCATTTTACGAAGATCCGTTAAAGACATTACCTGAAACCCGCCAGAATCCGTTAATATTGGGCGATCCCAATTCATAAACTTATGAAGGCCGCCCATTTTTGCTACACGCTCAGCAGTTGGGCGCAGCATCAAATGGTATGTATTACCCAATATAATATCTGCCCCAGTACCACGTACATTCTCTGGCATCATGGCTTTTACTGTACCAGCCGTACCAACAGGCATGAAAGCCGGTGTTCTAATATCACCGCGTTGCATTTTGATTGTGCCTGCCCGGGCTGAACCATCTGTCGCATGAACATCAAACTGGAAACGTGGTTTCATTATGTATCTTTCTTTGGAAACAAGAGACTGCTGTCACCGTAAGAGTAAAAGCGATACCCTTCTGAGATTGCAGTTCCGTAAGCATTTTGCATAGTTTCCAAGCCTGAAAAGGCTGAAACCAGCATAAATAAGGTAGACTTTGGCAGATGGAAATTTGTCATCAATATATCAACCGCGCGAAATTTATAGCCCGGTGAAATGAAGATATCTGTTGAATCGTTGAATGGATGAACTACGCCATTTTTATCGGTGGCTGATTCAAGTAGCCGTAGGCTTGTCGTACCAACAGCCACGATTCGCCCACCATTCGCTCGCGCCGTATTAATAGTATTTGCTGCCTCGGTAGTAATTTCACCAATTTCACTGTGCATTTTATGATTTTCAGTGTCATCTACTTTTACAGGTAGAAATGTTCCTGCGCCCACATGCAGCGTTACGGCTACCCGCTGGACACCTTTTTTCTCTAACCTATCAATCATATCAGGAGTAAAGTGCAGGCCTGCGGTTGGGGCAGCGACAGCCCCCTCTTCGGTTGCAAACATAGTTTGATAATCGGCATCATCACGCGCATCTATGGGGCGCTGGGAAGCGATATATGGGGGCAGCGGCATCGTACCATGTGCTTTTAATTCGTCCCAAATCATTTGGTTATCAACATGGAAGCGAATTGTTCGCTCCCCTTCCTCACCAACGGCCTCAACTGATGCCTTTAGCCCATCAAAATCTAGAATGTCACCGAGGCGGCACTTTTTTGCTGGTTTTGCAAATACTCGCCATGTCGTTGAATCTTCTTTTTTATGGAGAGTTATTTGAACTTTAGCTTCCCCTCTTTTGCCGATTAAGCGGCCGGGAATAACCTTAGTGTCATTAAAAACCAATATATCGCCGGGTAATAAATAATCCGCTAAATTTCCGACGCTAGTATGAGTGATTTCGTCCTGAACAATAAGCATACGGGCACTGTCACGCGGCACGGCTGGTCGCAGGGCGATGTTTTCTTTTGGCAGATGAAAATCAAATAAGTCTACAAGCATGGCGGGGCTTGTACCCAAAGAATTGCGATTTCACAAGAAAAAGGGCGCTTTAAGCGCCCAAATCCAACCGATTAAGAAAAAGCTTTCACTCTGTAATGTCTGCCATTACCTGCATTTTTATGATTTTAGAAGGGTTTGCAGGTGGTTCACCCACTGCTAATTGGTCTACACACTCCATGCCGTCTGTAACTTGTCCCCAAACTGTATAATCACCATCTAAAAACGAGGCATTATCAAAAACAATAAAGAACTGGCTGTCTGCACTATCAGCAGAAGGGCCTCTGGCCATTGATGCTGCACCACGCCCGTGAGGTAACTTATTGAATTCAGCTTTTAGCTTAGTCCCTGACCCTCCATAACCGGTACCTTTAGGGTCGCCGCCTTGTGCCATAAATCCAGGAATAACACGATGGAATATTGTTCCATCGTAAAACCCTTCGCGTGCTAATTCTTTGATGCGCGCTACATGATTAGGGGCTTCGTCAGGGCGTAAAGCAATTGTTACTGTACCTGTAGATAACTCCAAACGGAGCGTGTTTTCTAAATCGTTATTTTCCAGCATCAGCGGCCACCGTCATTTTAATAATTTTTGTTGGATTGGCAGGAGGTTCTCCCACCGCGATCATATCAGCGAATTCCATACCTTGTATCACCCTGCCCCAAACTGTGTATTTGCGGTCTAGAAAAGGGCTTCGATCAAACACGATAAAAAACTGGCTGTCTGCACTATCTTCGGCATCTGCTCTTGCCATTGCAAGAGTGCCTCTAAGATTAGGCAGTCTGTTAAACTCGGCTTTTAAGTGTTTTCCTGAACCGCCAGTACCAGTACCTTTGGGGTCACCGCCTTGTGCCATAAAGCCAGGTATTACTCGGTGAAAAACTGTGCCATCATAGAAACCTTCCCGAGTCAGCTCTTTAATACGGGCCACATGATTAGGCGCAACATCCGGGCGCATCAAAATAACAATACGGCCCGGTTCAATATCAAGATAAAGAAGGTTTTCTTGGTCCAGGGTACTAAGATCAATTGCACTTGTTGAATTGCTACAAATACCCAACATGATACCCAAAAAAGTGAAAATATATTTCATTATAAATTTTTCCTGTCAGACTTATTTGCCGACTTTAGCAACAACTTCATGACCAACCAGTTCTGGAACAAAAGATGTTATATTTCCACCGTAACGGGCAACTTCTTTCACCAAGCGTGAAGCAATAGTTTGGTACTTTGGGTCTGCCATTAAGAATACTGTCTCAATCTTTGGATTAATTTGATAGTTCATACCGGTCATCTGGAATTCATATTCAAAATCCGCAACCGCACGTAACCCGCGAATGATTATGCTGGCACCAACACGTTCGGCAAAGCTCATTAGCAGTTCATCAAATTGCACAACTTCAAACTCAACGCCTATTGCCTCAGCGTAGGGACGTGCTTCACGGTCAACCATTGCCACACGCTCTTTTAAAGAGAACATGGGGTTTTTACTGGGATTGGTGGCAACGCCCACTACTAGCTTGTCTACCAGACGAAGACCACGCTTGAAAATATCAATATGGCCATTGGTAATAGGGTCAAAAGTACCCGGATAAATTCCTACGCGTTTTATGCTCACTGCATTTCCCCAGAAGGATCATAGAATACAACTCCGAAGCACGATTCACGATGCAACGGAAAAACTCAAGCAGATAAATGGAATGAATAGTGATCCTGACCAGAGATTAATATGTGGATTCCATTAGATATGTAAAAAAATAGCATCGCCTTTTACACAAAAAAACGATGCTATTATGTTGTAATAATTGATTTATTAATCAGAATCGGTTTCGCTTGAACCCTCCGGGGTAGCTGCGCTCTCTGAATCAATAGCAACCTCATTGCCTTCTTGGGCTAAATCGGTTTCATCTTCCTCGTCAGTTTCCTGAAGTTTGGCAACCGATACAATATGCTCTTTATCATCGACCTTAAAGAGGGTGACACCTTTTGTGTTTCGAGATGCAATGCGGACATCATGAACAGGGGTTCTGATCAACTTGCCTTGGTCTGTCACCATCATAATTTGTTCATCTGCAGTAATTGGAACTGCTGTAATCACATTGCCAATTTGTTCACGCAAGCGTGCATCTGACGGAACATTCCAGATGCCCTGCCCTCCGCGGCCTGTGACACGGTATTCATGGCTACTTGTACGTTTACCAAAGCCTTTATTGGTAACAGTAATGATGAATTGCTCGATAGATTCGAGAGCTATCATTCTTTCATCATTTAGTGTTTGTTCACCAGGTTCTGATTTCCATGGTGCTGCTCGTAGATAAGCATCACGGTCTTCTGTGGTTGCGTCTGTGCCATTAACAATACACATGGAAACAACCTCATCGTCAGCGGCAAATTTCATACCACGAACACCTGTAGAGGTACGACCAACAAACAACCTAACATCAGTTGATTTAAAGCGAATTGCCCGTCCACCTTTAGCTGCAAGAATGACATCATCATCTTCAGTGCAAATATCCACACCGATAAGCTTATCAGCTTCATCAGAGAAACGAATAGCGATCTTGCCGTTAGACATCACATTTGAGAAATCTGAAAGTCTGTTGCGGCGCACATTACCTTTCGCCGTTGCAAACATAACGTGGAGGTCGCTCCATGTTTCCTCATTTTCAGGTAGAGGCAGAATGGTTGCTATCTTCTCGTCCTGTTTAAGAGGGAGCAGATTGATGACAGCCTTACCTTTTGACGTAGGCGTCCCCAACGGTAGCTTCCATACTTTAATTTTGTAGACTTGCCCAAGGTCACTAAAGAACAATACTGGGGTGTGTGTATCAGCAACAAACACAGTTGAGAGGAAATCCTCATCTTTGGTTTGCATCCCTGAGCGGCCTTTACCGCCTCGGCGTTGCGCACGATATGTAGAAAGTGGAACGCGCTTAATATAGCCAGTATGAGTTACCGTGACGACCATATCTTCACGCGCAATCAGGTCTTCATCGTCAAAACCGCCAGCCGCATTATAATCTATCTCAGTGCGACGATCGTTACCAAACTCATCGCGTACAGCATCAAGTTCACCGCGTAGCACTTCATATAGCCGCACACGAGATTGAAGTATTTCTAGGAACTCGCGTATTTTTGCCGCCAGCTCTTCCAGTTCGCCGCCAATTTCGTCGCGGCCAAGTGCTGTTAAGCGGTGCAAGCGTAAATCAAGAATCGCTTTAACTTGAATTTCTGAAAGTTGGAATGTGCCATCATCATTAAGCAAGCCCATCTCACCTAGTAATTCCAGATAAGGTAAGATTTCTTTGGGATCCCAACGACGGGCATGTAAGGCCTCACGTGCGGCTGCTGGCGAAGGAGCGCCTCGAATGATAGCTACAACTTCATCAATGTTTGCAACGGCTATTACCAAGCCCACCATAATATGAGCACGGTTTCGGGCTTTATTAAGCTCAAACTTGGTTCGGCGTGTGATTACCTCTTCACGGAAATCTATAAAGGCGCTGAGCACGTCTTTAAGGCCTAATTGCTGAGGTTTACCGCCGTTTAGGGCCAGCATGTTTATACCAAAGCTGGTTTGAACCTGTGTGAAGCGGAATAATTGATTGAGAATAACCTCAGGCACACTGTCACGTTTTAATTCTACAACAACTCGAACGCCTTGACGGTCAGATTCGTCACGGATATCTGAGATTCCCTCAATGCGCTTGGTTTGAACGCATTCAGCAATCTTTTCGATCATTGATGCCTTATTCACCTGATACGGTATTTCAGTGATGACAATGGCAAAACGATCTTTGCGGATTTCTTCAACATGTGTTCGGCTGCGAATCGTTATCGAGCCTTTACCTGTTTCATAGGCTGACTTTATGCCAGCGGCCCCCATAATGATTCCGCCCGTAGGAAAATCAGGCCCTGGAATATGTTCCATTAGACCTTCGGTATCAATTTCAGGGTTATCGATTACCGCACAAACACCATCGATAACCTCTCTGAGGCTGTGTGATGGAATGTTTGTTGCCATACCAACGGCAATACCTGTGCCGCCGTTTACCAACAAATTAGGGAATCGAGCGGGCAAAACGACTGGCTCGCGTTCGCTTTCATCATAGTTTGCTTGAAAATTAACAGTGTCTTTTTCAATGTCGGCAAGAATCATTGAGGACACTTTATCCATTCTTGCTTCAGTATAACGCATTGCAGCGGCACCGTCGCCGTCCATGGAGCCGAAGTTTCCTTGGCCGTCAATTAAAGGGGCCCTAAGCGAGAATTCCTGTGCCATACGTACCAAGGCGTCATAAATAGCACTATCACCGTGAGGGTGATATTTACCCATTACATCACCGACGATACGCGCTGACTTGCGGAAGGCTTTGTTCCACTCATAGCCATTTTCATGCATTGAATAGAGAATTCTGCGGTGTACCGGCTTGAGACCGTCTCTAACGTCTGGAAGTGCTCTAGATACAATCACGCTCATCGCATAATCTAGATAAGAGGTTTTCATTTCCTCTTCGATGGTGATCGGCTCAATGCCCTCTTCATCTGGTGTAATGGGTGTGTTGTCGCTCACCAGTTTCAGCCCCTTCTATGCAGCGACAGGCGTCGCTGACCTTAAAACATTACATTTAGCCATCACAGCCCCAAGGACCCCCGAGATATTGTGTTAGCAGGCTATCTGTCTAACAATTCCAGCGTGCCCATGCAAGGTGATTACAGGCTCGATTTGGCCCATAATTAAAAAAGGTAAAAAATAAGCTAGACGGATTAAAAATCACCCGTTAAAAAGCCCTCCATTCAACGGTCATCGACCTCAGCGGGCGGGTGGCAGAGCGGTTGAATGCACTGGTCTTGAAAACCAGCAAGGGTGCAAGCCCTTCGTGGGTTCGAATCCCACCCCGCCCGCCATTATACTTTTCAGAAAATTAACAGTAAAACTCGAACCACAGGCCACTTAGCTTGAGGATAATGCAATTAAGGCATTTCGCCGCGCTCGAAGCCTGCTGCCTCCATGGCTATAGCAAGTGAATTTAAAACATCTTGATTAAGCGCTTTACTGCAGGCGATATAAATAGGGTAATCGGATAGAGCCCCGAAGTCTTTTAACTCGGCCAACTGTGACACTTCTCTATCTAGTTTTTGTGCTTCCAGCCATTGTTCATGAGGGACAATGGTCCAGTCTGCTCTGCCAGCGAGTACCATTTTCATCATTTGGAGGTCTGTCGCACCTGATAGATTGATCCAAGATGGTTTAGACTCTAGCAACTGGTCTATTATATCGCCGTAAATTCCACTCCTTAGAAGTGTGCCTTTAAATGCCGTATCGAGAGCAACATCAGCTATTGAATTGTAGTTGGCAAATTTTTCCACCATATCAGCCCTGGTGAGAATCGTATCCTTATGTGCCACATCAAACAGATAAGGCAGAAAAGCCCAACGCTCAGCACGCTCTTTGGTAGGCATACGCCCAGTTGTACAAAAAGCACGTCGGCCATCATCCAGCATTTTGGCTTCTTCATCAATGTCGGAAAATATCCAATTAATTTTATAACCAGCTCGTTTGGCTACATCTTCTAATTGATCAACATAAATCCCTGAGGGCTGGCCATTAATGACCAGCAGTTTAGGAGGGTAATGATAGTAAGTAATAGCCAGTATTCTTTTGTCTGTATCTGCTGGAGACAATTCATGATTCGCGCTTAGGCCACTGGAAAGCAGCAAAAAACACCCGACAACAAACGCCAGAGATTTGCTTTTTTGCATTTGCATCAAGCGAATTTCCCCCAATTGAACCTTCAAATAAATCAGGAAGACCACTTTATTACAGAAATAAAATAAATGCTCAAAGTATAAATAAAATATTATTATGCAATTTTAAATAGATTGAAAAATACTTTAAGAAGTAAATCCTTCCTCAACTTTGTGCAAATGAAGGAATTAAGAGTGGTAAGAGGAAAATGCTAGCGATTCATTGATGCTTAGAATTTGTTTGCATAACTAGTTATGCGAACTGATATTTGAAACATTGAATATGGAAAGTTAAAGCACAACCACAAATAAGAGTGAAGCTTGAACGCATAAAGCTATAGCGACTTACTGCTTCAATTATCCATCATTTAACATAAAAAAGGCTTGTACCGTTACAGTACAAGCCCTTGATATAATGGTCGGGAAGACAGGATTTGAACCTGCGACCCCTACACCCCCAGTGTAGTGCGCTACCAGGCTGCGCTACTTCCCGCCAATACCTGCCCGAAGGAGTCTGGTGCGGCGGAATATAGCGAGGCATATTAAAGCACGCAACAATACAAATTATCTTTTTTGTTATTCACGCATAACAGTTGCACGCGCCTGAAATGCTGTTCGCGCAGGATGCTTCTGCCTGAGAGGAGATGAAAGAAAACGGTTAAGTGCTGCCAGCAATAAATCACAGGTATTTTTTGATACGAGCCCTATTAGCTTTTCTGTGGCTATAACCAACTTTAATCGGTGGACAGAATATATATATTCACCGACATCCATATCAAAAAGAGCGGCTTTTTGAGTTGAAATAAACGTTTGTGGGTCCAAAACTTTATATTGCTCAAACCGCTCTTCACCAAGGAAACGAGCGTTTCGTCCAATAAAGCAAGCTTGTTGTAAATGGCCTGAACGCCAATATTTAGGTTCATTTACCGCGTGACTATAGAGGGCTTCCGCAAATGTAATGGCATGCGTAAAATCAAGCCAGCCAACATTCTGTGCGATTGGTTGCTCTATAATATTTTGACGGGTATGATCGAACTTCAACATATCCCAAGCCGTTGCAGCCAATAGTGCTTCCCATTTTTCCTGAGCCGAAAAACTTGCACCATCCACCAATGGTAATAATTGGCGTAGCCCCATACCTGATAGACTGGAAGAATCAGGTAATGAAAAGCTTGACTCCTTTTGTTGTTCAGCAAGCAGGTCAGTAAAGCCGCGGAACTCTGGGATTAAGTCTTCTCTGGCCGCATAACATAAGTATCGAGTAAGCTGTAGGCATAATAAATGTTCTATTTCGCGGCCTAAAAGATTGATTAGCTCTTCAGCCTTTTGAATATAAATTGCAGGGTGCCCGAAACCTGCATAGTGGGAAAATACTATATCCAAAAATATCGGCTTAAGATCTTTAAAGCCCAAGCCAGCCTCAAAACCACCGTTACATAAACTGATTGCTAAGCCCTGGTTCATGGCCTCTATCGCTTGTGCGAAAGCATTTTTATCCCAATGCACAGCAGACTCTGATATTGGAGCATCCTGTTCAAACAAACCATCCCAAGCAAAATGCCCCAATGCCTCAAGAAATGCTACTAAACGTAGTTCGTTATCTGTGCCTGCTAGCTTTATCCAATCTGCTAACCCTGCATGGCCGTGCCCAAACCCACGTTCCAGTTGGTTTCTACTTTTCATGAGGGTCTGTATAGCTAGGCTCTCATAAGTACCTCCCGCCACTTCATAGCGGCAAAGAGCACGAGCCATTCGTTCATAATCATGCTCGGTTGATGATTCATCAAACTCAACAGCAGCATCTTTTTGACGTTTTAGGGGGGATATGGGGGTAAGGTCGACTAGTATCTCTTTTCCTTGCTGTTTTACCGGGTAGGTTTTTACGGCGTCCCTTCCCTGCAAAGCCTTGCCTGTAGATAAGTCAAAGGTCCAACCATGCCAATTGCAAGCTATAACGCACTTATCCTGAAGTGTTCCTTCCAGTAAAGGGAACCCCTCATGTGGGCACCGGTTGTTAATGGCGAATATCCCAGTTTTGGTTTTGAATACGGCTATCTGGCGTTCGCCAATTTTTTTCACAAATCTGTCTGTCGCTGAGAAATCGTTTATTGTTCCAATGACCTGCCAATTCTCAGTTTTTTCTGCGGGTTTCATTTGCCTAATTCTTTCTAACTACGATCGGTCTTTAGAGGGGGCTAACCTTTGAAAGCCTCCTTCAAGTGATGTTATTAATTAAATAAAAATATTTAAAAAATAAAATGAACATCCCACTTGATTAATTCAAGTATTTTTTTTAGAAAAATAACGAGGGAAAAATGACAACACGCGAAACAATTATAAATGCCTTA
>Ga0316207_10005589_pt1 | contig 10358 bp, 8 predicted proteins | sample 6weekpyrite_MG_FD_204943 | JGI IMG/M metagenome (GOLD analysis project Ga0316207, IMG submission 204943) | Microbial mat bacterial communities from mineral coupon in-situ incubated in ocean water Damariscotta River, Maine, United States -... | ecosystem: Environmental > Aquatic > Marine >...
CACGCGGTGTGCATCCAGCCGCTCTCGCACTGCGATCTCGGCGATCTGACCATCTTCGCCCAGCACGACGCGCCTTTCGGGCAGTTCAAGGCTCAATGGATCACGCGCCTCGCGTGCCTTTGCCAACGCACCCCAAGCGCCCCAAAGGTGCTTGAGATACTCAGGCGGCTTGCCTGTATCGACAGCGGCCTGCGCATCTTCATAGGCGATATTGTGGTGGATCCGCACAATCGCTCTGGTGAAACCGCGGTTTTCAACCTTGCCGTCTGCGTCGATGTGCAAGTGGCACGCCATGGCCGCACGATCTTCGTTTTCGCGCAGCGAGCATACATCGGCTGAAAGCAATTCGGGCAGCATCGGGACAACGCGGTCGGGGAAATAGACCGAATTGCCGCGCTTCCTCGCCTCCTTATCAAGCGCCGAGCCAGGGCGTACATAAAAGCTAACGTCTGCAATCGCGACCAGAGCATTGAAGCCGCCCTTCCCGTCCGGTTCTGCCCAGATCGCGTCGTCGTGGTCGCGGGCATCGGCCGGGTCAATCGCGACAATCGGAAGTAAACGCAGGTCTTCTCGGGCATCATTTGACAGGCCGAGCTCAGCCGAACGTCCAGCCTCACTGATGACTTCTTCGGGGAACGTGTGCGGGATGCCATGTTTGGCAATCGCAATGAGGCTGAAACTCTTGGGCGCGAGCGGATCGCCGATCACCTCGATCACTTTGACACCAGATCGTTCAGATCGGCCAGCGCGTTCGGCAAGCACAAGCTGGCCCTCTTCTGCGCCGCCAGTGTCGCTAATAGGGGAGGATCGGCGGATGCGTTTGTCTACAGGTGCAAGCCAAGCCTTGCCCGCTCCATCAAGTTCGACAACGCCCATCAACCCTTCGGTGCGCGCCGGCAGCTTTTTGATCGGATGGGCGACCCAGCCGCTGTCACGTTCCTCAGTTCGGGCAAGCACGCGATCACCGCGTTTGAGCGCGGGTGCGCGTTTGCCGCCGCGTCCCTTCATCTCCTTGACGGTAAGTCGCGGTGGCTTGTCTGGGGCATCGGGAGACCAATTGTCAGGCACCGCAATCGGTTCGCCATCTTCGATCTCGAGCACGCGCAGCACTGTGACTTTGGGAACGCCGCCCATGCGGTGATAGGCGGTCTTCTTGCCGTCGATCAGTCCTTCTTCGGCCATGTCTTTGAGCAGGCGCTTGAGAGCGATCTTCTCCTGCCCTTTAAGCCCGAAGGCTTTCGCGATTTCGCGTTTGCCAGCGGGTGTCTCAGAGGTCTGGATGAATTCGAGAACCTGCTTTTTGGTTGGCAGGCCTTGAGGTTGATTGTGGGGAGAGCGTTTCGCCATAGCCGCGCCCCTACAGGGTGCAGCGCGAAGGCGAAAGCTATTCCTCGGGCTGCACCACCGGCTCAAACGCGCCGCCGGGAACCGCGCTTGAGATAGGTGAGCAGTAGCCATCTGCACTGCAAGCCTGAAGCCCGAACAACCAATCATCCCCTCTAAGGGCAATCGTTTTAGTCAACTCACCGGCTATCGTTGTGATGGTTATGACACGCAATTCTTCGCCATCGGTCCCTAACGGCGTCTCCTCGCGCCAAGTGGTTTCGTCGGTGCGGCGCACCAGTACTTCATACAAAGTGGCACCTTCGACAGCCTCCCACCGCAATTCGGTATCCACTCGCACTGCCGCATCCGCTGTCACAACCGGCGGCATCGGAGCATGCGCGAGATGATCGAGCGCGCGAACATTGAGCACGCTCGAACGGGTCAGATAGTTGAAATCCAGCTCATCCACTGTGTCGCCGTACTTCACACCGTCTTCGGTGCGCAGGTCCTGATGCTGGTGGTCATAATCCTCCACCGCCACTGTTACGCGCACAGCAGGATAGCCGCGATCTAGGAACGGGATCTGGTCGCCACCCCGCCCCATCCGATCAGTCCGCCAGATCTGGCGCACCTGCATCCCATCTGGATATTGCGCTGCGAAATCGGCCAGCCAGCGCGACAGATTGCGCCCCGGAGAATCGTTCTCACCCCCAAACCGGCGTTGGCGCGCGCGCAAACGTTCGGTAGAATCAGCGCGCAAACCCTCAGAGAAAACGCGCACCACATCCGGCTCGCAATAGCCGTCTGCCCCGCAGGAATTGCCGATCATATCGTTGTTGAGCACGGCTTTCACCGTCATGCCCTGCTCTCCAACCCAATCGGCAAGGATGCCTGCACCGTAGAGGCCCTGCTCTTCACCCGTCAGCAGAGCATAGATAATGGTGCTTGGATACTGTCGCTGGGATAGGATGCGTGCAGCTTCCAACACCATGACACTGCCTGAACCATCATCATTCGCACCCGGAGCATCGTCGGTGCCGTTCAATGGATCGGTGACGCGGCTGTCATAGTGGCCTTGCACAATGATGACTTCGTTGGGACGCTCGGTTCCGCGCTGGATCGCAACCGCATTGCGGATCAATGTTGGTTCGGGAATGCGGCGACCATCGGGCTCCACCACCCTGCCCACGGCTTGCACGTCGAGGCAGCCACCGCACTCCGCGCCCATCCGGCCAAATTCAGCGAGAGCCCAGTCGACCGCTGCGCCGATGCCGCGTTCTGGATTGGTCTGCGATGAAAGCGTGTGGCGCGTGCCGAAACCGACAATCGTATCCATATCGGCGCGCAGACGCTCTTCAGAAACCTCAAGGCCAGGATCGCTGGACGCAGGTTCTGCATGCCCATCAGCTGCGAGCGGAGTAGCGAAGAAAGCGAATGGCGCGGCAAGCGCAATCAGGCGTTTGGTCATGAGCGTACACTGCCGCGCGCGCCGATGGCTGGCAAGCCCGCAGAACGGTAAAGCCCCTCGTTAGTAAGCGCGCGCGATCAGAATACGCTCGGTCGCCGGTGCACCTGTAAAGATGCAGGTGCCATCTGCCGCATCGCCATCGCGCGGAACATTGCGGAAGGTGAGCCTTTCGCCTTTTAGCTGCTCGACCACCTTTTCAAGCTCGGCGCCGCTGGGCTTGGCCCATTGCACCTCTACCCAGCCAGGATATTTTCCGCCCTTGCGGTAGAAATTGACCACATCGTGCCAGTGGCCAAGCCCGCGGGTGATGTTGTCATCACGGCGGGCGCGCGCTTCGTTGTAGAGCGCGTCCTGGATGTCTTCGAGCAAGCTTGATGCTTGTGCAGCAAAGTCATCGCGCGCGATAAAGTTCATTGCTGGTTTGCCATTGTCGGCATTCCACAATTGATCGCGGCGCAGCATTGCGACCTTGCCATTCTCCATATCGCGCGGGCCAACCTCAACGATGACCGGCGCACCTTTGCGCACCCAGTCCCACCGCTTTGCAGTTGCCTTGCCCGGCGATGTATCGAGCAAAACCCGAATGGATTCACCCATGCTCGACTGGCCAGAAAGCGATGCGCGTACTTCTTCACAATATGCGAGCACAGCCTCGTCTTCGGGCTTGTCGCGCAGCATTGGCAGGATGATGATCTGGTGCGGAGCGATACGCGGCGGCACGCGCAACCCGTCATCATCGCCGTGGGTCATGATAACTCCGCCGATCATGCGGGTGGACGTGCCCCAGCTGGTTGTGTGGCAAAGCTGCTGGACACCTTCGCTGTCCTGATACTGGATGCCCGCAGCACTTGCGAAAGACGTGCCGAGATAATGCGAGGTGCCTGCTTGAAGCGCCTTGCCATCCTGCATCATCGCTTCGATCGACCATGTTTCATCGGCGCCGGGGAAGCGTTCATTCTCCGGCTTTTCACCCGCGATCACGGGCATGGCCAGGTCTTCTTCCACACATGCCCGATACATTTCGAGCGCGCGATGCGTTTCTACTAGCGCTTCCTCGCGCGTGGCGTGAGCGGTGTGCCCTTCCTGCCAAAGGAATTCGGACGTGCGCAGGAACATGCGCGTGCGCATTTCCCACCGAACCACATTGGCCCACTGGTTGAGCTTCAAAGGAAGATCGCGCCAGCTTTGAACCCAGCGCGCCATCGCATCGCCGATGATCGTTTCCGACGTTGGGCGAACAACAAGCGGCTCTTCGAGTTTGGCTTCGGGATCGGGGATCAGCCCGCCATCGCCATCGGCTATCAAACGATGGTGCGTGACAACCGCCATTTCTTTTGCAAATCCATCGACGTGATCCGCTTCACGTTCAAAATTCGCGAGCGGGATGAAGAGCGGGAAATAAGCGTTGGAAATGCCGGCGGCCTTGATCCTGTCGTCCATCAGGCGCTGGACGCGCTCCCAAATGCCAAAGCCCCATGGCTTGATCACCATACAGCCGCGCACACCCGATTCCTCGGCCATGTCGGCGGCTGAAATGACTTCCTGATACCATTTTGCAAAATCGTCTTCGCGCTTCACGTTGAGCGCGTGGCGAATGTTGGACACGTGGTGTTTCCCGTTTTTTGAATTTCAGTGTTGGAGCGATTGCCCGGTTGGTTCTATTTACCCAGCTCGTCGAGCTTTTTCTGCATTGCTGCCATCTGCTCGCGCAAGGCGGCGATTTCATTCGCTGAACCATCGCTGCTTTTGCCAGATGGTTTTTGCGTTGGCGCCTTTTTGGCCTTGGCACCCGGGATAAAGGTTTCTGCCGCCGCGCGCATCATGGCCATGTTGGTTTCATGGATAGCTGCCAACGGGTTCTTCGCCAGACCTTGCTCAAACGCTTCGCGAATTTTGGTCTGATTCTGGCGGAAATTGGTCATGCTCGCTTCGAGGTAGGACGGCATAAGCGACTGCATTGAATTGCCATACATCCCGATCAATTGCCGCAGGAAACTGACAGGCAGCATCTGCTCGCCATTGGATTCCTCATCCATGATGATCTGGGTGAGGATTGAGTGCGTGATGTCCGCGCCGCTTTTGGCATCGAAGACCACGAATTCAACATTGTCGCGCACCATTCCGGCAAGGTCATCCAGCGTGATATAGCTTGACGATGCGGTGTTATAGAGACGCCGATTGGCGTACTTCTTGATGACGATTGTGCCTTCGGGCACCTCGATCGATGCCTCGTTTGATTTACGTGCCATGCATATGCCCCAAAGCGACTCTTATGTGTTGATACGCATATTAGCACTTGCACAATGTGCAGTGCAATATTTCTGCGTGGCCGACTTCGCACATGCGATCATACACGCAGACGCTGGCCCACCACTGTCAGCAATTCATATTGAGAAACAGCACTTTGCCGCGCAGCATTTGGCAGATCAAACGGCACTTGCAACCAGTCACCTTCGCCAAGCCCGGGTGCAGAATCGAGATCGACCACGACCATATCCATCGACACTTTACCCAAAAGCGCAAATTCAGACGGACCGTGCATCAACATTGCGCCCTGCCCGCGAGAGCGCAGAAAACCATCCGCATAACCGATTGAAACGGTCCCTACCCGCATATCGCGCGGCGCGGTGAATTCGCCGTTATATCCAACACGGTCACCTTCTTTGAGCAGCCGCGTTTGCAGGATCGCTGCTTCGATATGGGCGACTTGCGAAATGGAACTTGCAAGGCCCGCACGCGGAACCCCGCCATACAGCGCAATCCCCGGTCTTGTGAGATCAAAAGCATATTGTTTGCCAAGCGCGATCCCTGCGCTGTTCGCAAGGCTGGACCGGCGATGGCTGACTTGAGGCAGGCATTCACGAAACGCGCTGCATTGCGCGGCATTCATCAAGCTGTCTTCGTCAGCGCTTGCCAGATGGCTCATCAGGATATCGATATCGAGCGCCTGAATGGCAGGATCGCCCAGTTCCGCCGCTGAAACGCCCAGACGGTTGATTCCAGTATCGATCATCAAGTGGCAAATTCCGCCACCGCCAGCTGTCCAGCGTTTTGCCTGCGCAAGCGAATTGATAACGGGCACAATCCCGCTGATTCGGCCATAGGCAACATCCTCATCACTTAGCGGACCGTGGAGAACAGCGATCTGATCGGGCGGGACATGCTCTGCGAGCGCTTCAACCTCGCTCCAATGCGCAATGAAAAACTGATCACACCCGGCATCGCGCAACGCCGGAACGCATGACGCAATACCAAGGCCATAGGCGTCAGCCTTTACCGCTGCCCCCGCCTTGGCACCGCCCGACAGTTCGTTGAGCGCGCGCCAATTGGCAGCCAGTGCATCGCCATCAACGCGCAGCCTGAGAGTAGGCTCAGGTGGTGACATCGTCCTCAAAGTCCTTAGGCGGGCCGTCTTTAAGGCCCCACCACGCAACCACCACACCAAAGGCTACCACGCCCCAAGTGTACCAAAGGCCCGAATAAACGTTGCCTGTGCTCGCCACGATAATGCCCGAGATCAATGGCAGGAACCCACCAAGATAGCCTGCGCCGATATGGTAAGGGATCGACATCGAGGAGTAGCGGATCTTTGGCGGGAACATTTCCGATAGCAGCGCCGCGACCGAACCATAGGTCAACGCCGAAAGCATCCCTACAGACAGCAACAGCGCAATAATGCCAAGGATGTTGGCAATCGGTGGCACCTGCCGGGTGAAATCAAAGCCCGACTGGGATAAGGCCGCCTGCAACCCTTGGGTGCGTGCACCATTATCGCTTAGCCAGTCATGGCCAATCGTAACCGGCTCCCCGGCTACTGTAACGCCCAGCGTGTCACCGGCTTCAACGGAATAAGACACGCCGCTTGCGGTAAGTGTGCCGAGCAGTTTGCCGCAGTCCGTTTGTTCACGATCGAACAGTTCGGCGAACGGATCGGTCACGCATTGCTGACCGGTCACGACAACAGGATTGTCCTCAGCCGCCTGTGCAAGCCCGGGATTGGCAAGGCTGCCCATCATCCAGAAGATCGGGAAGATCAGCGCCAAGGTTGCCAGCGCTCCGATTATGATCGGCCGTTTGCGACCAATCCTGTCCGACCATTTGCCGACAAGGATATAAAAGCCCATCGACAAGCCACCAGCGATCAACATGATGATTTCAACCGTGGTTTCATCCAGCCGCATGTCCCCTTTGAGGAAAGATAGGCTGGAGAAAAACGCCGAATACCAGATCGTCGTCAGAATGCCTGCAACACCGAACAGCGCAACGAAGATGCGCTTCTTGTTTCCGGGATAGGTAAAGCTTTCGATGAACGGATTGCCCGACGTCTCGCCCGCTTCCTTCATGGCTTTGAAGACCGGGCTTTCAGACAATTTGAACCGCATCCAGAGCGAGATGACAAGCAGCAGGATCGACAACAGGAATGGCACGCGCCAGCCCCATGCAATGAAATCATCCTCTGGAATGACGAGGCGGCATGCGAGCACAACGATGATCGAAAGTACAAAGCCACCAACAACGCTTGCCTGAATAAAGCTGGTGTAAAAACCACGTTTGTCAGGCGGTGCGTGTTCGGCAACGTAAATGGCTGCGCCGCCATATTCACCGCCCAGCGCAAGCCCCTGTAACACGCGCAGAATGATGACGATGATCGGCGCGACAACACCAATCTGGTCAACGGTGGGAATAAAGCCGACACCTGCGGTTGCGATGCCCATCAATGTGACGGTGACAAGGAATGTATATTTGCGCCCCAGGCGATCGCCAAGAAAGCCAAACAGGATCGCGCCAATCGGACGGAAGGCAAAGCCCACTGCAAATGTCGACCAGACCAGCAAAAGACCAAGCGTTGGATCATCAACGTCGTAAAACGCATCCTTCAGGATGTAGGCCAGCGTCCCGTAGATGAAGAAATCATACCACTCGAAAATCGTGCCCGCGCTTGATGCGCCAACGACGAGCCGGATTTCACTCGCGCTCGGTTCACGATCTGCCAGTGCCTGAGCTTCCGCCTGTGCTTCGGCCATATACCCTCAATTCCCCAATAGCGCCCGTCTCCCTGCGGGCTGGTGCAAGTGCAAGGCTGTAGCGAGTGACGCGCGCTTATGCCAGCGCGTCTAGTGCCGCTCTCCACGGCAGAACAATTGCCGCGTGGCGTGCGGGGTAATCGCGCGCCGGCTCTATCAGTTCGATGCGGGGAATATCGGGTGCATCGCCCTGCCTTGTTAGCCAGTTCTCAAGCGCTTCGAGTTGCGCAGTTAGCGACACCCTGTCTTGCCCGGTGGCACACGCTGCAAACAGCGCAGCTGCTGCCTGTCCCACAGCGCAAGCAGCTACTCGAAGGCCCAATTGACCCAACTGTTCGTTTGAGGCGCTCAATACGACTTCACTGCCGCAGGTGCGAGAGGAAGCCCGCCCTTGAATTGCAGCATTGGGATCGTGGGGAAATTCGGCAAGCTCAACCGAAAGCGCCAGCAATGTCGGGGTGTATAGCTTGGCTGCCGGTTCGGCCTCAGCCATTACTCGCCTGCGCCACTATCAGTTTGCGTGCTTTCTTCACCCAACAACCGCGCGCGGCGGTCGGCGATCATCTTCACCAGCTCGCGCGAGAACGCATCGGCCGCGGGATAGGTGCGTGCCTGCGTAATCCAGTTGGGCCGCCCCTGATGACCCCATACCGTGTCAAAGCCGAGCACGAGGACCGAAAAGGCGAAAATCACGATCAGTGCGCCTTTGACGGCGCCAAATCCAAAGCCAAGCACACGGTCAATCGGGCCAAGGATCGATCCACGCGATGCTTCGCCAACATTGCCAGCAATCAGTTTCATCGCGGCATAAGGGATCAACAACAGCAGCGCGAATGACAGGATCGAGGTCGCTGGATCAGCATCGTAGTAACCTCGCAAAAATTCGGTCAGTGATCCGTGCAGATAATAGACCGAGAATGCGGCCAATATCCACGCAGCAAGGCTGAGCACTTCCTGCACCAGCCCGCGCATAAACCCGCCGATCGCCGCCACCGCGACGATAATAAGAACGATGATGTCAAAGCCTGTCATAGCCTCAACGGACTATTGGCTACCCATCACCTGGTCAACGAGGTTCGCAAGTCCATTCACCGACCGGTAATCAAGCGTAGATGAGCCGGTCTTGGCATCCGATGGACCGTAGCCAAGGGTAAATCCAAGCTTGCTCGCTTCGCGCAGACGCAGCTCAGCATGCGCGACGGGGCGAATCTCTCCTGCAAGTGAAACCTCGCCAAACCATGCCGATTTGTCCGGCAATGGCTTATCGGCAAGCGCTGAAACGAGCGCGGCTGCAACCGCAAGATCTGCGGCAGGATCGGACAGTCGATATCCGCCTGCAATGTTGAGATAAACCTCAGCCGATGAAAAATTGAGCCCGCATCGCGATTCAAGCACCGCAAGCAACATCGCAAGCCGTCCATTGTCCCAACCCACAACTGCACGACGCGGTGTTGCGCCCGATTGCAATCGGACAATCAGCGCCTGAATTTCGACCAACACGGGGCGGGTCCCTTCAAGGGCCGGGAACACAGAACTGCCCGCAAGCGGTTGATCGCGGCCTGACAGGAACAGCATCGATGGGTTCGAAACCTCTTCCAACCCTTCGGTTGCCATCGAAAAGACGCCAATTTCGTCCACCGCGCCAAATCGGTTCTTGAGCGCGCGCAGGATACGGTATTGGTGGCTGCGCTCGCCTTCAAAGCTCATCACAACGTCGACCATGTGTTCCAGCACACGCGGTCCGGCGATATTGCCGTCTTTGGTAACATGGCCGACCAGCATTAGCGCACAGCCGCTCGCCTTTGCATAGCGGATCAGTTCCAGAGCGCAGCCGCGCACCTGACTGACTGTGCCCGGCGCGCCTTCGATCGTGTCGGAATGCATTGTCTGGATCGAATCGATGACCAGCAAAGCGGGCGGATCACCCTGCCCCAACGTCGTCAGAATATCGCGCACCGATGTATCCGAAGCGAGCCGTATTGGGGCATCGGCAACTCCCAGACGTTTTGCCCGTAAACGAACCTGCCCCGCTGCCTCTTCGCCGCTGACATAGACAACATCATTGCCGCCGCGTGCAATTGTCGCTGCGGTTTGAAGCAGAAGCGTAGATTTGCCGATTCCCGGATCGCCCCCCATCAGCACAGCGGATCCCGGAACAATTCCCCCGCCCAAAGCTCGATCAAATTCTGCAAGGCCGGTTGATTTGCGGATGGGCAATTCTGCTGGCCTGTTCAGCGGGACAAATTCAAGACTGCGCCCCCCGCTCGACAGGTCATGCTTTTGCGAGAACACCGTTGCAGGTGCATCTTCGGTAAGTGTGTTCCATTCACCGCAATCGGCGCATTGCCCCTGCCAACGGGGACTAACAGAGCCGCAATTCGCGCAAACAAATCGTTTTTTTGTCTTGGCCATCGGTAAGTCGTAAACAGAACATTTGAAGAACGCAATTGCATAATTGGCCCATCCGCTCCATCTAGCCGACATGCGTCAAAAGGAACTCAGACTTGCTCTTGTTTGCTATGGCGGCGTCAGTCTTGCCG
>Ga0316207_10005590_pt1 | contig 10356 bp, 9 predicted proteins | sample 6weekpyrite_MG_FD_204943 | JGI IMG/M metagenome (GOLD analysis project Ga0316207, IMG submission 204943) | Microbial mat bacterial communities from mineral coupon in-situ incubated in ocean water Damariscotta River, Maine, United States -... | ecosystem: Environmental > Aquatic > Marine >...
ATAACAGGCACGCGAATACCAAGAAACTTATCGCCGTGACCATATTCACCTTCACCCGTTTTGAAGAAGCGCTGAGAGTGCTCGGCTATCTCTGGATTAGCCAGGCTATGCAGGTGATCGATTATTTTTTGATATGCCATGTATGCGCTGACGCTTTATTCTATCTATACCAGTAGCTGCTTAGATCCGACCCGTTATTTTTTATTTTGAAAGTTTTAGCAGCGACTCCTGCCTTGCAAATAACAACACCGGAATAGTGTTCAGTCGGATAAATCAAATTATGTGCTTGATTCGGTGCATGATCAATCTTAAGATCAATGATGCGGTTTAAGGTTGGGCTGTTATCACGATGTCATTGAGATAATAGCTTTTCTGGTCTCTATGAATTTATGTTTTGGCATTAAGGGTGATAGATGATTATCGGAATCGATTTAGGGACATCAAATTCAGCGGCTGCAGTATTGCGAGGGGGGCGTCCTGTCATTATCCCCAGCGCGGAGGGAATCAGTCTCGGGGGAAAAGCCTTCCCTAGTTATGTTGCGATTACGCCAGATGGTCAGACCTTGACCGGTGAACCTGCCAGGCGCCAGGCAGCAGCAAATCCCGAAGGAACCGCTACCGCCTTTAAGCGCAGCATGGGACAACGCACCCAGACCCAGCTACGAGATAAAACATTCTCTCCAGAACAACTTTCTGCTTTTCTTTTGCAAAAAATCAAACGCGATGCCGAAGCCTTTCTCGGTGAACCCGTGGAAAAAGCAGTTGTCACGGTACCGGCCTATTTTGATGATAACCAGCGTAGTGCGACTAAGGATGCCTGCCGCATTGCTGGTCTTGAAGTGGTGCGTCTGGTTAATGAGCCCACCGCCGCATCGTTAGCCTACGGGCTTGATCGTGCAGGTGAAGAGCTGTGCATTGCCGTGATCGATTTTGGTGGTGGCACGCTCGATGTGACGATTATGGAATTTGGCAAAGGTGTTTTCGAGGTCAAGGCAACCAGTGGCGATACTCAGCTTGGCGGGACGGATATGGATCAAAACCTGCTTAACTACCTCGCCGAAAAGTTTAAAACGGAAATTGGCATTGATGTACGTTCTGATAAAAAGGCGGTCGCACGACTCAAGGAAGCCGCAGAGATCGCCAAGGTTGAACTCTCTACCAGCACCTCAACCCATATCAGCTTGCCCTATCTAACGGCAATAGAGGGCAACCCGAAGCATCTGGAGATCGACCTGACCCGTACGGAACTGGAACGGCAAGTCTATGAAGTGGTGCAGCGCTGCCGGGGCCCCATAGAGCAGGCACTGCATGACGCAGGAATTACGCCAAAAGAGATCGACAGGATTGTGTTCGTTGGCGGTCCAACACGGATGCCAGTGGTGCGCAAATATTTTGAGGATCTATTTGACCGCAAGGCCGAGATGGGCGTTGATCCGATGGAATGTGTCGCTAGCGGTGCCGCCATTCAAGCCGGCGTATTGAGTGGTGAGGTGAGTGATATTGTGCTGGTCGATGTCACACCACTAACGCTCGGCGTGGAAACACTGGGAGGGGTTGCGACGTCACTGATTGCCCGCAATGCTCCTATCCCTGTCAAACATACCGAAACGTTTACCACCGCAGCCGATATGCAAACCGCTGTGACGATCCATGTCTATCAGGGCGAAAGACCGATGGCGCGGGACAATACCAGCCTGGGCGAGTTTAACCTGGAAGGGCTAGCACCCGCTCCAAGAGGCATGCCAAAAGTCGATGTCACCTTTGATATCGATGCCAATGGCATTCTGAATGTTACCGCAAAGGATCAGGCCACCGGAAAATCCCAGTCCATCAGTATCTCCGGCTCGACACGACTCTCTGATGATGAGAAGCAACACCTGATAGATGAGGCCGAGACGTATGCTGAGCAGGACAAAAAACGCCGCGAAGAAGCCGACAAGCTTAATACCGCCGATGGAACGTGTTATCAGGCAGAAAAGTTGCTGGCGGAATTCAGTGATAAATTATCGGATGAGCTGATCAAGCGATTAGAAAGTAAACTGCGCGAAACACGCGAGGCGATTAGTCAGCATAATGTGGAACTGGCGACACAACGTGCAGATGAACTCGAAAAAGTAGTGAAGGAAGCAGGCGTTGCGGTTTATTCTCAATCACCAGGCGCTCCCAAGAGCGGTCCCTATGCGCATCAAGCGGCACCCGATATGGGCGGCATTGGCGGAGAGGCCAAGCCCACCGGGGCCGGTCCACGGGGTAAAGTCGTCGACGCTGAATATACCGAATCCGACTAAGCTAACTCATGGCCACAGAACAGCGTGATTACTACGAAGTATTAGGCGTAGCACGCGACGCGGACGCAAAGGCAATCAAAGATGCATTTCGCGAACTGGCGCTGAAGTATCATCCCGATAGAAATAAATCACCTGAGGCCGAGGCGCGTTTCAAAGAGATTGCCGAGGCCTATGCGGTGCTTTCTGACCCCAAAAAGCGCGCCGATTACGATGTGCGCGGCTTCGCAAGTGTCGAGGGCTTTTCGGCCGAAGATCTATTCTCCGGTGTCGATTTCGGCGATATCTTTGGCGACATGGGGTTTGGTTTTAGCGGCGGACTATTTGGCGACATGTTTCGCCGTCATCGACAGCCACGCGGCCCCGCCAGGGGAAATGATCTTGAAGTGGGGCTGACTATCCCACTGGAAAAGGTGAACACTGGTGGCGACGAAATGGTACATTTTTCGCGCCCTGTCACTTGCCCCACATGCAATGGTACACGTGCCAAACAGGGCAGCGAGCCGCGCAAATGCACCGCCTGTAACGGTAGTGGTCAGCAAGTAACAACGCGCCAGGAGAAGAAAGAGCAAGGCACCGTCAGTTTTCAGCAGATCACAATTTGCCCTGTGTGTCATGGGCAGGGCAGCTTCATTGATGACCCCTGTGATACCTGCGAGGGACGCGGCGAGGTCAAAAAGGAAGATACGCTTAAAGTCACTATTCCAGAAGGGGTAGACGAAGGTACCGCGTTGCGTATTCCCAGTCACGGCCTGCCCAGCCCTGCCCCCAATGGCCCGCCGGGCGATCTCTATGTGATAGTAAGAAGCCAGCCTGATCCTCGCTTTGAGCGACATGGCGCCGATCTCTGGCGGCTGGAAACCATTGAGGCCCCAGATGCCATACTGGGAGATAAAATAAAGGTCCCCACGCTGGATGGCGCAGTCGAGGTCACTGTACCGGCGGGCTCACAACCCGATGAAGTATTATCCCTGAAAGGCAAAGGCCTGCCGGTGTTTGGCACCCATATGCATGGCAATATCAATATTCGCCTGCAAGTTCATCTCCCGGAAAAATTATCTGCCAAAGAACGGACCCTGTATGAACAGTTGCGCGAGATCGGTAGAAAAACAAAAAGTCGGTGTGTCGAATGAGCCTTACGTCTGCTTGATACGATTTTGCCAGGCGCTTAGCACCTCTGTCAGTTGCCGTTTGAACGTTTCCTTAAACGGTCTCGCCTGTTCAAACACCTGACTGGCTCGATAAAATTCTATGACGCGCACATCGACAATCTGTGGCGCAAAATAGATTGCCGGTTCGGATTGTCTGCGCTTCTCCAGCATAATCGAACGCTGCATCACACGAATCGAGTTAAAAATGGTGTCAAAATAGCCGGGGGTTATTTCATCAGGGAGTGTCCGCTGCCCAAGGACATCAATCGCAATAACGATATCGCACTGCCCATTCAGTACGTCATAAGGAACCGGGTTGACCGTGCCGCCATCAATGAGCGCACGCCCATTTAATATAACGGGCTCAAATATCCCGGGCAGAGACATGCTTGCCTTAATGGCTGGCAGCAATTCACCCGCTTCCAGCACCACTTGATCACCACTCCATAAATCCGCTGCGATTACTTTCAGCGGGATTTCCAGCGATTCGAAAGTATCTTGCTTGATGATCTCATAGAGGTATGACATGAACCCTTCGCCATTGATCAAACCACCCTTGCCAAATCCTATCTCAAGAAACTTGATCCAGCGAAATGCATCGGCACTGATCAATTTTTCAGTCATCTGGTCATCGGGCGATATGACAATACGGTCGACCTGTTCGCGAATTTCCTGTGCACTCAGACCGGATGCGTAAAGGGCGCCAATCACCGCGCCGATACTGGAACCAGAGATACAGTGAGGCTTGATACCCAGTTCGTCCAGCACCTCCAGCATCGATATATGCGCGAGACCATTGGCGCCCCCGGCGCCGAGCGCGACACCGATGCCAGGTTTACGCCCCTCACTACCATTGTCGTCAGGAGTGATCACTGTCACCGCTCATTGTTATCAGGCATATAAAAGTTGCTACTCACTCGCAGTAAAGCGTAACGACAATAGCTTTTGCCCTCTACCATCCACCATAAACTTCACCCCCTGAGCCTCCCCGTTCTGGCGCTCGGCATGAACCGAATAGTTTCCCGCTGCCAAATCAACAAATAACCACGGGCCGTCAGAGAGATGATCGATGAGCTGATTGCCTGCCTGGTCATAGATCCGCACCCGCACATTGGCGACATAGGGGCCACCCTGTTCAAAAAAGACCAGCTTCAGCGAATAGTCATCATGGGCCTCACGCCCCTCTTCTCCGATACCTGCGGAGAGCAGTGGAATATCCGACGCTTGCAACGGCGCCATGAAAATCGTTAACAACATAGCCATTATTAGACGTCTCATCAGCACACCTCCTTTTGATATCCTTCATCCAAGTATACGCCTGATAAGAGCCCGCCCAAAGCAAGTAGCCTGGGTTGAATGAAATAAAACCCGGGCTTCGTAAACAACACTCAAGCCAGGCTACGAAGAAATAAAAGGCGAAGAGATCACAACCCCAGGGGCAGAGCACGTTTGCTCTGCCCCCCAACGTCAACCCGCTATTCATTTTCATCTGTCACTGCAACAGTTAGCGCACCATCATGTGCAATCATCACGTCAACATTGATAGGACGACAGCAGACCTGACAGTCCTCGATATAGTTTTGTTGAGGGATCGAACAGTCAATCAAGATATCGATCGGTTCGCCACAATAGGGACAATGCACCTGTTTTTCTTCCAACGCGTCCATCGTACTCCCACCATCCTGAATCCATAGGGCCAGACACCATTAATCACCCTGTATTTCCACACCCTAACATATCAGGCAACAAAGACATTAAAGCGTCCATTCTTTGACTCAATCGCGATATAGGTGTGTATACACTATTATGATTAAAAAAATCACCCGTAAAGACCTCACCGCCTGCCCGGACTGCGCCTGCTTTAACATCCGCAAGGCCTCCCGCATAGTGACACAGGCGTATGCAGAAGCGATGAGCGAAACCGGACTGCGTGGTACTCAGTTCACAGTGCTGGTAATGGTAGCGGCCTTTGAGTCGATTACGATCACCCACCTTGCGGAAAACCTGGTGATGGACCGCACTACTCTCACCCGCAACCTTAAGCCACTGGAGAAGCAGAAATTGCTAGAGATCATTCCAGGGGCCGACCGCAGCACCCGCGTGGTACAGCTCACGGATGCCGGGCACGAGAGGCTAAGAACCGCCCTGCCCCTATGGAAAAGGGCGCAAAAGAAAGTGTCTGACATTATAGGCAGTGCTCGCCTCGATAACTTGATTAACGAACTACGGTCGATTGAGAAAATCGCAGATCATACCTGACTATTTTTTAGCACTATTACATGCATATACACCGTTAAGGATCAGTATGAAAATAGACATAGACATAAATCCATAGCCGCACAGGACTGATCTCAAACGCCCAAAGGAAGTACCCATGAGTACGAGAAGTGAAAAGACGCGGCAATCTCACGGCCCAATCAATGCCAAACTCAAAACCGTGATGTCCAACAGCTTTGGTTTTGACGGCAGCAACAGCACATTGGTTTTTCACCGCATTTCAGGTAGTTCTTAACAAAGCGGAATAGATTTATTTACGCTTTCAGCTTTAGCACTTCATCCAGGCTACTTGCTGACTTTGTTGTTTACTTATTGATATGTATGGCTTTATATCTCATTTAACGATTGAAGTTGTGATTGCCGGGTGAATAATTACCAGATGAATAATTGCCAAATGAGAGTATTATTACAGGAACAGCCAGTTGGGTTACACTGTTAAGTTCCTCAAGTAACACTTGGTCAGGCTGCGGAAAGAGTGAGATATATCTGAGTTACCTTAATATAAGGATAATCAGCTATGTTCAAACTGAAAAGATTGTGCCTCGTTGTTATCGTCTTGCTTACGCTAAGTTTTGTCGCCCATTCCAATACTGTAGAGCAGAGTACGCCAAAGGTGGTCTTGCTCAATATTGATGGGGCGATTGGTCCTGCAACAGATCACTACGTCGAACGCACGCTGCAAACAGCCAATAGTCTGGATGCCGAGTTGATAGTGCTTCGCATGGATACACCCGGTGGACTGGATCTGGCAATGCGATCCATCATTAAAAACATCACAAGCTCTATCATCCCAGTGGCGACCTATGTCTCACCCAGTGGCGCACGTGCGGCCAGTGCAGGCACCTACATTCTCTACGCGAGTCATGTCGCGGCAATGGCGCCCGGCACCAATCTTGGGGCAGCGACACCAATTCAGGTGGGAGGGGTACCACTGCCGACCGATATTGCCAAGGATAAGCAGAAAGATAAGCCTGCGGACGCGGCTAACGATCCCGCAAAGAAAAAGATAATTAACGATGCCGCGGCTTATATCCGTGGGCTGGCGCAACTGCATGGGCGAAACCAGCAATGGGCAGAAAAAGCGGTACGTGAAGCCGCGAGCCTGCCGGCAGATGAAGCCTTAAAAGAAAATGTGATCGATCTGATTGCCGTCGATGTAGACGATCTATTGAATCAGCTCGATGGACGTGATGTGGTTGTGCAAGGGGTAAAACGTACCTTACACACTGCAGACGCAGTAAAAGAGATCATAGACCCAGACTGGCGTAGTGAACTACTGGCGGTGATCACCAATCCCAATATTGCCTACATACTTATGTTGATTGGTGTCTATGGCTTGATCCTGGAGTTTTACAACCCCGGATCAATCGTGCCGGGGACAGTCGGTGCGATTGCACTGATACTCGCACTCTATGCCTTTCAGATGTTGCCTATCAATTACGCGGGCGTGGGGCTGATACTGCTAGGCATTGCGCTGATGGTCGGTGAAGCGTTTGAACCCAGTTTTGGCATGCTCGGGATTGGCGGCATTGTCGCCTTTGTATTTGGTTCAATTATATTGATGGATACCGAAGCACCCGGTTACGGGATTAATCTTGCACTCATCATCAGCTTCGCAGTGATCAGTGCGTTGATCACCTTCTTTGTCATCGGCATGGCAATCAAGGCACGGCAACGTCCCATCGTCAGTGGTGCGGAAGAGCTACTGGAAAAAGAAGCCACTGTGATAGACGATTTCGAGCATGAAGGGCTGGTTTATATTCATGGCGAAAACTGGCGCGCCCTGAGTGAAACCGCATTGCACAAAGACCAGCAGGTAAAGGTGATCGGCGTCAGTGGTATCACGTTACAAGTGGTTCCCATTGAGCCACCTGTTACACCCGAACAAACGGAGGTGAAGTGATGATAGATTTTACATTCACGACAGAAACGGTATTTATGGTAATTGTAGTGCTGGTCATTCTCTTTCTCACCAGTGCAATAAAGATCTTGCGCGAATATGAGCGGGGTGTCGTATTCCTGCTTGGGCGCTTCTGGAAGGTGAAAGGACCGGGGTTCATTATCATCATTCCCATTATTCAGGAGATGGTGCGGGTAGATCTTCGAATAATCGTAATGGATGTACCCAGTCAGGATGTGATCTCGCGTGACAACGTCTCGGTTAAAGTGAATGCCGTGGTCTATTTTCGCGTCATCGACCCTGAGCGCGCGATTATTCAGGTAGAAAAATATTACGAGGCGACAAGCCAGTTGGCGCAAACCACGTTACGCTCGGTGCTAGGGCAACATGAGCTGGATGAGATGCTAGCCGAGCGAGAACGGCTTAATCTCGATATTCAGGCGATCCTCGATCAACAGACCGACGCATGGGGGATCAAGGTCAATAATGTCGAAATAAAACATGTCGATCTGGATGAAAGTATGATTCGCGCCATCGCACAGCAGGCAGAGGCCGAACGTACTCGGCGTGCGAAAGTGATTCATGCCGAAGGGGAAATGCAGGCGTCCGTAAAATTGTTAGAAGCCGCAAAAACGCTGTCACAACAGCCGCAGGCGCTACAACTCCGTTATCTACAGACATTAACAGAGATTGCAGGGGAACGATCCAACACAATCGTCTTTCCATTGCCGATGGAGCTGGCGGAGTCGTTGATCAAGTTGAACAACAAACAATAAAGGCGCCTCTGAATCGGCGATGAGGGTGTCTAGCGCTAGATGAGGCGTGAGCCTCAGTGAATGGGTTTTATTGTTTAAATTGATGAGTGAACAGGTGCTGACGATAATTGATAGACGCGTATTTTTATTGACCGGGAGAGCGCCAGTTAGAAGTAAAGGGGACAGGTAAAACGCTTTCTCATAAGCGCTCTCACATTGTGTTTTAGTCGAGCGGTGAGTGTAGCGTACCCACTGGCCCACTTTTTACAATCTCGCGCACTTACGACTAAAATCCGCGGTTCGCGATAGGAAGCGCAAACGAAAATACACTCCCTTTCCCCTGAAGACTCTCGACATCAATACTGCTTCCATGTAGCTCGATGATCTTTTGACTGATGGCCAAACCGAGCCCTCCGGGCTGGAGTCGACTATTGTCATATTCCCCCTGATAAAAACGCTCAAAGATGTGTGGCAGATGTTCCGGCGGAATACCAGGGCCAGTGTCGCTAACCCGGCACAATAGAATATCGCCACTTTGCTCGAAACAAATGCCGATACCACCGTCGGTGGTGAATTTCATCGCATTAGCGACAAGGTTCTCCAGCACACGGGCTATCAGACTGACATCCGCATTGACAAAAGGCGTGGTGCTGTCGCCCTCAACCGATAACGTAATCTGCTTCTCATCTGCCTGGAGCTGGAATTTCTGCACCACATCCTGTGCCAGCTCGGCAAGATTAAAAGGCTCACAATGGAGCGTGGTCTCCTGCGCCTCAAGCCGGGTCAACTCGAACAGCTCGCTAATTAGATTTGTCAGCCGGGCGCTGCTTTGCAGGGCAAGCTGTAGATAGTTACGCTTGTCTTCACCGCTCAACGAATCGTTTTTAAGCTCGAGCGTTTCCAGATAGCCGTGAAGGATCGCAACCGGCGTGCGCAGGTCATGCGAGACATTGGCAACTAGTTCGCGGCGCAGCCTGTCCTGCTGTTTCAGGTCGCTCAATTGCACCACGATACGTTTGGCCATCTCTTCATAGGCCGACGAGAGTTGATCGATCTCATCGCCCGGCCGATGCAACTTTGGTGTTTCGTTGAACTCACTGAAATCACTACGGCGAAAGTCGTTGATATTGCCACTCAGGCGATTGAGACGTCGTGTTAACTGATAGAACAGCACCAGACCTGCCAGCAGCCCCACCAACAGACTGCCCAGCAATGCCCAGCCACTCTGTCGCCAGATAATGCTCTCATTGATAAAGTGTTCGATGTCATCGTACTGCTCTCCTCTCAGCACCACATAAAGATATCCCTCGGGGAGTTCGGCTGAAGGCACAGGCGTCACGGAAAAGACTTTACTCTGCTCATGGCTGCGTGGGTCGTCACCCAGCAACGGCAGGCGCTCACCATTGAGAAAGGCGCTAATTGGTCTGAGCGAAACGCTATTGCGCTTGACCTTGCCCGGATCGGCTGAATAGGAGAGGATCTTGCCATCCAGGTCGAGCAGATAGATCTCAATACTGGGATTGATTGTCATATAGACCGAGAAGGTCTCTTTCAACGCCGTCTGATTGATGCGACCGGACTCAACCAGATTGCGGTCCATCACCAGGTTCTTTGCCAGATCGAGATTAAGCTTCTGTTCCACCTCTTGCTGATAGTAGCGAACGCTGGAGATACTGAGAAAGGCGTAAATCGTCCCGACCACCAGCAGCAATAACACCAGCACCAACGAGAGCTTTGCATAGAGGGTGCGCAACATCAGGCCAGCTCATCACTGAATTTGTAGCCGACACCCCATACTGTGAGGATGTATCGCGGATTGGCAGGGTCCTCTTCTATCTTGTTACGCAGACGATTGATATGTGAATTGACCGTGTGCTCATACCCCTCATAGCGATAGTTCCACACCTTATCCAGCAACTCTGCACGGCTATACACTCGCCCCGGTTTGCTCGCAAACTGGAGCAGTAGATCGAACTCTTTTGCGGTTA
>Ga0316207_10005591_pt1 | contig 10356 bp, 19 predicted proteins | sample 6weekpyrite_MG_FD_204943 | JGI IMG/M metagenome (GOLD analysis project Ga0316207, IMG submission 204943) | Microbial mat bacterial communities from mineral coupon in-situ incubated in ocean water Damariscotta River, Maine, United States -... | ecosystem: Environmental > Aquatic > Marine >...
GTTATCACAAATAAACTCAATAGGTAGGCTGTTTGTGTGTAAGTCTTTGAAATGTAAACAGCTTTGTAAATAGTTTTTAACCACCTAAAATCGGTGAATAACCCTGTGGATAGATTCAGGAATTTGTCGCTTTTCATTCAGGAATTTGTCGCTTTAATTCAGGAATTTGTCGCTTTAAACGGCCTTTTTTCAGGAATTTGTCGCTGATAAAGAGGTTTTTTCCTATGAAATCATTAGGTTACAGGTTTACAAACAGGTTTAAACATGTATTAAACAAAAACCTAAAGAAGCTAAAACCTGTGGATAACATTAAATTCAAGAATACAATCTATAAATCGCATTTAACGGCCTTAGAACATAAATAAAAGGAGTTCCTTCGGAACTGCCATATACCCACAAAAAAACATTAATGGCTTAAACAGCTTCTAAGGAAGCCTAAGCAAGCAATAAATATACAAAATCAAAAGAACAAAACCATAAAGAAAAACACCATCGAAAAGATCAAAATCAAAGACGTTAACCAGGGAAAGAAAATTGACATTTTTTTAATCAATGAGAAATTTTTAAATATCAGCACTTTTATTGGCCAGCTTAAAACTCGTTAGCCGCTCGCTACGCTCACAAAATCAAACAGCAGTTTTACCGTCAGTAATCCTTGCTTCCGAAGCCACTACCTAAGTAAAAACCTTACCCCCCAATATTTTTTTACTTTTTTTCAAAAGTAGATGTAGTGAAGTGGCTCGGTAGATTCGTAAAAACACTCGGTAGATTGAAGTAATTAGCCGGTAGACGATGATTTATGCCGGTAGAACATAGAAACAAGCCGGTAGATGGTGTTTTGTTGCGGTTTGGTGGGTAGTTTGGTCTGATTCTTTTCTATTGCTAACCTTATTTTAAGCCCTAATTAATAGTTTAGTTTTTATCATTTTATCATTTGATGCTTTTATCATTAGGTGGTATTATCATTTTATCAATTGATAAAGAGAGGTTTTGCAGTATGACTACATTAAGAGTTATGAATAAAAAATTTAAAATGTTGTTTGTTTTTGGTGGTGGTGCATTGGTTCTTTTATTGGCTGTATTAACTAATAGCATTTTACCTGCTATGGGTTGGTTGGCTTTGCTCTTTATTTTTTCCCCTAAATACATCACCACAGTAAAAGAGGATTAGTTATGAATAAAAAAATACAAGGTTTAACGATAGCGTTTTTTGTTTTCTATATTGGTTCAGCCAAGTCAATAGTGACAAGCGACCCAACGTCTTACACGTATATGATTGAGCAAATAAACCAATATACAAAAATGATCGAGAACACTACTAAAACTGTTAAGACGGGGGCGGGGACTTTAACCGCTATTCAAGCGGTGAAGTCTGCTGCTACGGGTAGCTACAACCGAGCAATGAGGGCACTAGATAATGCTAAACGTGCAACAGAAAATCTCGCTGAAACAAAGCCAATCATTGACGAAGTTTTAGATGTACAAAACACGCAATATGCGAGTGTTTCTGATTATAAAAAGTGGTTTGGTGAAGACAAATATAAACTGTATAAAGATTCTGAAAGTGTGCTTGATCGAATTTTTAGTGATCCACGCGATAGAACGGAAGACCAGCAAACAAAACTTATTTTAGATCAAGTACGCCAAAATATACGACAAAAATCTATTAAAAATACGATTGATACCGCGCAAGCCATTATGAAAACTCAAAAAGAGCGATTAAAAAACCTTGAGGAAATGGCCGAGCTGATCGACAACACTGAAAATACAAAAGACGCATTAGACTTAAATAACCGTTTTTTATTTGAGCTTGTTCGATTGAATGTTGAGCTATTAACCGTTGTTGTTTCGCTTTCTGAAAGCGTAAGTCTTAACCAATATCAAGGCTACAACAAAGAGCGGGCTAAAATAGACTCACAAAAACTTAAAAAAATAGAGAAAAAAGAATATACGCCTGCGTTTAAAAAATTCCATAAGGACGCGCAGCACATCAAAATCAAAGGTCTGGATTACTAAGGGGGTTATTATGGTCGTTTCGATTGGTGGCAATATATTCTATACGGCATTTGCCCAGCTTCAAGCCTTTTTAACGAAGTTCTACGGCATTTTATCGGGTGAATGGCAAACAATGGCTACATTATTAGTGACTTTATTTGTCTCTATAATTGGTTATCGCCTCATTATGGGCAAATACGGTGAAGCAACAAAACAAATGCTGGGAATCGTTATCGCCGTGCCTGTTGTTTATGCGATTGCGTTTAGTTCTACGCTCTTTACTGATTGGTTTATCAGCCCGATATTTGACACGATGTTTAGTCTTATATCGTTGTTTCTTGATACTGGAGGTAGTGATATCAAAACAGCCTTTGCGAACCTAGATGATATATTCGGGAAAATATTTGTTGCGGTTGACCAGGCATCGAAAGGCGTAAGCGGCTGGGACATGATGCAGCAAGCAAAATTATTCGTCGTCCAACTGGTTTTAGGTCTTACCTTCGGTGCGCTTTATGTAATATTTTTTGTGTTGCTGATTATGGGTATTTTTGCCTTACATGTCTTTTTTGTAATTGGTTCGATCCCTATTTTCCTGGCGGCGTTTCCAGATACCAGACACATTTTTTGGGCGTGGCTTAAAGCCGTATTAAATTACGCGCTCATTCCTGTTTTTACCGCTATCGTAATGAGCATCACCCTGTTTTTTTTGGATAGCGCGATTACCTCAGTGAGTGAAATCAATATTAGCGAGGACGGCGTATTTACACCAGAGATCGGTCAAGCTATTTTTATTGGGATTATGAGTATTACTTTTCATTTAAAAGCGCCTGAATTTGCAGCCGCGCTTACGGGCGGCCAAGCCTCTGGCATGTCGGGCTTCTTTGGAACAGTTGGCAGTATCGGCGGGGGGGCTGCTCTTATTTCTCAAAAAATGGGAGCCACTGGTGCAGCCTCTAGCGTTGGTAAATGGGGGCTGGGTTACGCCGGCGGCGTTGGTGATCGCGCTCTCGGTGGCGTCCCTTCTAAGGCGTTCAGCGCTTTAAAAGGGCTGGCTAAAAATGATTAATTAAAGCTAGGCTCTCCCTTCTCAAATATCCCCACTTTTTAAGGCATCAAAACCAAAGAAAGTGGGTTCTCACTTCCAGTTTCACCCACCCAATCTACCCCGTCCTTTTTAACAAAAAGGGGGTTCAGATTAAATCACCATTAATCTTGTGGCGAGTTGTTTTACACTCTATACTGGTTTAATGGTTTAGGGGCACGGATACGCATTTTGTGTCACAAAAATGCACGCCCCCGAGGGCCGCCGAGTTTTTCTACGAAAAAAGGAGAATAGTAGCCGTGTCTAACACGCAAAAAGAAGGCATCCTCAAAGCGCGTTGCTCAATTGAGATGCAAGATAAAGTAAAGCAGAAAGCCGATGAAAAAAGCCTGAAATCGAGCGAATTAATTCGTCGGTTAGTACAGGCTGGACTTCGTGAGGATTGCCCTGTTTTCGATGTTCTCCCCCTGGTCGAACAGCTTACCGGATTGCAAAAAAAACTGGCTCCGATTAGTAGCAACCTAAATCAGATTGCAAAGGCGTACCATATTGAAGGCCACCTAAATGATGAAAAAATAATGGTGGTTTTAGAGAATTTAAAAGAGCAGCAAAAACTTGTGGCCACCAATATTAAGGAATTACAAAATGAGTTCAAAAAAATCACAGGATGAAATTGAGCTACCCGAAGCTTTGCATGGTCAAGTTTTACGAGAAGATCGTGAAAACTTGAATCTACCAAAAATGTCTGGCCGGTTGTCCTCCCCCTCTTATGTGAAAAATGCGACATCGGGTAAAGCTGAGGCTGTGGTAAAAATCACCTCTTTTGCTCGCGGTGCAAGTGTAAAAACATTAATGGAATATATAGCCCGAACCAACGACAAGGAAAAAGACGACGTGGTTCTTGAGGATGAAATGGGTGTACAGCTCAGAGACAAGAATGAAATCGGTGAAACTTACGATTCATGGAGTGAGGATTTTCAGCGGGCTAAAAGACGAACCCCTGAGCAATTAGCCGCTGCTAAAAAGTACGAAACTGATCTAGCTAAATGGAAGGAAACCAAAGAAGGAAAAAAGCCTCGCGCCCCTAAGGGTGCTGCTCGTGACGGCACTCATATTGTATTACACGCGAAAGCAGCCAACGACCCTCGTACAGGTATGAGGGTTGAGGATGCAGCGAGAGAAACGCTACGTGACTTGTATGGTGATAAAGGTTATGAGTATGTTTTTGCTTTACATCAAGACACGGAGCATCCCCATGTCCATGTTGTAATGAAAAACAAAAACAATATGACAGGGAAAAAATTAAGGATTGATAAAGAAGGTATTTTTCAACTACGACAGGCTTTTGCTAAAAACTTACAAGAACGGGGTATTGAGCAAGTGGCAACACTTAGAAGAGATCGCCCTGAAACAATGAAAAAAGTCGCTAGGGGCATTGAAAAGTTTAGGCCAGATAATCATAACAAACACCAAAAAAAGAGGCTTGGAGTGGCCAAGAACAAGCCTGTCTCTTCCTCCATCAAGCGTAAGATTGTAGATCAGTTAAAAAAAAGTGTTGTTTCAAACCAGGTTAAAGAACTAAATAAGGCTATTAAAAACGCTAAAAAACAAGATGCCCCGACACAAGAAAGTAAACAGCATTTATTAAACCTCAAGAAAATACAACGTGGTTATGAAAGAGGTTTTGAAATAGAAAAGGATACAGGAAAGTCTCGGTAAAATTTTAAAAGGTGATTTAAATGGAAGATATAGAAATTTTAGCTGATACAGCGGTCAGCATTTCAGAGTTAAAGCAAAATCCACTTGCTGCGGTGAAATCTGGCCACGGTTTACCTGTGGCAGTACTCAAACATAACACCCCCGTTTTTTACTGCCTTACACCTGAAAACTATGATTTGATTTTAGATAAGCTAGATGATTTAAGGCTTGCTGAAATAATACGTGATAGAGAAAACGGCGAAACTGTAAGTGTCTCGATTGATGACTTATAACCCCCCTCCCTTCCCTGGTTAACAGCGAGGCAGGAAGCCGAGCCAAATGCAGGAAGCATGATAGACTTCTTCCTTATCATTTGATAATTTTATCATTTATAGTTAATATCATTTTATCATTTGATAGATAAGGATAAATTATGTCGATAATTTCAATTCAAAACCCTAAAGGTGGCTCAGGTAAAACCACGTTAGCTACTAACCTAGCAGCTTATTATGCAAATGTTGGTCGAAGTGTTTTGCTGATTGATGCTGACCAACAAGCCAGTGCGCGAGAATGGCACGCTGCGCGTGATTCAGACGATATTGCTGTTATGGGGCTAGATACCAAGTCCACACTTAAACAGGCGGGTACGCACGCACAGCATTTTGATGTGACAATCATTGACGGCTCAGCCAAGTTAGAAGAATTGCTCGCCCCCGCAATAAGTGTTGCGGATTTAGTGCTGATACCTGTTACCCCTTCCCCCTATGATATTTGGGCGGTCGGAGATTTAGTCGATATTATCAGGATGCGTCAGGAGGTCAGCAACGGCCAACCTAAAGCGGCCTTTATCATATCGCGCGCAATCAAAAATACAGTCCTTGGGCGAGAAGTCATCGACGCTGTGGACGAGTACGGACTTACGTTGCTTGATTCAGGCACAACACAGCGTCAACCTTACGTGGCTACAGCAGCAGAAGGTAAGGCTGTGAGTGATGGCGGGTATGCCGACTTAGCCGCTGAGATAAAAACAATTGCAGATGAAATTGACGTATTAATGGGGAGTAAATAAATGGCACTTACAAGTAAGCGTCCCACAGCAACGCGTGAAAAAAAGGTTAGCCAAATAGCGGCAGATGTTACCGGAGAGGATAAAAAAGTTAGGTTGAATGTTGAAATGCCAACCTCGAAAAGGGCGGCTCTTAAAGTTGCAGCGGCTAACGAAGGTCGCAGTATTGGCGAAATAATTAATGACTTAGTTGATGACTATTTAAGTAAATGAAAGTTTTATCATTTGATAATTTTATCACTTGATAATATTAGTGGAATAATTTAGAAATTACTGAATGTTCATCTTTTTGGGAGTGAAGCAATGAGCGATAAAAGATTTTTTCAAATGTTAGGCCGCGTCCCGCGAGTTAAGAATTTATGGGACGAACAAAAAAGAGAATTAAATATAGATTCTTTTGAGTCAGCTTTAGGGGTTATGAGTACAGGTGAAGTGCATATAGCAAAATTTTTTGCATCATTATGGTTCCACAACAATGAAAAATATGGGTTTGATTTAGTTGATGCTATAGCAAGTCTCGACATTCCAGAAAGAAATTTAATCATCGAATGGATGGAAAATCCTTTTTGGCCATAAGAATAAATATAAAGTATTAGATTAAATCTTGCGTAACTACAAAAACGTAACTACAATTAGACATGAGAATTGACTGGGACGAAAACAAAAACACGCTCAATAAAGCCAATCACAAATTGAGCTTTGAAACGGCACAACATGTTTTCGATGATCCGTATGCCATGAGTATCCAGGACAGGCACGTGGAGGGCGAGGAACGCTGGCAAACATTAGGGCTGATTGATGGGGTAGTGGTGATCCTTGTCGCTCACACGTACAAGGAAGAAGGGGCGAGCGAAGTTATCCGAATCATTTCAGCTCGAAAAGCCACTAAACGCGAGAGACAATGCTATGAACAAAATCGACGCTAAGCAAAAACGTGAAATTAAAACACTGGGTGAAATGAACGAACAAGATATTAATCTTGCCGACATTCCAGAATCAACGACCTGGGCAAATGCTGAAGTCGGTAAGTTTTTTCGTCCGGTAAAAAAGCAACTTACTCTTCGCATCGATATGGACGTTGTTGATTGGTTTCAGTCACAAGGTAGCAAGTACCAAACACGCATGAACCTGGCTTTGCGTGAATTTATGGAATCACATAAAAAAGCAGGCTAATTTAAATCCGCTGTTACTAAATTAATTAGGAATAGATTAATGAGTGATGTGAAAAAATATAGTCATGTATGTAAATCTTGTTATACCCCAACTTTATTAAACAAATACCAGGGATGGGATAATTTTTTACCCCGGCTTATTAATGTTTTTTTTGATCTGATTTCAGGTCAGCTAGGTTCCGAGCCTATTTGTCAGGCATGCAACAAAAAAGCACTTATTAGTGTGAACACTCCGCGAGCTTTAAAAATAATGAAAGATATTGGGTTCATAGCAGACGATTAGATAAGAGGGGGGGGCAACAGGGAAATTTATGAAAATAACGATATTTTTTATTAGCTCTCGTTATCAAATTGAAGTACAAGTTCCGCAACATTTTTTAATCCAGGGGAAACCATATTTATAAAAGCAACATAGTCTGGAAATTTTGGTAAGGCAACGGTGTATACAAGACTCCCTACATCCATAATGGCTAAAAATTCAAATTCTTTATTAATATTTTTTGAGCCCAGGCTTTGCGTATGAAGATCGAGTCTATATGCTTCGGTTATTCCAAGGCTAAACTGCGGGAACTCATAATATCCTGTTTCAGATAGCGATTTACTAAAATCATCTGGATTTTGTTTTACAAGGAAATCTTCTATTTGCTTCCAACCATTTTTTTCTGTGAATTCGTACATTGTAACTCCTTAATTATTATTTATTATAAGGGGGCAGTATTTCATTGCCTTTAGCTGGAGCATGCAGCCATCTTTTATCTTCATCGGATAACGCCATAGCATCAGGTGGGCACAGGGCTAATATTGCTTTTAGTGTCAACGCTTTTTTTACCGGTTTTGCTTTCATGTTTTTCACACTGTTACTCTATCACTAATTTAATAATTTTACTTATTTGAGTTAAATACCAATTAACCTGGCTTTTACCTTCGTGAGAAGTATCTAGAATCAAAGAGATTAATAGCACGATGGCCACGATCCTTAAAAGTATCCCGATAACTTCGCTTTGACTAATTTCAAACGTAATTTTCATTATTTCACCTGGTCTTTTTGTAATGTTCCGGAGCACTGTTTTAGTATCCGTTAGATTTTGTTATCTGTTAACAGTGAAACAGTTCACTACCACTGCATGACGGGGGAATGCGTTCCCCTTGTAAAAAAATAGCAGGGTCTTACTCAACAATTACTCAAAAACTTCTAAATGTTGTCCGTTACGGATCATCAATACAGGAAAAGAAAAAGCCGGTAAAAACCGGCTTTAACTCGCTTTAATGCAGTATCAACACATAGTGGTGGTAAAGACCTGTAACCACTAATTTTGCATTTTCATTGTTTTTAAAGCTGGCGCCATAGTGACGTATTTTTATTATTGCCATTTTATTCTCCTTCATTTATTTAAGTTAATGAGCCGCGCATAAAAAAAGCGATGCTTCACTTCTATTTATGTAACGACTCACTTCTATTTATAAAAAAAGTGAAAAAAATTGAATTTTTGTGCGTTTTTGCTGTTGCGGTACACTTTTTTTTGCATAGCATTGGTTATCGGTACTCAAAAAAAGGAAACCGATAATGATGAAAACAACACTTAACCATCTCAAAAAAATCTGGCTCTACAACATTAATCAATTACGTGACCAATGGTATGCCGTGGTTGTGTTAACGCCGTTCATTTCTTTCATGCTTAGCAAGCTGTAGGACAAGACCTACGACAAAAAGCACGTTATTCAAATACAGTAGGTAAAAAAGCGCGCATAACGGGGGTTATGGTAAATCGTGGGGGTCGAAAGCTGAAAAATGAAAATCAGAACAGCATCAAAAACCTTAAAAACGCCATCAAAAACACAAATTTGATTTTGATGTTTTGATACATCAATATAGTGTTTTTGATTGACAGGCAGAAGGTAATAAAAACATGGCCATCTTGAACGCTAAACCGATGAGTCTCGATACGATGCTCAATTATCAAAATAACCCACATGTCGAAGTCACGTACAAGGCCAAAGCGGTTGCGGATGGCTTTGCCCTGGTCGCGATGATCAGCAGCTTAGAAAACGCCTTAGAGCGTCAACGAGGGGGAACGCGCGTATTTAAAACACTCAATGCATTATTATCATTTTTAGCGAGCCGTTTTGGTGTGAAGCGGTTTGTGGTTGAGGCCGATGGTTGGAATCCAAAGCAGGTTGAAATTTAATTAAACGTCCATTGGGATTTGATCGGTTAGCTGATAAAAAATTTCAACAGCTACAATCGAGCGACCCCTCTTTATTGGCGTGTAATCTATTAAAAGTTGACCACTTTTTTTTAATTCTTTCTTAGCAACTTCAAGAACGCGACGCTTAATATCGAACCATTTATATGTTTTTTTAATACCAAACTTATCTTTAAGTTCGTCTATAGTGATGGTGATAGGTTTATTTTTTTTTGTTATGTGAGTAGAGCCATGAACAGCTAGTATATATTCATATAGACGAACTGAATAAATTGATTTTAGCATTGCTATTTCGCGTAATGCGATAGATAGAAAACGGGTTTTTATATCTAACAAATACGGCTTTAGTTGAGGGCTAAAAAAGAGAGTCACAAAACCATCGTGTGATTGATATTCTTCTTTTTGCGAGAGCCAGCGTGTATCCGTTCGTTTTTTCCCGTCTATTCTTGAAATTGAACCTTCATAAAGGTACTTTGCACCCTCTTTAAAGGCTTCGTAAGCATACTTGCTATCTAACGCATCTTTGTATGTTTCGGCAAACTCTTCCACTGTAATACGAACACCATTTTTAGGGAGTTCGCTTGCTTTTGAATTAAGCTTTGAGATACCGATAAGCAGTACCCGTTGAGCATTGATATTTTGCTTGTAGCTTGCTTCAACAAGGTAGTTTGATCTTGTGGCTTTGTAGTGTTTTAATGAACCCATGAGCGACATGCTATCCCTAGTGTCGCTTTAATGTCAAGCGACACACTACATATGTCGCGCCATTCAGGTATTTGTCGCTTTAAGATAAAGTTGAGTCATAAGCGACACGTTACAATGTATGTCGTTTCAGTCAGGTATTTGTCGTTTTAAAAAAATAAGAGTTATCACAAATAAACTCAATAGGTAGGCTGTTTGTGTGTAAGTCTTTGAAATGTAAACAGCTTTGTAAATAGTTTTTAACCACCTAAAATCGGTGAATAACCCTGTGGTTAAATTCAGGAATTTGTCGCTTTAAGATAAAGCTGGGTCATAAGCGACACGTTACAATGTATGTCGTTTCAGTCAGATATTTGTCGTTTTAAAAAAATAAGAGTTATCACAAATAAACTCAATAGGTAGGCTGTTTGTGTGTAAGTCTTTGAAATGTAAACAGCTTTGTAAATAGTTTTTAACCACCTAAAATCGGTGAATAAC
>Ga0316207_10005593_pt1 | contig 10353 bp, 6 predicted proteins | sample 6weekpyrite_MG_FD_204943 | JGI IMG/M metagenome (GOLD analysis project Ga0316207, IMG submission 204943) | Microbial mat bacterial communities from mineral coupon in-situ incubated in ocean water Damariscotta River, Maine, United States -... | ecosystem: Environmental > Aquatic > Marine >...
TTATGGCACCGAGTATGTCTCCGAGTATATTTATGATATTACTCGTGGGTGGTGCATCATTTATGCCGCAGTGCTCGTCAAGCTTACGTCCAACTTCTTTATAAGTATCAATAGCTTCTGCTACATCATCTCGAATATCAACAAAAAAGGATTCACTGGATTCAGTAACGGCTTTCTCTACATCCTCATTGCTGAAGCCCAGTTTTGAAGCTTTATCCGCTTTGGCTTCTTCATCAATAATTTTCTCAACATCGAGGGCCTGTTGATATTTCCAGTAACTGAATGGGCCGGGTTCATAACCCTGGGTGATTTCAACGCTACGAATGGGTGCAATTAAAACCCCTTCAGCACCTTCACCATTCAGGCCAGTTAAGGAGGCAACACGTGTTTCAATACCATCTTCATCGGGCATTGGGTATAAATTATCCCAATACTGATCTACCAGGCCATTAATAAGTTTGAAGCCGTCACGCAGTCCCTGAAAGCCGTAGCGACGAATCAGTGCTTCGGTGTACCAGCTGGCAACTTCAAGGTCTTTGGCGTTATTTTGCAGGATCTCAGGTGCAAGCTCCATGATTTTACGCCATTGATCATCAGCCTCACTGCTATCACCGTCGAACATATTATTACGTTCGGCAGAACGAGCAGCCTTTCTTGCATCTTTAATAGAGTAATATGGTGATACAGGTGAGGGGTCATCGCGTATGTCGTCACCTACGGGGTTGTCATCCGAGATAGGTTGTAACAGGCTTTCCAGGTTAATAATTTCTTCTGACGCCATTTAATTGCTATTCCTTCACATTTATTTTTAATATAAGCACAACCAGGTCAGTCGGTTGTACTGGCGCTACAAACACGCTATTTATAAGATATTGAATTGCTTATGTAAAGAAGTCTGTGCATTTATTGGCACCTGTTGTATAAAATCTTCAGAATTAACGTATGTTAATACTTGGAACATCAACAATCTATGGGTAGAATTCATAACCTTATCTGATGCTAGAACTTTGATTTATTACGCAATAAAAAGTTTATAATTTATATAAATCTGCTTTAAAATACGTAAACATGCATTAATTTATTGTAATATGCAGAAAAACGGTTTAGATGATTGTCAGGACGATGTATTAAATGTCATTACTCATTACGGTTATAAAAGCACCAGATTCAGCTTCGCTTGCAGAATCGAGCAAAACATTCGATCAGCAGGGAGGCACAATTGGTCGTGGACAGGACAATTCGTGGATACTTGATGATCCCGAACGTTTTCTGTCATCCAGGCATTGTGAATTTAGCAGCGAGAACGGCCAGTTTTTTATTACTGACCTGAGTACCAATGGTACTTTCTATAACGGCTCACCCAATCCAATCGGCAAAGGCAGTAAGTTGCCTTTAAATGACGGCGACACTTTTTTGCTTGGTGATTATGAGTTTTCAGTAAAGCTGGCAAACTCAGCAGCGTCAGCGGTTAGTCAGCCTACGGCAGATCCTTTTGCAAGCTCATCTTCACCTTTTGATTCGCCGGACCCTTTTGCATCATCAGGTGACCCTTTTACACAGGGTGGCGATTTTTCAAGCGATCCATTTGGTGGCGGTCATGTATCAAGCAGTGAGTCATTATTCAGTACAAATCCTGAAGAAACCGATCCATTAGCTGCGCTCGATAAAGCGCAGGGCGGTAGTGCAAATATTAATTCATTGGGGAATATGAACTCAGGTGGCTTCGCTGCCGTCGATGACCCATTTAAATCTGCACCAGCATCAGACCCATTTAATTCAGCGGCAGATCCATTCAGTGGACCAACCCATTCTGATCAGGCCGACCCCTTAAACGAGCAGGTATCCTGGCCTGAATCTGTTCCAGAAGAAAACAGTTTTGCTGCCGGTGGTATACCAGATGACTGGGATGACGACCTGTTAGCACCAGCATCACCCGCACAACCCGCAGCGCAACCCTTTGCTCAAGCACAGGCAGCTCCTCCCGCTGCACAAACACCACCCGTTGCGCAACAACCGCCGGTTCAGCCATCCACACCTTTAACTGAACCACCGGTTGTACCCAGGCCTGCACAGGCGAAGACAGCACCAACAGATGTACAATTTTCGGCACCTGAAGCACCTGTTGCCAAACCGCAACCAGCAGCTCAGCCAGCGAATTTAAATGTTGGGGAAAATTCCCAATCCCAGGCGTCCGCTCTGGAAATGACTAATGCAAGAATCCAGGCCGAACTGGAAATATTAAAGCAGAAAATAAATTCACAACAAAGAAGCGCGCCTGGGCAGATTACCGTTGATACAACATTAATTGATGCAATGGGCTTAAGCAGTCAGAACTTAAGTGATGCTGAAGTCACTCAAATAAACAAACTGACCGGTGAAGTCGTCAGGGAAATGGTTAGTGGCCTTATGCAGGTGCTGGGCTCTCGCAGTTCAATAAAGAATGAATTTCGCATGAATGTTACGACCATTCAACCCGTTGAAAACAACCCGCTGAAATTTTCAGCCAATGTTGATGATGCGCTTGAAAATATGTTTCTTAAGCAGGGTAATGCATATAAAAAGCCGGTAGATGCTGTACATGAAGGGTTTAATGGGGTTGCCGAACATCAGGTTGCTATCCTGGCGGGTATAAAAGCAGCGTTTAAAGGTGTTATAGAACGATTCGACCCAAGTATTCTTGAAGCTCGTTTTGCCAAACAGAATAAAGGCGGTTTAATACCCGGTAGTCAGAAAGCAAAAAACTGGGATTTGTTTCAGGAATATTACAATGAGCTAGCAGGGGATATCGACAATTCATTCCAGTACCTTTTTGGTGATGATTTTGTCCAGGCATATGAGGATCAGTTACAGAAACTGACAATTGCACGTAAACCGACAAAAGCAAATAAAAATACTTAAGAAAAACAATTAAAACTAAAGAATGGAAATAAACACAGGGCTTCTTATGAAATTGCATCAAATCTTTAAACTTACCATCATTATTTCTATCGTTAGTCTGTTAACTGCCTGTCAGTCAATGAATGCTGCTGTCGGGGGCTATCTTGGTCTTGATACCGATTTACAGATCGACTTTATTGTTGATGCAGATATTAATCCAGACGAACTCGATAAGGCCTCACCTCTGTTTATACGCATGTATGAACTTAAATCAAAAAAAATGATACGCAAAGCTGACTTTATTGAGATTTATGAGCGAGACAAAGAAGTCCTGGGTGCTGACCTGATTAACTCGCATAAGTTAAAGCGCTTTAAGCCCGGCGAAAATCGTACCGAACATTTTGTCTTAGACCCTAAAACTCACTACGTTGCACTCTATGCGGAGTTTCTTGAGTTTAAGGAATCTAAATACAAACTCATTATTCCAGTAGTCGCAAATAATGTATTTAGAAATACTGTCATTATTCGAGTATCGGGTAATGAACTCATTTTTGATCAACCTATTGATGAAGATATAGGAACTGACTACAAGGAAAAAGCCAGTGGCATTAAAGGCGAAGCTGACAAGGCAAAGGCTACTTCAGATAAGTTAAAGAAACTTTTCTAGAGCACAAAGCAAATTACATTTAATAAATTAACTTAAAAGAATTGGCGAATATATAATGTCATTAGATAGCAAAGTTGTCTGGTCAGAAGGAATGTTTCTGAACCCGCAACATTTTCAACAACAGGAAAGATATTTTGAACGGCTTGTAGAAGGCAAGTGTTCAGCTTATGGTGCTTATGGCTGGGGCATGCATGAATTTGAGATTGACCAGCAGTTACTAACCCTGGGAAAAATATCCGTTATAAAAGGCAAGGGCGTATTTCCAGATGGTACACCGTTTAGTTTTCCGGATATCGATGAGCCACCACCGGTCTATGAGGTACCAGAAAACACCCATAACAGTATAGTTTACATATGCGTTCCAGTTAAACGCCCCGGTGCAGTCGATGTCATCGCAGATGAAAATACCCAGGGACTTGCACGTTACTACAGCTTTGAACAGGAAACGCGAGATGTCGCTAGTGAATCCGGTGACAACATTAAAATGGATGTGGGTAAGCTGCGTTTTCGCTTGATGCTAGAATCAGATGATCTAAGTGGTTATGCCTGTATTGGTTTAGTGCGTATTTCAGAATCACGTGATGATAAGAATGTATTGCTCGATGATAACTATATACCGACCTGCCTGGACTGCAAAAAGTCACCCAAGCTTTCGGGGTACCTTAAAGAAGTCATTGGTTTATTGCACCATCGTGGTGAAGCAATTGCAGGGCGTCTTGCGGATACTAACCGGGGTGGTACAGCTGAAATTGCAGATTATATGATGCTGCAATTAATTAACAGGCTTGAGCCAATGGCAAATCACCTGGCGAATATGAACGGTTTACATCCGGTTGACCTGTATGCTGAGTCAGTACAGATGGTCGGAGAGCTATCAACATTTGTTAGCAAAAATAAACGCACACCTGTATTTCCAAACTATTTACATGATGACTTACAGGCGACTTTTACACCGGTTATTTCAACACTTCGAAGCTCGCTTAGCATGGTGTACGAACAAACCGCCGTTGCACTTAAACTGGTTGATAAAAAATATGGCATCCGTGTGGCTGAAATTTCAGACAAATCACTCATTGGCACCGCGATGTTTGTTATTTCTGCCCGAGCCGATATTCCTGAAGACGCATTACGCTCGCATCTGCCAGCACAGATTAAAATTGGCCCGGTCGAGCGCATCAGGCAACTGGTCAACGCAGCGATGCCGGGTATTGCAATGAAGCCTTTACCTGTTGCTCCGCGACAGATTCCTTTTCATTCAGGTTTTACCTATTTTCAACTCGACCCACAGAGTGATTTCTGGAATGAGTTAAAACACTCCGGTGGCTTTGCTTTACATGTTGGTGGTGACTTCCCAGGGCTTGAACTTGAGTTCTGGGCGATACGTCAATAGTGATAACAAACAGTCAGTATTAATACTTTTTACTCGCTGAAATTACGGAGTTATTTATGTCATCAGGTGATTCTGACAAGACAGTATTCAGGCAACCATCAGTGGATGGTGATCGTACCGTTATGCGTCCTATGCCCGGTGGACGCGGTGGCGCGCAGCAGCCTCCGGCGCAAGCACAGCAACCAGTGCAGTCACCACCGCCACAACAGCAGCCTGCCGCCGCACCTCAATACCAGCAAGCACCCGCGCACAGTGGCGCCGGAAGCTACTTTAGTACCAGCAGTGGTTTAAACCCACTGGTTAATGCAGCGTCTACGCTTATTGCGGTGTTTGAAAAAACCCGCTCTGCGGTATCCCACCCTGATGTTGGTGGCTTGCATCAACGCCTGGTTAGCGAGATAAAATCATTTGAAACAAAGGCTAAAGAGGCCGGGCTAAAACCTGAAGTCGTCCTGTCAGCGCGTTATGCATTATGTGTCACACTCGACGAAGCTGTACTTAATACACCCTGGGGTTCAGAAAGTGCCTGGCCTCAGCGCACTTTGTTGAGTGTATTCCATAATGAAACTTCCGGCGGTGAGAAATTTTTCCTCATTCTTGATCGGATGAAAGAGCAACCCGCTGAAAATCTTTATATCCTCGAGCTGATGTACATATTTTTAAGCCTCGGCTTTGAAGGTAAGTACAAGGTCATTCACCGTGGCCGCGATATTATTGAACAGATGCGAGATGATTTATTTACTATTATTCGTCGACAGCGTGGGGAGTATGAGAGATCACTTTCACCTAGCTGGCAGGGGCTTGGTAAAACCCGAAACTCACTTGCTCAGTATCTGCCAATGTGGGTTATCGCCAGTATTGTAGGAGCTATTTTACTGTTAAGTTATTCGGGTTTCCGTGTCTGGTTATATGATTCTTCTTCACCGGTCGTTGAGAAGCTTGATGAAATCACCGATATGCGCACCATTGCTCGGGGCAGCAATAGCAAATCAGATTGAAACAGAAAATTGGGCACATACACTCTAATAAAAAATTATTAATTCGGGCATTCGATGAAAAAAGTTATTGAGTTTTTCAAAAATAAAGTTGTTATATCGCTAATAGGACTTCTAGCGTTATCTATTATTATCTGGTTCATTGGGCCACTGATTAAATTTGGTGAAAGTAATTCTGCTCCACTGGGTAGTGCTGTAGCTCGATTAGTTGCCATTATTATTCTGGTTGTTCTCTGGGGCTTAAATAATTTGCGCATCCAGATGATGAATAACAAACAGAATAACAGTCTGTTAGATGATCTGGGGGACAACCAGGAAGCTGAGGTTGCCGATATTGCATCGGAGCAGTCATCCGAAGAAATGCACCAGATGAACAAACGTTTTACGGATGCCTTATCAACACTGAAAAAGCTTAAGTTTAAGGGAAAGGGCAGTAATAAAGCGCTCTATGAACTACCCTGGTACATTATTATTGGCCCACCGGGCTCAGGTAAAACTACCGCATTAGTAAACTCAAGCCTTGATTTTCCACTGGCAGAACAGTTTGGTAAGGGGGCGCTTCAGGGTGTTGGTGGCACCCGGAACTGTGACTGGTGGTTTACAAATGAAGCGGTGTTAATTGATACCGCCGGGCGCTATACCACACAGGACAGTCATAAGGTTGTTGATAGTAAAGCCTGGGAAGGTTTTTTAAATCTATTAAAGAAAAACCGTCGCCGTCGTCCTATAAATGGTGCAGTCGTTTCCATCAGTATTCATGATCTGTTATTACAGACTGAAGAAGAACGTATTCAACATGCCAAAATCATTCGCTCACGTATCGATGAGTTAATGCAGAAACTTGAAATACGTTTTCCGATATACCTTATGTTTACCAAATCTGATCTGGTTTCAGGTTTTAGTGAATATTTTGAAGACCTGAGTAAGGAAGAGCGTGAACAGGTATGGGGGATTTCTTTACCCAATGCGCCCAAGCCCTCACAAAGTCCAGACTTTGAATATATGGAAACGGAATACCAGAAGCTACTACAGCGTTTATATTCACGTGAAATCGCGCGCATTCATTCAGAACGCGATGTGGTTCGTCGTGGTGCCATTCAGGGATTCCCGCAACAGGTTGAGAACCTTAAGTCGGTAATTGACAGTTTTGTAAAGCAGACCTTTATAAAAAATCGCTTTCAGTTCCAGCCTTATTTGCGTGGTATTTATTTCACCAGTGGTACCCAGGATGGCACACCCATTGACCGAATGATGACAGCTGTATCATCAAACTTTGGTTTTAACCGTGAAAATGCAAATCTTTTACAGGGTCAGGGTAAAAGCTTTTTCCTGGGAAATTTATTCAGGGAAGTTATCTTTCCTGAATCTGAACTGGTGGGTTCTAATCGTAAATACGAAACCTTTATCAAATGGGCGCAACGCAGTGCGTATGCGGCCATCGCTTTAGGTACAGTTGGATTGTTAAGCGTCTGGACAGGCAGCATTAGCAAGCATAATGAATTTATGTCTGAGGTCGAGTCTTACATTGGTGAATTCAATGCTGAGAATAAACGTTTAAGTCTGTGGAATAAAGACCTGAGAGTTGTACTGCCTACCTTAAATGCTTTGGCCAAGGCGAGTATTGTTTATGACCAGGAAGAACATCCCTGGTTATCAGGTATGGGGCTTTATGATGGTAATGTAGATGACTCTGCGAATGCAGCCTACCATGCCCAACTAAAAGAATTGTTTTTACCTAGAATAATTAATTATCTAGAAAAGCATATTAGTAAAGGCCATAAGGGTGGTGATCTTTATAATAGTTTTAGAACCTATTTAATGTTCTACAAATTAGAGCAAATGGATAAACAGTTAATCACAGACTGGTTTGTAACAGACTGGGATCTAAATATGCAGGGTGAAGGGTCACGGAGAAAAGAGCTTGCGCTTCACCTTAAAGCTTTATTGCAACTCGAACTTGAACCCTACAAACTTAATGAAAGGCTAGTTACTCAAACACGTAATACTCTGCTGCAGGTTCCTGTGCATCAACGTATTTACAGTCGTATTCGTACCCGCCCAGAGTTTACACAGAAAATTGATGTGTTAAACATGTTTGGCGAGTCTGTGCGTGAAGCCTTTGAAATTACTGACAGAACGGTTAAACATCTGCAGTTACCGTATATGTTTACCAAAGAGGGTTACGAAAATATTGACTTAAGCACTGAGTCTCCAGTGATTGCTGATATTGTTAATGAGCGTTGGGTGCTAACCGATGATCAGAATAGCCGTGTTGATTTTGTTAAAAATGACCTTGATGAAATCAGTGAAAAAGTTAAAGAACTTTATATGGCAGATTACATTGCGCACTGGAAGAAAGTGTTTGATGCATTAAGTATTGCCAAATTTAAAAGCATCAGGCAGGCAGGGGAAGTTTTATCAAACTTTACCGACCCGGTTTATTCGCCACTACTGGCAATACTTCAGGTTGGTGCAACCAATACCCAGCTGTCTAGCCAGCTGCTACAAAATGTCAATGATGACCATGGTGAAGGCGCCATGGGGTCAGCGACTAATTTACTGGCTAGCAAGTTTAAAGGGACTAAAGTTGACCAGTATTTCCGTGATATGAATGTCCTGCTACGCGAAAGCAAAAAACGCCCAGCACCTGTTACATCAATAATGGCTAAAGTGCAGGAACTACAGGACTTTATTGGCGAGATATCGGTTGCACCCGATCCAAATAAAAAGGCTTTCCAGATTGCCAAGGCTCGCTACATGAGTGGTTCAGGGAATGCTATTACATCACTGCGAACATATTCGAAGAAAACCCCAGATCCGGTAAAACGCTGGTTAATTTCGTTATCTGAAGAGTCGTGGAAAATTATTCTTTCATCTTCAAAGCAGCACGTAAATTCTGAGTGGAAAAACCAGGTGCACAGTGTTTACTCACAGGCACTAGCTGGGCGATATCCACTGAACCGCGCTTCTCGTGATGAGCTGGCACTGTTTGATTTTAGCGAGTTCTTCAAACCAGAAGGGGTAATGGATAAGTTTTACACCAGTTACCTTAAGCCGTTTGTTGATACACGAAAAGGCTGGAGCAACCGTTCTGTAGATAATTATTCTATGGGTTTGAATCAATCGACATTAAGACAGGTTCGAAGGGCGCAAACCATTAAGAATGTATTTTTCAGGAAAAACCCTGAAGTCCCAAGTATTTCATTTCAGCTAAAGCCCTATCGCATGGAAAAAGTTGATGCACGCTTCCTGCTAGAAGTAGGGGATCAGCGTATCACTTATAATCATGGACCAAAGTTCTGGAAAGAATTGCACTGGTCCGGCGAAGATGAAAACAAACGGGTTCGTATGGTATTTGAAGACCTGAATGAAGACCGACACGAACGCACTTATGATGGACCATGGGCCTGGTTTAAGTTACAGGATAAATCTCGACTTTCTAAAACCAAAAAGTCGAATGTATACCTGGTTTCGTATGTGGTACCTGACTCTGCGGGAAGTCGAAACAAGAGTCATACGATTAAGTATCTGATTAAAGCAAAAAGTGTGAATAATCCGTTTAGCCAGAATTTACTGGGTAAATTTAAAATCCCGGAGACCATTTAAATGGGGGCAGAACTGCAAATGGGGTTGTATGGAAAATTGCCAGCCTATGGTGATTTTATTTCACGTAATCTCAGTTCGTCTTTTATTACTCCCTGGGATGAATGGCTACAGCACTTTATTTCTGGCTCTCAGGAGCAAATAGGTGAAGACTGGTTAAATATATATCTTACCAGTCCAATCTGGCGGTTTGTTTTATCGCCTGGCGTTATTGATAATAATATGTGGGCGGGTTTAATGATGCCCAGTGTCGACCGGGTAGGCAGGTACTTCCCAATTAGCCTGATAAAACCGTTTTCAGTAGATGTTACACCGGTTAATTTTATGCTTAATCAGTGTAACTGGTTTAATGAAGTCGAAGCACTTTGTTTAACGGCGTTAGAAGAAGCAATCGATGCTGATGAGCTGGTCGCTGCGGTCGATGACCTACAGGTTGCAAATGTTGAAAGTTATTTGCCAACCTATAATCTGGGTGAAATGGGGCCAATGTTGTTTGGTATGCCCACTTCTGAAGACTCAACAGGTTTAAGCGAAGCATTGCCATATATGCTAAATGCTGCATTAACCACTGGCCTGTCCAGTTTCAGTTTATGGCAGACATCAGGGTCACAGTTAATTAGCCCGGTAATGTTCAACTGTCAGGGATTACCTCCAATAGGTGCAGTTGCTTCCATGCTTGATGGACAATGGCAGCAACGTGACTGGAAAATCCCTTATAATCTACAACAAGTTTAGAAATGGAAATTACTGTTCATGAGTGATACAACGATCAGGCGCCCTATACGCTGGAGTTCAGCTGAGGAAACAAATGTGGGCATGGT
>Ga0316207_10005594_pt1 | contig 10352 bp, 11 predicted proteins | sample 6weekpyrite_MG_FD_204943 | JGI IMG/M metagenome (GOLD analysis project Ga0316207, IMG submission 204943) | Microbial mat bacterial communities from mineral coupon in-situ incubated in ocean water Damariscotta River, Maine, United States -... | ecosystem: Environmental > Aquatic > Marine >...
GCAGGCCAGGCTGAATCAATTGAAGCAACCCCTGAAGAGCTACGAACTCCCTGTCTGCTAATTGACAGCGTTTATAATACCGGTAGTGTTTATGATAAGGGCTTTCCATTGCAGCAATGGCACTTAAATGGATTGCAGCGCATTATGACGTCATATAAAACTGATGAAAAATATAATGCTAAATTATTTGAACTGCCTAAAGATTATAAACATTATTCTATGGGTGATAATCTGAGTTTCGGAGCGCCTTAGGGAGGCTGAACTTAAGAAAAGCTTTCTAACTGATACTTAATGCCTGATGTGTCAGGCTGATACTTAACAGATAGCAGGCTTCCTTCTTTATACCAGTCACCCAGCACTATGCGGGTAGCTGGTATTTTATTATCGATCATAACTTCATGAATATATGGCCGGTGGGTGTGGCCATGGATGATGAATCGGGAGTTTTCGGACTGGAAAAGCTGCATAACAGCTTCCTGACTAACATCCATTATCTCATCTTGTTTCTCTGCCGTTTCAGTTTTGCTGCTTTGCCTTAAAGACTGAATAATTGCATGGCGTTCATCCAGTGTCTTAGCAGTAAAATCCTGTTGCCAGCTTTCAGATCTGACCTGTTTTTTAAATTCCTGATACTGAATATCATGCGTGCATAAACTATCACCATGTAATAAAACAATATTCTGATCATTGACGGTGATATGTTTGGGTTCGCTAATTAACTGGCAATGTGTTTTATCTGCAAACTGCTGGCCAATTAAAAAGTCGCGATTACCATGCATAAAGTACACGGGGACATCGTGTTCTTTGAGTGTATCAAATGCTTCAAAGACGGTGTTTAATTCATCAGCCGGATCATCATCACCGATCCAGTATTCAAAGAAGTCACCAAGAATATATAATGCTTCAGCATAGATCGCCCGTTCATTAATGAAACGCTTAAACAGTTCAATAATGAAAGGGCGGTCTGCTGTCAGATGAAGATCTGAAATAAACAGTATTTCAGATGAATCAGAACTCACTATTAATCGATAACAGAAGCTTTAGTGATGATAATGCTGTCAACAGGTACATCGCTGTGGCCGGCTTTAACGGTAGTCGGTACAGCAACAATGCTGTCTACAACATCCATGCCTTCAAGTACTTTGCCAAATACACAGTAACCCCAGCCCTGATCAGTAGGTGCAGTATGGTTAAGGAAAGCGTTGTCTTTCACATTGATAAAGAACTGTGCCGTTGCAGAATCAGGAATCATTGTTCTGGCCATTGCAACCGTACCACGGTCATTAGCCAGACCATTGTCAGCTTCGATTTTGATAGCATCACGTGTTGTTTTTTGTGACATGTCTTCTAACATACCACCACCCTGAACCATGAAGTTAGGGATAACGCGATGGAAGATGGTTTCAGCGAAGAAATCATCTTTTACATAAGTTAAAAAGTTTTCTACGGTAATTGGGGCCTTTTCCGGGTAAAGCTCCATTACGATATTACCCATTGTAGTTTCAATTTTAACTTTAGTGTTTTCAGACATGAGAGAATCCTGTGTAATAAAATAGTGTGACTGATAGAGATATGGGCATCGAGGATTTATTTCAATAGCCTGATATCAGTTAAAAGCCGATAAAAAAGATGGCTAATTTTAGCAATAATTTGCAGATTATGTCGCTAATAATGGTTATTATTCAGCAAAATATTGATGACAGAGGTAAGCATGTCAAAACTGGCAATAATAGGCGGAACAGGGCTGGCTCATCTGAGCAACCTTAAAATCATCCATAAACAGATGGAGCATACGCCATATGGGGCGGTTTCAGCACCGTTAATAACTGGTGAATTATGTTCAGAATCAGTTGTTTTTATTGCCAGACATGGTCACGGGCACACCATTCCACCGCATAAAATTAACTATCAGGCAAATATCTGGGCGTTAAAATCATTAGGTGTTGAGCAGATTATTGCCGTTGCTGCGGTTGGTGGTATCACTGAAAAAATGGCACCAAAGACAATCGTGATACCTGATCAGCTGATTGATTATACTTATGGACGTGAGCATACCTTCTTTAGCGATGACTTTAGTCCTGACAGACATATCGACTTTACTCATCCATATAATAGCCGATTGCGTGAGGCCATGATCTCTGTGTCAGATGCTGTTGAGTGCGAAGTGGTAGATGGCGGCGTTTATGGCGCAACTCAGGGACCAAGACTGGAAACGGCCGCCGAAATCAACAAACTAGAGCGTGATGGCTGCGATATAGTGGGTATGACCGGTATGCCAGAAGCCGCGTTAGCGCGTGAACTGGATATGGATTATGCAACCTGCGCCGTGGTGGCAAACTGGGGAGCGGGCCGAAGTGCTGAGAATATCACTATGCAGGAAATTGAAACTAATCTGATCGATGGCATGCAGAATGTGCGTGATTTGCTGGAAAAAACTTTACCACTGGTTTTAAAAAAATGACTTTGTTCACATAATTGTCATCGTTAGTCATGCATGATTGAGACTATTGTTAAAAGTTTTTTTTGGAATCAAATGTCTGACTATTACCTGTTAGCAAAAAAAGATCATGCAATAGCCTGTGTCAAGAACACAGGGCGGTCTGTATTTTCAGATACGCTTAATCTTACTCCGGTGAATACTCGTGTAAGTAAGAACGGCTGGCTCAGGCCGGTCAAAAATTATTATTTCCGGGTCAGTGCTTTAGCTGACGCCATGTACCATTATAAAAAGTGCTGGTACGGTGATACAGACGCTTATGTTATTTATTCGGTCGTGATTGAGGACGAATCTGCCTTAATTGATGATGAAGTAGGGCATCATGATGGTGCCAGCAGTTTCTCGTTATACAACGGAATGTTAGCCTCGTCTGTAAAAATATCTGAAAGCTATGATTTAAGTCGGCTTGATGATTTGAAACAATTAATCGAACTGGGTTTCTTTGAAAATAGTTCGGCTAGTTTGTTTCGTGATAAAAACCTCCAACAATACTTTCAGTATCTAATTAATACCGATAATTTAGAACTATTTTCATTTTTATATCAGCAGTTTCCAGATTTCTCGCTGCTCTCAGATGTTGTCAGGTCGCAACGTAAAAATATTTTAGAATTTATACTGGATCATGGTTTTGAAGAAGAATCCCGCTCAAATCAGCAAATGCTATACTGGGCTTTAATGACTTCAGTTGATGAAAAGTTAATTGATCTGCAGGGACTATTACTGCCTTTTTGTAAGAAGAAAAATGAAATTTTGTTTAATGGGCTAATAAAGGCCATCGACGAAGATGATCTGCTGCTGATTAAACACTATTTCTCCGTGTTAATAACTACAAAAATATTTGATAAAGTAGTCGCAGGAATAAATCATGCCGTAGCCAGAGAAAAGCTACAACTTATCTTAGACTTTGTAAAAGAAATATTGCCTGACCTTAATGATGAGCAAGAGTGTTTTTTAATGCGTCAGGCGATTGCCTGTGAATGTGATGAGTTTTTGTCATTAATTAGCGATGTAGAAAATAAGATTAATAAACTACGTGCTCAGTCTCTTGATGCTATCTTTACAAATAGCTGGACTTTGAAACAGGCCGTTGAAAACGCAGATGTTGTGGCTTGTGAGCGTATCGTAAAAAACACTGCTGCAGCAGATATTAATAATGCGATATTACAGGCAGCTGAATCCGGATATATAGCCATTGTTAATCTCTTAGTTAAGCATGGAGGAGATGCTACTTACTGTAGTAACTTTACGATTAAATATGCCAATAAATATCAGTATAAAAAATTGAAAAAATACCTTCAGGGGCTGGGGTTGCCAGATGTCTGTTTCAGTTATTAAGCAGTTATTTTTTATATAAATTAGCCGATCTTTTTTGACAGGCTTTGCGCTGATGTTAGGTATTTCTTTCTGGAAAATAATAATTGCAGACGTGAACCACCAGTCTGTCGCCATAATACAGCTGCCCGAATGCCTGCCAGTAATAGGGCTCTTATCTTATCAGCGTTGTCATTATTAGATAAATAAGCCTGTTCACCTTCGACGATTATTTTTGGTTGCATGGTACTGATTGTAGTTTTATATATTTCAGCAATTTTTGCGATTGTATTACTATGTGACAGATCAAAGTAGTCAAGATGGGACTTAACATCTTCCAGACGCTGGCTGATTGTATCCAGCATTTCCGGATCTTTCTCCAGCTTTCTTTGCAGGTGAATCAGTGTGATCGCATATCGAGTCACTTCAGTGTCTCTTTTTTTGGTAGAACTATCGAGCTGGTTTTCAATGGTGCGCAGCCCCTGTATCACACCTGTGATGTTACCAAAAACAGAAACAACATCAGGTGCCTCAAAGTTTAATAAACTTTCCAGACTCGACTCCAATGCAATCTGATTAGACTTGCCTTGCCAGGCAATATCCCTGACCAGTTGAGCAGCCTGAAATACACCAGCTAATGCAATTGTTTTATCTTCTTGTGAATAATTCATTTTTTATTGTACATGTTGTCGATGATTCCGCCGCCGAGGCATTCATCATCATTATAAAAAACGATTGACTGGCCCGGAGTAATCGCACGCTGGGGCTGATCAAAAATCACCTTGCATTGCTCTGAATCAATCTCTGTAATAGTGCAGCTCTGGTCAGCTTGTCGGTAACGTACTTTTGCTTTTAACTGGCTACCAGCGGCTGGTGCCATATCAGTCCAGTCCATTTGTGATGCTTCAAGAACGTTATGATAGAGCAGCGGATTTTCCTGTCCCTGTGCAGCAATCAGAATGTTATTTTCAAGATCTTTTGCAACGCTGAACCAGGGTTCTTCTTTCTGATTTTTCAGGCCACCAATACCCAGACCTTTACGCTGACCTAAGGTGTAATACATCAGTCCATGATGCTTGCCGATACAGTTACCTTCGGGGTCATGTATTTCACCGGGCTGAGCAGGCAGGTAACGCTGTAAAAATTCTTTAAATTTACGTTCGCCGATAAAACATATGCCCGTGCTGTCTTTTTTATCGTAGGTAATGAGGCCTGCATCATCAGCCATTTCTCTGACTACAGGTTTGTCCAGTTCACCAATCGGAAACAGCGCTTTATTGAGCTGATCCTGTCCCAGTGTGTAGAGAAAATAACTCTGGTCTTTATTGTGATCCAGGCCTTTTAATAAATGTGATTTGCCATCACTGTCACTTCTTCTGGCATAGTGACCGGTTGCAATATAATCAGCACCAAGCTTCATTGCATAATCTAAAAAGGCTTTAAATTTTATTTCCTTGTTACATAAAATATCCGGGTTAGGTGTTCTTCCGGCACTGTATTCATCAAGAAAATTTTGGAATACACGATCCCAGTACTGATCAGAAAAATTAACGCTGTGTAATTTGATGCCTAACTTGTCACACACGGCCTGGGCATCGGCAAGGTCTTTTGCGGCGGCACAATAGTCATCATCATCATCGTCTTCCCAGTTTTTCATGAAAAGCCCTTCAACATGATGACCCTGTTGTAACAACAAAAGCGCAGCAACGGATGAATCAACACCGCCGGACATGCCTACTATGATATTTTTTTTCTTCAAGCGTGTTATTCCAGATCTTTTAACAGTTCAAGAGGGTAATGTTTGCCGGATCGATAGTCATCGATACATTCCAGTACCAGCGGGCTTCTTAATGAATCACGTTTAGCAATGATTTCATCATAAGTTAACCAGTGAGTTCTTATAATATCTGGGTCAAGTGCCTGATTTTCAAGTCGCTCGGTTAGCTTGCCGCCAAAACATAATCGCAGGTAGGTCCGGTCTTTAGCGGTTAATACCCAGCGGTAGAGTCCGATCAGGTAGTCGGGTTGAAAGATAGTCGCAGTTTCTTCTTCGGTTTCACGAATGACGGCATTGATGAAACTTTCATTCGCCTCCAGATGACCGGCAGGCTGATTGTAAACATTTTTGCCATCGACATGCTCTTCAACCAGAAGAAATTTGCCATTTTCTTCAATAACAGCGGCAACGGTAGCGTGAGGTTTCCAGGTCATTACAAAACTCTGCGACTGATTCAGCTATTGTTACGTTTGTGATTGAGTTTTTTAATCACTGACCAGCGCCATAACAGACGAATGCTGACATAGCCAAGCACTGAAAAAATCACACCAAGAGAGACACAGCCAAAAATAAAGGGTTGCCAGATAGCAAGCATGCCATGTGTTAACCATTCCCAGCTGGCTTCAAATTCAAACGGTACTTCAGGTGTTTGTAACACCCAGGCGCCAAACTGATAAGCAAAATAGAACATCGGTGGCATGGTCAGCGGGTTACTGATCCAGACCAGAACCACGGAGATTGGCAGGTTACTTTTAACGATAATAGCCACACCAGCGGCCAATGCCATCTGAAAGGGCACCGGTATCATCATAAAAAACAGGCCAACAGCAAAGGCTTTAGCGATAGAACGACGGTTAAAGTGCCACAAGTTGGGGTCATGGAGCAGGCTGCCGAACATCTGTAATGATTTATGGTCGCGGATCGTGTGCGGATCCGGCATATACTTCTTTAAAAATTCTTTTGGCATGTTAATTATTCTATATTTGATACTTTCATTATCTCCTGTATCAGGAGCGCTATCAAACTGTTTAACACAATCGTTTATTTGCTAGACTAGAGCCCCAACGGACTATTTGAAGACCATAAACTGATACAAGGATGTTTCATGTTTAAATCGCCAGCCGCTTTGCTGTTGCCTGTAATGGCTTTATCTTTTTTGTGTGGAATATTGCTGCTACAGTGGCAGACTTATTTACCGTCACTGTACTGGTCGGTTAGCCTGATTGTGGTCTTTCTGGCCAGTGCTTATTGTCATTACCATAAACTCAGGTTTCGGCTTTTCCTGTTATTACTGCTGTTTTTCTTGCTTGGTTTTTTCCGTGCCGGCTGGCAGGGCTCACAATATCTGCGTTTAGTGCCTGATCAGGCCATTACAGGTCAAAATATTCTGATCAGCGGAGTGGTGACTGATTTACCGGTAAAGCTACCACGATTAACCCGCTTCCAATTTAACATTACAGACTTTGAACTGGTCGGTTATAAAGGTCCCGTACCGAAGCAGATCCGGCTTAGCTGGTATTACTCTAAACAGTTACCTCAACCGGGTGAAAAATGGCGCTTTATGGTCAGATTGAAACCGCCTTCTGGTTTGCAGAATCCGGGTGGCTTTGATTATGAGGCCTGGCTTTATCAACAAGGTATCCATGCCACCGGTTATATCAGAAAAAGTGAGCGTAATCGGAAGATAGAGGAGGCTAGCTGGGCATCAATTATTGATCGACTACGTTACCGGATCAAGCAGGCGATTGACCGCTCTGTTGAGCCACAATCAGCAGCGGTCTTAAATGCACTGGCCATTGGTTATCGTGGTGATATGTCGCCTGAGTTGTGGAAGGTATTTATCAATACCGGTACCAATCACCTGATTGCAATTTCAGGCCTGCATATAGGCTTAGTGGCGGGGTTTGTCTGGTTGGTATTGCGCCTGCTGGCAAGAGTGCGATTTTTCAGTCAGTATTTGACTTATCGACGACTATTAACTTTGAGCTTTCTGGCAGCCTTGTTCTATGCGGCTTTAGCCGGCTTTACCATACCGACTCAACGAGCCTTAATCATGCTCGCCGTGGTTTATAGCGGATTATTTTTTTATCGTCAGCTCACGCTGGTCCAGAGTTTGTCGCTGGCATTGTTTGTTGTATTGATGATATCACCGGTTTCAGTACTGGCAGTGGGTTTCTGGTTATCCTTTCTGGCGGTGGCTGCCATTGGTTATAGCCTTAGTGGCCGATTGCATGGGCGGCATAAGGTGCTGGTCTGGATATGGCCGCAGCTGGTTGTGATCGTTGCGTTAATGCCGCTGAGTTTTTATTTTTTTCAGCAGTCGTCTGTCATTGCCTTGCTGGCTAACGTGATAGCGATTCCATTGATCGCTATGTTGATTTTGCCGGCACTGTTACTGGCTTTATTATTGATGCCGTTATTCTCCATGCTGGCATCGGCTTTACTGGTTCTCGTTGCTAACGTGCTGTCTTATCTGTTGATATTCCTACAGTCTCTGGCAGAACTGTCTTTGTCTGTCTGGGTTCATAGCGCTGCGGATATCCCGTCGATATTGCTTGCTATGCTGGGGCTTGTTTTATTGTTCTCGCCATATGGCATGCCAGGGCGTTTTTTAAGTGTGCTGTTACTGCTGCCTTTACTCAGCGGCAAGACCTCAGTTCAGGATATAAATGCATTTGAGCTTCATGTTCTGGATGTGGGTCAGGGGCTTTCTGTTCTGGTTAAGACGCAAAATCATCAGCTATTGTTCGATGCTGGCGGCAAATACAGCAATCGTTTTGATCTTGGGGATAAAGTGGTGGTGCCATTTTTAAGACAGATGGGCATTAATCAGCTGGATACGCTGATGGTTAGTAACGGCGACAATGATCATATCGGCGGTGCGCAAATGGTACTCGACAGTATTCCAACCGGACAGCTGATAGGTCGTGATATTGAGAAATTAGAGCATGCTGATAAAACTTTATGTCAGAGGGGGCAGTCCTGGCAGTGGGATGGTGTTGATTTTGAGGTTTTGCACCCAATTCATCAACATTACAGTAAGCGAAATAATTACAGCTGCGTACTAAGAATCAGTGATCAAAAGCACAGTGTGTTAATTACCGGCGATATTGAAAAGAAAGCTGAGAATGCCTTATTAAATCATCAGCATGACAAACTGAATACGCGGGTTATGCTGGTGCCGCATCACGGTAGCAAAACATCCTCATCTCTGGATTTTTTACAAGCTGTTGATGCAGAACTAGCCATCTATTCGAGTGGTTACTTAAATCGCTACCGATTTCCGCGCCCGGAAATAGTCGCTCGCTATGATAGTTTAGGGATTAAACAGCTAAATACGGCCAAATCGGGGCATATTGCCGTGTTATTTGATAAAAAATCGCCGAAATATAAGATACAGCGTTACCGTCAGCAATACCGAAGATACTGGCACAGAGCTGTAGTAAAGGATGAGTATTAATAAATCCTATAAGTATTTGAGTAAAAACAGGTTTTTAGTGAAAAGCCGGGACATAAGTTAGTAAAAACCGGTTAATTCTAGTATTATCTGTGCTATTAATTCGTCGATCAGGAAGTAGTTAGCGTGTTAGAGTTTGTAAAAGCAGGGGGCTGGCTGATGTTTCCCATTATTGCCTGCTCAATTATCGCATTAGGTATTGTGGCAGAGCGTTTTTGGAGTCTTCGTCGCAGTAAAATCATCCCTCAACATTTAGTCGCAACAGTCTGGCACTGGATTAAAGAAGGTAAGCTGGATCAGTCAAAAGTTCAGGCGATTAGCACCGAATCCGCATTAGGTAAAATCCTCGCCACGGGTATCATGAATAGCCAGAGTGACCGTGCGCGCATGAAAGAAAGTATCGAAGAAGTCGGCCGACAGGTTGTGCACGGTATGGACCGGTTCTTAAACACACTGGGCACCATAGCAGCTATTTCGCCTTTACTGGGCTTGCTGGGTACAGTCGTTGGTATGATAAAAGTTTTTGCCGCCATCACCATTGTGGGTGTTGGAAATCCCGGTGAGCTTGCCGGTGGTATTTCTCAGGCGCTGACAACCACAGCAGCTGGTCTGACGGTTGCGATTATTGCCTTCATGTTTCATCGCTACTTCCGTGGACGGGTCGATGAGCTGGTCATTGAAATGGAACAACAGGCCATTAAACTGGTCGATGTCATGCACAGCAAAAATATCAAAATGCAGGGTGCTGATAAGTGAATTTAAAACCAGACAGAGAAGATAATATTGAGCTTAATCTTACGCCGTTAATCGACGTTGTATTTTTATTGCTGATCTTCTTTATGGTCTCTACCACGTTTGAAAAACAGTCCAAGCTGAAATTACAACTGCCTGACTCTTCAGCCGTTGCAGAAGTGCAGGATCAAAAATCTATTACCATCGGTATCGATGCTAAAGGTCATTATTATATTAATGATCGTCAGGTCGTTAATACATCACTGGCGACACTGAAGGTTGCGTTAGAAAAGATCACCAATGGTAAAAAAGACATGCTGGTTATTTTAAAAGCCGATGCAAAAACCCCGCATCAGTCAGTTGTTACTGCAATGGATGCTGCCGGTCAGCTGGGTCTGGTAAAACTCTCTATCGCTACACTGCAAAACCAGTAAGCACATGCAAAACAATAAAGCGGATGCTGTTAAAACGTATAAACGTTTACTTTCTTATGTTACCCAATACTGGCTGGTATTTTTATTAGCGGTTGTTGGCATGATTGTGGTTGCGCTAACAGAAACTGCATTCGCTGCCATTAT
>Ga0316207_10005595_pt1 | contig 10352 bp, 11 predicted proteins | sample 6weekpyrite_MG_FD_204943 | JGI IMG/M metagenome (GOLD analysis project Ga0316207, IMG submission 204943) | Microbial mat bacterial communities from mineral coupon in-situ incubated in ocean water Damariscotta River, Maine, United States -... | ecosystem: Environmental > Aquatic > Marine >...
AACAAACCCTATATCTTTTGATCTTACCGTTAATAGAGGTGATGCTTCGGCAATACTTAGTATAGATAGAACAAAATATGGAATTAAATATGGATCTGGAAGTTTCTTTGATAATTTAGGAGACAAAACTATCTCTGATGAATTTGAACTAGCTGTAAATTTAAAAATGTAATTTTTTGTTTTTTGAATTACAATAAATTTATATCTTTGACTCAAGAAATTAAAAATGAATCTAATCTTAACAAATACCTGGTGGTGGTCATCTTATAACGAAAACGTCGTGAGATAGATCCTGTCATATAGTTAAGTAAACATATCAAAGGCTTGTCAAATCACGACAAGCCTTTTTTTTGTTCTAATAAATTAGGGGTTTTATAAATTATTAATATCAAAATGTAACATGAGTTATACATTAACCACACATTTCAAGCAAATTCTAGCAGATACTATTACACCAGTAAGTGTCTACCTAAAAATTAGAGATAGATTTCCCAATAGCTTATTATTAGAAAATAATGATTATCGAGGAAGTGAAAATAGTTTCTCTTATATCTGCTGCAATCCTATTGCTACTATCAAGATTGAAAATGAAACCATTTATGAATCATTTCCTGATAAAACTCATAAAGAAACCCCAATTATTGAAAATACTGATATTCCCTCAATTATTGAGGAGTTTGGACAAAAGTTTAAAACTTCTAAAAGTGACTTTAAATTTATAAACAACGGGCTATTTGGTTATATTTCTTATGATGCAGTTCGATATTTCGAAGATATTACAATTACCAAAAAAGAAGGGTCATTAAATATTCCTGATATGCAATATACCGTATATCAAAATATAATAGCAATTAGTAATTTCACAAATGAGGCATGTATTTTTGCTCATTGTTATGAATCTGAAAGCAATATAGATGAAATAGAATCCTTATTGAAAGTAAAAAACTTTGCTTCCTTCAGCTTTACCACTATCGATGAGACTACTTCAAACTTAAATGATGAACAATACAAAGATCATGTAACTTTAGCAAAACAACATTGCCGACGTGGAGATGTATTCCAATTGGTTTTATCTAAACGCTTTTCTCAAAAATTTAAAGGCGATGAATTTAATGTATATCGCGCTTTACGAAGTGTTAATCCATCTCCTTACTTATTTTATTTTGATTATGGTGACTTTAAGATATTCGGTAGTTCACCAGAAGCACAACTAGTAGTTCAAGATGATATTGCCGAAATTCATCCAATCGCAGGAACTTTTAAGCGAACAGGAAATGATGAACAAGATGCAGAATTAGCTAAAAAATTATCTATTGACGAAAAAGAGAATGCTGAACATGTTATGTTAGTTGATCTCGCTCGTAATGATTTAAGTCGTAACGGAAGTGAAGTTACAGTGGATACCTATAGAGAAGTACAGTTTTTTTCGCACGTGATCCATTTAGTAAGTAAAGTAACTGGTAAAAAACACAAGAATACAAAGACTATGCAAGTAGTTGCTGATACATTTCCTGCGGGAACACTAAGTGGTGCTCCCAAGCATAAGGCTATGCAACTTATCGAAAAATACGAAACTGTAAATCGTGATTTTTATGGAGGTGCTATCGGTTTTATGGATTTCTCAGGTAATTTTAATCACGCCATTATGATTAGAACATTTTTAAGCAAAAATCACCAACTTCATTGGCAAGCAGGAGCAGGATTAGTTAACGAGTCAAACGAAGAAAGTGAACTACAAGAAGTATACAATAAACTAGGAGCATTAACCAAAGCATTAAAACTTGCTGAAGAAATATAAGGAGCTTATAAACTCCTATAAAATGAGATGAAAAAAGTATTAGTAATAGACAACTATGATTCATTTGTTTACAACCTAGTTCATTATCTGGAAGACTTAGGCTGTGAAGTAACTGTAAAACGAAACGATCAATTAAATTTAGAAGAGGTGGCTTCTTTTAATAAAATATTACTCTCTCCAGGACCTGGTATTCCTGATGAGGCCGGATTATTAAAAGATATCATTAAAACGTATGCGGATACCAAAAGTATTTTTGGGGTTTGTCTTGGTCAACAGGCCATTGGAGAAGTTTTTGGTGGAAATATTATCAACCTTGATGAAGTATATCACGGTGTTGCTACAGAAGTAAAACTTACGGTATCAGACGAACTTCTTTTTAAAGGGCTCGACAATACATTTGATGTAGGACGATATCACTCTTGGGTAGTATCAGAAAAAGGGTTGCCTTCTTGTTTAGAGGCTACATCATTTGATGAAAACGGTCAAATTATGTCTTTACGACACAAGGAACTAGATGTTAGAGGTGTACAGTTTCACCCAGAATCAGTACTCACTCCTGATGGAAAAAAAATGTTAGAAAACTGGGTCAACAATTGACATTAAAAATAAAATGATACACACTAATCTAAAAAAACATCTCACATAAATCCTCTATCCATTTATAGAAAGAGAATCTGAGTAAAAGTCTTATGAAAAATTTATTAAATCGATTAATCAATCACGAAACCATTTCCAAAGAAGAAGCCAAACAAGTTTTGGTTAATATATCAAAAGGAGATTATAACCAAAGCCAGATAGCCTCTTTTCTTACTGTATATATGATGCGTAGTATCACGGTCGAAGAACTAGAAGGGTTTAGAGATGCTTTATTAGAACTTTGTGTTGCAGTGGATCTTAGCGAATATAATCCAATTGATCTCTGTGGTACTGGTGGAGACGGAAAAGACACATTCAATATCTCAACACTTTCTTCATTTGTTTCTGCAGGCGCAGGAATAAAAGTAACCAAACATGGTAATTATGGAGTTTCTTCTAAATGTGGTAGTTCTAATGTAATGGAACATTTAGGCATTAAATTTAGTAATGATAAAGATTTTCTAAAAAGAAGTATTGACGAAGCTGGTATTTGTGTATTGCATGCTCCTCTATTCCATCCAGCTATGAAAAATGTAGCTCCCATAAGAAGAGAATTAGGTGTAAAAACATTTTTTAATATGTTGGGGCCAATGGTAAATCCTGCATTTCCAAAAAATCAGATTGTAGGCGTTTTTAATCTGGAACTAGCGAGAATGTATGGATATTTATATCAAAATACAGATAAAAATTTTACAATTATCCATGCTTTAGATGGATATGATGAAATATCCCTTACCGGCAATACTAAAACCATTTCTAACAATACAGAAGGTATGTTAACTCCTCAAGATTTTGGGGTAACTACTCTAAAAATGGAAGAAATAGTTGGTGGAGATTCTATCTCAGCATCTGCAGCCATTTTCATGAATATACTTAGCGGTAAAGGTACTGAAGCACAAAACAATGTTGTTTCTGCTAATGCAGGAATGGCAATAGCTACTGTAGAAAATTTATCACCAATTCAAGGGTTTGAGAAAGCAAAAGAATCATTACTCTCTGGTAAAGGTTTAGAAGCTTTAAAAAAAGTACAAGAATTGAGTAAAAACTAAAGAAAAAATTAATTCCAGTGTATCACACTGAGTTTGTCGAAGTGTACATCGGAATCCAAAAGAGTATTAACTATTAAAAAGGTCCTGAAACAGGTTCAGGATTACACATAATGAACATACTAGATAAAATAGTTGCAGATAAATACAAAGAAGTTGAACTTAGAAAAAGTTTAATTCCTATTCAACAATTAGAAAATTCGGTACTATTTGACCGTCAAACTAATTCATTAGCATCCGCTTTGCGTAATAGCGAAACTGGAATCATTGCTGAGCATAAACGTAGATCTCCTTCTAAATCAGTAATTAATCAAAAGGTAAGTGTACAAGATGTAGCTACTGGATACCAAGAAGCTGGAGTTTGCGGAATGTCAGTATTAACAGATGGAAAATATTTTGGAGGTTCACTAGATGATTTAATACTTGCTCGTGCCTCTGTAACTATGCCTTTACTTAGAAAAGAATTTATAATTGATGAATATCAATTATTAGAAGCTAAAGCATATGGTGCTGATGTTATATTATTGATCGCAGCAGTATTATCTAAGGATAAGATAAAATCATTATCAGAATTTGCAAAAAGCATAGCACTAGATGTATTATTAGAAGTACATAATTTAGAAGAGCTTGAAAAATCAGTGATGCCTTCTCTAGACATGTTGGGAGTTAATAATCGTAATCTCAAAACTTTCGAAGTCAGTACTAATATAAGTAAAGAGTTAAGCAAACATATCCCAGATGACTTTGTAAAAGTTTCAGAAAGCGGTATTAGCAATATTGAAGCTATAAAAGACCTTCAGCAATATGATTATAAAGGTTTTTTAATAGGTGAAAATTTCATGAAAACTGATGACCCAGGTGCTAATGCAATAGAATTCATAAAATCATTGAAAGCATGAAACTGAAAGTGTGCGGAATGAAATATCAAGAAAACATTGAAACTATAGCTGCATTACAACCAGACTATCTTGGATTTATTTTCTATGAAAAATCCCCTAGAAACTTTGATCAAGATATTCCACAGATACCAGATTCAATAAAAAAAGTAGGAGTCTTTGTGGATGAAGCGTTAAATAAAATTGTTTTGAAGATTGCAAAACATAATCTGAAAGCCATACAGCTTCACGGAGATGAAAGCCCAGAATATTGCAAAGCTTTAAAAGAAGTACAACTCTCCCTTCCAATTATGGAAAATGGAGTTGAAGTAGGTTTTAAACCCTATAACTTTGAAATCTGGAAAGTATTCTCCATCAAAGATAAATTCAATTTTGACACATTACTACCGTATGAAGGCATTATCGATTACTTTCTTTTTGACACGAAAGGAAAAGAAAAGGGAGGTAATGGATATACTTTTGATTGGAGTGTTTTAAACAATTACAATTCTAACACCCCTTTTATTCTAAGTGGTGGAATTGGATTACAAGAGGTTGAAAAAATACAAGCAATCCTAAAAACAAATTTACCAATATATGCTATTGACGTTAATAGTAAATTCGAAATTGAACCAGGATTGAAAAATATACATGATTTAAAAGAATTTAAAAACTTATTATCTGTTGATTAATTGATACTGAACACATCGATTAGTAACCAGAAACTATAAACTAACACAAATGAATTATCAAGTAAACGAAAAAGGATATTATGGTGATTTTGGAGGAGCTTACATTCCAGAAATGTTATATCCTAATGTAGAGGAATTGCGGTCTACATATCTGGCCATTATGAACGAACCTTCTTTTCAAGAAGAGTTCAATCAATTATTAAGAGATTATGTAGGGCGTCCATCACCTTTGTATTATGCAAAACGACTTTCAGAAAAATATAATACTAAAGTATATCTAAAACGAGAAGATTTAAACCATACCGGAGCGCACAAAGTAAATAATACGATCGGACAAATTCTTGTTGCTAAAAAATTGGGTAAAAACCGAATCATTGCAGAAACTGGAGCTGGACAACACGGAGTTGCAACTGCTACTGTTTGTGCATTAATGGGTATTGAATGTATTGTATACATGGGTGAGATTGACATCAAACGACAGGCTCCTAATGTTGCACGTATGAAAATGCTTGGTGCCGAAGTAAGACCTGCAAAATCTGGGAGTAAAACATTAAAAGATGCCACAAATGAAGCAATCAGAGATTGGATAAACAACCCTGTTGATACTCATTATATCATAGGGTCGGCCATTGGACCTCATCCTTATCCAGATATGGTAACAAGGTTTCAATCTATTATTTCTGAAGAAATAAAATGGCAATTAAAAGAAAAAGAAGGTCGAGAAAATCCTGATTACGTGGTAGCATGTATCGGAGGAGGAAGCAATGCCGCAGGAACTTATTATCATTTCTTAGAAGAAACTAGTGTAGGAATCATTGCAGTAGAAGCTGCAGGAAAAGGAGTCAATAGTGGAGAAAGCGCAGCTACTTCCCAGTTAGGTAAAGAAGGAATTATCCACGGATGTAAAACCCTGTTGATGCAAACACCAGATGGGCAGATTACAGAACCGTATTCTATTTCTGCCGGATTGGATTATCCTGGTGTTGGTCCATTGCACTCACACCTATACAAAACAGGTCGTGGTGAATTCTACTCTGTAACAGATGATGATGCAATGTCAGCAGGTTTGGAATTATCACAACTAGAAGGTATTATTCCTGCTATCGAAACATCACACGCATTAGCGATATTTAATGACAAACAATTTAAACCAGATGATATCGTAGTAATTAGTCTTTCTGGACGTGGCGATAAAGACCTTAATACTTATATAGATTATTTTAAATTGTAAGTTAGCACATAACGAACCTAGTAGCTGTTATTCCAGTATAGGTCGGAATCCAGAACAAAAATAAATGCTCAAACCAAAAAATCCGTCTTCGCGGAAATGAAAAAATAAATTTTTCTATGAACAGAATTAATAATGCCTTAGAGCAAAACAAAAAACTATTATCTATATATTTTACCGCTGGATATCCAGCATTACAGGATACTAAAAAAATCATTCAGGATCTAGAAAAAAGTGGTGTAGATATGATAGAAATCGGATTACCATTTAGTGATCCATTAGCCGATGGCCCAACCATACAAGAAAGTTCTACAGTGGCTCTAAAAAATGGAATGACCACTAAATTATTATTCGAACAGCTTAAAGATATCCGTAAGTCCGTTAACATCCCTCTAATTATTATGGGATACTTCAATCCTATGATGCAATATGGTGTAGAAGCTTTTTGTGCTAAATGCCAAGAGATTGGTATTGACGGATTGATTATACCCGATCTTCCGGTTGCCGAATATCACGAACAGTATCAGGAAACCTTTGAAAAATATGGATTGATCAATGTTTTTCTGATTACTCCACAAACCTCCGAAGAACGTATTCGTTTTATAGACAGTGTATCTAATGGATTTATTTATATGGTAAGTTCTGCTAGTGTTACGGGATCAACATCTGGTTTCGGAAATACCCAAGAGGCATATTTTGAACGTATCGCAAATATGAATCTAAAAGCCTCTCAGATTGTAGGTTTCGGAATCAGTAATAACGAAACATTTACACAAGCAACTAACACTGCCAAAGGAGCAATAATTGGTTCTGCTTTTATAAAGCACTTAACCCAAAATGGAGTTGATAGTATTCAAGATTTCATAAAGGAAATTCGATAGTATTTATAAATTTCAAAATCAAAAAAATCTTCTGTAGTTTTATGAGTTTAAAATATAGCTGTAATTAGACAACTTGTAGCACCTTTATAAATGATTCCGACTTTATTAATTAACTTTATATCAATCCCTTTAATAATTGCATTAATTATCATTTTTGTGTTTATTAAATGGTTAAAACCTGATTTTTTGCAATTCAAAAAAACTATCCAACAAAAACCAGAAGGATTACTAGATGTAGATGATCGTTATAATGTAACTAAAGTTGAAAAGGAAAAAGAATTAAACAAGCTATTGGATAAAATAAACAATCAAGGAATCGATAAACTGAGTAAAACAGAAAAAGAAAGATTAGAAGAATTGTCTAAGTAAATTCACTACTCTTTTGTGAATAAATTTTCTAGGAATTTTTCTAATTTCTCTCTTTTTAATTGTTGGATATTTAGTTTCAATTTTGTTATAAAACCAAAAGAATCACCTTCAATACTCATAGCACCGGAAATATATAATTCATTTTTTACTCCTAATCGTATTTTATTAAGGCTAAGTATTGGGTACTTCAGAAAAACTGAAGCCACACCATTGGTTCCATAATCAGTATCAATGTCACCGTTACTTAATAGTTTTTTAATCAGTATTTCGAATTCACTATCCAAACTCGTCGAAATAACAAATACTTCACCTTCTTCGTTTACCACAAAATCAGTATTGTAAATATCCGCACTAAATCCCATTTCTCCAGAATCAAAAAAAGAGGTCTCCAGGTTTCCTTTTGCGCCATATTTGCGAATACGATATACACCTTCAGAAGCATTTTCCATTTGAGAAGTATATAGTTCTTCATTTGACAGAACGATATGATCAAAGGATTGATAATCTTCCTCTATGGTAAGGCAATAAAGATTATTAGACGCCATTTGATTACTATCAAACCCTGCTAGATATGTTGATTGTTCTTCTCCATTATCTACCGATTCTGAATAGGCTAACAATAAATAATCATCCTCCATTGCCGAACAGTTTAGTGTAAAATGATGGTCATCATACAGACTAGATGATAAGGTTTCTCCTATATCCGAAAGTTTAAGGATCGCAATTTTTTCTTTTTTATTTGAAACATTAATATCACGAACTTTGGCAACAACAATGATTTCATTATTAGATGATGCATAAATATATTGACCATAATTATCATCTAAATTATTTAGTATATTCTTTTTATATACTCCGCTATGCCCAAACTCATGATCAACACTACCATCTTCATAAAACCCATTTATAGAAATCATCCAGCTATATCCATTCCAGAAATTAGATAAAACCAAAACACTTCCATCGGACTTGGAACTCATACCAACTGGAATGGTATTTTGATTATTTAAATTACTGGAAGTTATATTAAAATGAAGCTCCTTTTTACCATCTTTATAAAGACGTGTTAGCCTTTTCTTCCCATCAGACTCATAAAGCACATTGATTTTACTATCTTCTATAACATCAAAATCAATAATATGAGAAGAAATCATTTTTAACTCTTTAAATACTAATAACCCATCTCTGGAAAATTTAACATCTAATTGTTGTGCATAACTATGCAGTATCAAAAAGTAAAAACAAACGAATAAACAATGAATTTTCATAACGAAATATCGTAGCAACCTAGTTAGTCACCTTCGCTAAGAGGAAATATATAAAAAGTAGATTAGGGGAGTAAAATAAATACTTATGTTACATTTATAACATTTTATTTATTTTTAATCTGTTGTCAAAAAAAAGAATTAATCTAATATAATGCAAGGTTTTTCTTAATAATAAAAAATTAATAACGTTAATTATATAAAAAAACAATACCATATGCTTAAACACATTTTATTTTTATTATTGCTTATAATCAGTAATGTTATTTTTGGCCAAGAAGGTTTTTACAACCGATTATCTGAAGCCTCTTTATCATTAACTGCGCAAGAGGTAACGTATGATCCTACTTATTTCTCCATAACATATCCTAATGGAGATGTACCTAGTGATAAAGGTGTATGTACCGATGTAGTAATCAGAGCTTATCGAAAATTAGGAATTGATCTCCAAAAAGAGGTACACGAGGACATGAAAGCTAATTTTGGTATATATCCAAAAAATTGGGGATTATCAAAAACTGATAAAAACATTGATCATAGAAGAGTTCCAAACCTTATGAAATTCTTTTCTCGTTTTGGCAAGGTGAAGTCTATTTCTAACAAAGCGCAAAGTTATGTTCCAGGTGACATTGTATGCTGGAGTCTAGGTGGAGGACTTACTCATATTGGATTAGTAGTTGATAAAAAATCTGACGATCAAAAGCGATACTTAATCGTTCACAATATTGGCGGTGGACAAGTATTAGCTGATTGCCTATTTGATTATAAAATAATTGGTCATTATAGCTATAAAAAATAACATTCCAGATTCGATATCTCTTAAATCGTTTTATGAGGTATATTTAAAAACCTGTTTTTCCAATATATACTCTCTTTCCATTTTGTTTCTGTTGAATAATGTGTTATTAATCTCTCCATATAAGACTGGAACGCGTTTTCTAAGACATATCTGTATACTGACATAGCATCTTCTTTTCCTAAAAAATGACTTCCTAATGCTTTCCCTGCATAAAAACCTGAAGCTAGTGCGGATGTAATTCCATAAGAAGAAACAGGATCATAAGTATAAGCTGCATCTCCTACAGCAATCCATCTATCACCATAAGGTATATCCAAACAACTAGTTCCTGCTGGGATAATTTTTATCTTTTCGTAATTACAAGATATAGGGTTTATGGTTTTGGATACATGCTTTAAACACAGTAATTCTTTTTTTAAAAACATTTCTAATTTTTCCTTTTTCGGAATCCTTTCTTTGTTTGTAAAAAACATTAAGGTATATCGATCCTTACCATCTGGTGCTATATACCACCATCCATTCTTAGTAGTCTCTACCATAATTTCTTGCCTGGCAACCGAGGTGGTTTTCATACTAAACGTTATGGCAAATTGCAAATCAGCATCTGTCTTAAAAACTCCTAATTTACGGCAAACCGACGCCTTGCGTCCTGTTGCATCTACGATGTAAGATCCATCTATAACTATTTCCTTTTGAGGACTACTTATAGCTACCTCAACTGCAGAGCTACTCCGCGAAACGGTATTTAGTTTGTAACCTTCAT
>Ga0316207_10005596_pt1 | contig 10351 bp, 8 predicted proteins | sample 6weekpyrite_MG_FD_204943 | JGI IMG/M metagenome (GOLD analysis project Ga0316207, IMG submission 204943) | Microbial mat bacterial communities from mineral coupon in-situ incubated in ocean water Damariscotta River, Maine, United States -... | ecosystem: Environmental > Aquatic > Marine >...
TGTACCTTATTTAATTTACTCAAAGAAATACCTGAATGGGGTGTTGGCCATTTCAGTCTGTTGTGGTCAATTTCGTCACTCTATCTCTTTTTTCACGGCATTTGATCAAGTGGGCTGCGCACCACTTTGTTGTCGCCAGGTTAGCTATGGGGATTGATGATAGTCGTTTCTGGAATTCTGTGGCTTAATAAACGCTGAGTGATGCATTGATCAAATGTTATGAATATCTTGAGGTTATTCTATGGCCAGTTATGCTCTACTATTTAGTCTATATGGGTGTTTTCAGATTTTTGGAAGGTTTATGTTTATATTGAAAAAATAATGGATTTAAACATACTAAAACAACGCGCCAAGGCATTCGACTACTTGTTTGATGCCGTGGTAGTCACTGATTTACAGGGCATCATTATCGACTGGAATAAAGGATCAGAATGTCTGTATGGCTATTCTAAAGAAGAGGCGATTAATCAACCTGTCAATATGCTTCATGTCCCCGAGGATAGCGAAACAATTACCACTGAGGTTATATCAGCGGTAGAAAAATATGGGAAATGGTCCGGAGAAATCAGAATGTTGCACAAAGATGGACACACCGGCTGGATTGAGTCGATGTGCGTGCCTATCTTTGATGAAAATAATCAGATGCTGGGTGCTTTAGGTGTAAATCGGGATATCACAGCTCGTATAAAAGAAACTGAACGGCTTAATTTTCTCGCGCACTACGATCAACTCACCAAGATTCCTAATCGCTATTTGTTTCTCGACCGAATTACACATTTAATTGCCCAGTCTGAACGTAATAAAAAACCTTTTGCACTGCTTTACATCGATTTAGATAAATTCAAAGTCATTAATGATACCAAGGGCCATGCATTTGGCGATCAGATACTTGTAGAAACCGCTTTACGTCTTAAACAATCCATTCGTAATTCCGACACCGTAGCCAGAATTGGGGGCGATGAGTTTGTCCTGTTATTAGAAAATATGTCTAATAAGAATAAAGCTTCAACGATGGCTGAAGTTCTAATAAAAACGTTAAACAGAGCTTTTGTAATTGATTCTGAAGAGTTTGAAGTAAGTTGTAGTATTGGTATCGCCATGTATCCAGACGAAGGTGCCACTTCAGATAGTTTGCTTGCAGAGGCAGATAAAGCAATGTACAAGGCTAAATCTAAAGGGTGTGGCAGCTATGAATTTAAAAACAGTTTTTCAAATTAAATAATCCGCGAAGTATTAAACGAATTGATGCTTTTAAATCACTCTGGCCATGAGCAATGCCTGGCTATACCACTCAACTGAGCCCGCAGCCGGCGGATACTATGAGGGTGGAATTTTCAGTACAATTATCATATTCAATAATGACATTTACATAATATGACAATACGATATTTTCGTAATTTATTTTACCTGTTTTTTTGCACTTGCCTTGTACCTGTTGCGAGCATTGCTGCCGAGTCAAGCGAGCTGTTTAGTAAAATCAGACCCTATGTAAACATGGCTAATGCCGCTTATCTGACCAAGCAAGAGGCTCAGGGGGTAATCGAGGCGCAGGGTTATCGGCTTAACCAATTCGGTAGTGTAGCAGGGGTGGAAGTAAGTTATCTGATCGCCACCAATGACGTATTAAAACACCACATTATTGCCGTGCGTGGAACTGCCAATATCGAAAATGCCGTTGTTGATGTGTCGCTGAAGTTGTTGCCCGATGAACACGCCAAGATTGCCCTGCACCAGGGTTTTGCCCAAGCGGCGGAAGGCGTATATAAGGCTGTGTTGCCTGTGCTTAATAAGGGTTATGAGATCAGCGCTACCGGGCATAGTCTGGGAGGTGCGGTTGCCGTTATTCTGGCTATGTATCTTGATATCGATCAGTATGATCTTGGTCCCATTGTCACCTTTGGTCAACCCAAGGTCACTAATTTTAGTGGCGCGTTGGCATTCCGACATATTGATGTCAGCCGCATTGTCACGTCACAGGATCTGGTGCCACTGGTACCTCCACTTGATCTGATGGACATCAAAAAGGTTGATATCTATTGGCACCTGGGCAAAGAAATTGTATTGCTTGAGGGGCATGACTATGCCGCGCTTGAGGGTATTAAAAGTATGATGCGTGCTACCAAGATAATCAACACGAGACTTAGTCAGGAGAATCTTGAGCATCACAAAATGGTGGGCTATCTGGAGCACGTCGAACTTAAGGCTGAAGCAGCCAACCTGGTGCCTTATGATACTGATGTTGATTTGTTAAAACTGTTTGCTCGATAGCATGATTAAAGACGAGGAGTCAGTCTGCCGCATACACTCGTTCCAGGCTTTTTCTGATCGTTGACCATATAGTCGCAGAGCAGAATTTCGTGCTGAGTTAACAATTGAGCAACTGGCTAAGGACTGTGAATGACTGAAGGCTTCAGGGGTTGATCTTGCTAAACGCAGTGGATTTGATTCATAAACGGCCATATTATTTAAACTGGTAACGTTACAGGCATACAAATATATTGTTATGTAACTATAACGAATGAGAAAAGCATCTTAAATGCACAACACCCTTAATCAATATAAAGACTTTCTGTTTACACAGCTTTGGCAGACAGATCTCAGTACCTCCCCACGAACCAAGCGCTGGCTGGTTCAGACATTGCGTTTGCTATATGCCGTAGTACACGAATTGGCAGCTGGGCAACTGACGATGCGGGCAATGAGTCTTATTTATACTACCCTCATTTCGCTGGTTCCACTGTTGGCAGTCAGCTTTTCAGTTCTCAAGGCCTTTGGCGTTCAAGGGCAAATTGAACCGTTTCTGCTTGAATTCCTTTCGCCACTGGGTCCAAAGGGTGAAGAAATAGGTGCCAACATTATCGGCTTTATAAACAACATGAATGTTGGTGTTCTGGGTGCAGTTGGGCTTGGATTGCTTTTTTATACAGTAGTGTCATTGGTTCAAAAGATTGAACAGACCTTCAATCATATTTGGCATATTAAAAACTCAAGAAGTTTTTTAAGGCGTGTTACTGATTACCTGAGTGTGCTCATGATTGGGCCAGTCATGGTCGTTAGCGCGTTAGCACTGACCGCCTCAATGGTTAGTTCGACCTTTGTTCAATACATTATAGCCATCGAGCCTTTTGGCACGATGTTCTATTATCTCACTCTGATGATCCCATATGTGCTAATCATCATAGCCTTTACATTTATGTATATTTTTATTCCTAATACCAGGGTGAAGATTGGCCCAGCTCTGACCGGAGCGACAGTCTCAGGTATTCTCTGGAAAACAGGAGGTATGCTGTTTGCATCGTTTGCCGCTGGTTCGACCCAATACGACGCTATCTATTCAAGTTTCGCCATCCTAATCACGTTTATGATCTGGCTTTATCTGAGCTGGCTGATATTTTTGCTTGGTTCTCAAATTGCTTTCTATCGTCAACATCCGGAATATGTGCGTCCGATACGCGGAAAGATAGAATTAAGTAGTCGCCAAAAAGAAAAGCTGGCACTAACGGTTATGTACTTGATAGGAAAATATTATTACCAGGGGCTCACACCATGGACGCTTCGCACGCTGAATACTCAGCTAGAAGTCCCGTCAGACCTTCTGAGTAATACACTTGATAATCTAGCTAGCAATGGACTGATTCTGGAGATTGTAGATAAAGACACCACTTATATCCCTGCCAAAGATCTTGATGCCATAACACTTTACGAATTGATCAACGTCACGCGAAATGCAAATAATGACACTATCGGAAGCACACTGGTTCAACCTGAAGTGGAGGACATACTTAGCGGACTGGATCAGGCTTATACCTCGGTACTGGGAAACAAGACTGTCCGTGAATGGGTCTCAGAACATAATAAAATTCCTGATAACTAAGGAACCTCTTACATGGAGACCGCCAACTTGCCAAGTAGAGATTAAGCGATAAACAAAAATCGATTTCGTTCTTACATCCGGTCTGTTGATGAAGCTTTATGCTTCTGGCCTCTATGGGATTTGCTGACAGGTGCCTATCTGAACTAAAGGTATCGAGTACCAATAGGTTCCTTAAATTTAATCCAACTTGTAAGTTGATTTAAATCATCTATACATTAGTTATCTTGTAGGATATCGATGTGGGGTCGAAATGCTTTATTACTGCCAAAAAATCCGGTTTTCATAGTGACTGGGGCCGATTTGGATTTGAAGTCTGCAACTATTCTTGTTGTTGATGACGAGTACGCCAATGTTGTTCTTATTGAAACAATGCTGAACAGTAATGGCTATGGAAACGTCTATTCTACACAAGATCCTACCCAGGTATTGGACTTGTATTGCCGCCACAAAATTGATTTGATCCTACTCGATATCAATATGCCAGTAATGGATGGCTATGATGTTATGGCTCAGCTCAAGGGGCTGAATGAGCCTAATCTTCCTCCAGTTTTAGTGTTGACTGCTCAACATTCTCAGGACTTTCGTCAACGTGCCTTTGATGCTGGCGCTCGAGATTATGTAACCAAGCCATTTGATTTGAACGAGTTGTTGTCGCGGGTTCGCAATTTATTGGAGGCTGAATTGGCGCAGCAATACATGCGTAAGCAAAATGATATCCTTGATCATCGTGTTCTGGAGCGTACCAAGGAGCTTCAAGCGGCTCAGAAACAGCTGCATGAAAGCCGTCTACAGGTGGTTCGTCGGCTTGGCCGTGCGGCAGAATTTCGCGATAACGAGACCGGCCTGCACATCATTCGCATGAGTAAGATTGCAGCATTGATAGGCAAGGCGGCAGGCATGAATGATGTGGGATGTGATCTGTTACTGAATGCGGCGCCAATGCACGATATTGGTAAGATCGGCATCCCTGACGAGATTTTGTTAAAGCGGGGAAGTTTTGAGCCCGATGAATGGCGCATCATGCAAAGCCATGCCCAGATTGGGGCAGATATTTTAGCCGGTGATGATTCGACATTGCTTGATATGGCGGCTGAGATTGCGCTGACCCATCATGAAAAATGGGATGGTAGTGGCTATCCCCATGGCCTTAAAGGTGACCGTATTCCACTGGTTGGACGTCTTTGTGCCTTGGCAGATGTATTTGATGCGCTGACATCAGAGCGTCCCTATAAAATGGCCTGGTCAGAAGAGGATGCGGTGAAGTACCTGGTCAGTGAGTCAGGGCGTCATTTTGATCCCAGCCTGGTTGAACATTTTCTGGCGCTGTTTCCTAAAATTGCATCAATCAGAGCAATGCATTCTGAGCCTGTTCCTGTTTACGACGAGATACCGAGTCAATCCATCAGTATTTAGTCTTGTTGGCTTGGAAAGTCTGGGAGACTCTAAGGCGGGCGCGCGCAATCTTATGTGAGCATTTTTTACCAAGACTTCTGATCAAAAACGTCTTCATTAGTGTGAGTATTTCGTGTTAGCCATAAGCTTGACTCGATCGCTTACCCCTAATAGAGTCCCCCTACCAATAACAGGTGTCCTAAGGGTTTTTGTCCAAGTGATGAAACGGGAAGTCGGTGCGGCAGGACAGTTTTCTGTCTGTTTTCCTGTTCATACTCTGCCTGCCAGTTTTAACCGGCTTAACAAAGAGAATTAGATGAGCGATCAAGACCGTAATCAACGTCATAACCAACGCATGCAGCGCAAAAAGGCTGTGGTCGATGCCAGTATTGCCCGTGCCGACAAGGATAAAGGTTTGATTCTGATCAACACCGGAAATGGCAAGGGTAAGTCTAGTGCCGGTTTTGGCGTGGTGGCGCGTGCCCTCGGTCACGACATGAAAGTAGCGGTGATCCAGTTCATCAAGGGTAGCTTTAGTACCGGCGAAGAGAACTTCTTCCGTCGTTTTCCCGATGAGGTTGAGTACCACGTCATGGGTGAAGGCTTTACCTGGGATACCCAGGATCGCGAACGCGATATTGCCACCGCTATGACCGCCTGGCAGAAGGCCGAAGAGTTTCTAGGTAATCCTGACTTTGATCTGGTGTTACTCGACGAACTCAATATCGCCCTGCAAATGGGTTACATCCCACTTGAACGTGTTCTTACAGCATTGCAAAACAAACCTGAAATGCAGCACGTCATCATCACCGGTCGTGGTGCCAAGGATGAACTGATCGAGGTCGCCGACACGGTCACCGAGATGCGTGAGATCAAACATGCCTACCACGCTGGCATTCGTGCTCAAAAGGGTGTGGAACTCTGAGCTGCCGAGCAGCCTTATAACTTCAATATTCTGTATAAGCTTATATATTGCTCTTACATGAGCGAGCAAGTACAATCGGCTCCGCGATTATCGACGGTTCCCGCAAGGGAATAATAGGGAATTCAACTCCGCTGCCATGGCAACGGGTAACTGAAGCTGTCCCCGCAACTGTATTCGGTAAGGCGACAAAGGGCGGGAAACTGCCAAACCACTGAGCGGATACCTGTAAACAGGTGAACTTGGGAAGGTGCTTTGTTGCTGCTTAAGCCGAGAGCCAGGAGACCTGCCGCCGATGCGTTGTTGTCCGTCTACCGGGGGGTGTTGATGGCAATCAGGCAACTTATTTCTTCCTGATTTCCTCATACCATTGTAGTCGGCACGGGTGCATCCGTTTAACAGCGCTTTTTTTAGTTCACTGTTAAATGGAGTACACAAATGCGCAGATTATTTCTCGCCCCTTTAGTCGCTTTACCTTCTTTCAGCGCAGTTGCCGACACCGACACGTCAGATCAAGTCGAACGGCCAACTATCGTTATTTCGGCCTCACGCATAGAACAACCCGTTAGCACAGTGGGTTCTTCGGTCACCGTATTGGCCGCAGATGAACTCAAAGAACGCGGCATCAGTTTTGTTGCTGATGCCTTCCGTGAAGTGCCGTCACTGGCTGTTTCCAGCTCAGGAGGGCATGGCAGCAAGACTCAGATTCGTATACGTGGCAACGAAGCCAATCATGTGCTGGTGTTAGTCGATGGCATGAGAGTCAGCAATGCCAGCGACGGTGAGTTTGATTTCGCCAATATGCACCTGGACGGCATCGAACGCATCGAAGTTTTGCTCGGCCCCCAAAGTACCCTTTATGGCAGTGACGCAGCGGCCGGTGTCATCAACATCATCACCAGTAAAGGTGAAGGGGCATTTGGCGGCCAGGTACACGCCGCCGCCGGCTCATTGAATACACGCTCTGGTTCTGTTCAGGTCTCCGGTGGCGAGCAGGGCTGGCATTATTCCGTATCTGCAAACCGTTACCTCACCGATGGCATCTCAGCCGCCGCTGAAAAAAATGGCAATACTGAAAAAGACGGCCATGATTCAAAAGGTCTCAAAGTCAAAACCGGTTACGACGCTGATACATTCAGCACCTGGATAAGCTATAATCAAAGCCGTTCCGACTATGATTTTGATAGCGATGATGATTTTGCCACCGGTCAGGCTTATGACGAGGCTGACAATCATCAGACTGTTGATACTGATGCAGCCAGCTGGGGCATCGCCTTCTCCTTACTGGATGGTCGTTTGAACAATCAGGTGCAACTGTCGCGCAGCCAGTATGACTACAACAGCTATTCGATATTTTTTGGTATGGGCTCAAACTATCGCACTGAAACGGATCGTGAAAGTATAGAGTATCAGGGCAGTTACCAAATTGATGACAGCCATAGCTTACAGTTTGGCATGGATATAACCGATGACGCCTTATTGGTCTCCACCTTTGACAGGGAAGCCACAGTCAGAGGCACCTATCTGCAATGGTCGGGTGATTTTAATGGGACGAATATTACCCTGGGCGGCCGTAGTGATGACCACGATGAATTTAATCGCCATACCACTTACCGTGCCACGGCCAGTCGTCAGCTAGATAATAATTGGCGCCTGCGTGCCGCCTACGGCACTGGTTTCAAGGCGCCAAGCCTACAGGAACTTTACGACTCTGGATTTGGTGGCAACCCTGATCTCAAACCAGAAGAGTCCTCTAGCAGGGAGTTGGGAATTGAATACCGCCATGACAACTATTACACCAGTGCCACGCTGTTTAATCAAAATACGACCAATCTAATTCGTAGTACTGGCACCTGGCCAAACCTTCTGCTGAAAAATCTGGATGATGCCGATAGCCGCGGAGTGGAGTTGAACACCGGCATCAGTTGGCAGCAAGCAGAATTGACTGCGGCATTGACGTGGCTGGATGCCACTGAAACTGAGAATTCTGTAGAAAGTAAAAGGCAACGTGTGCCTAAACTGGCCGGCCAAGTGACTGGTAGTTACTTTTACTCTGATGGACGTATTTGGGCGGAAGCTCAGTATCAGGGAGAAAGGCGAGACGAGAACTGGGCACTGCAACAGGATGTGACACTTGCTGCCTATTGGCTGTTTAATCTCGGTGCCAGCTATGAAGTCAGTGATGACTTAAGCCTTAGTGCACGTATCGACAACCTGTTGGATGAAGAGTATGAAGAGGTATATAGCTACGGCACTCTGGGCCGTACTGGCACTGTCAGTCTCGACTGGCGTTTCTAAGGCGGCGGGCGAGGGGGTCGAGAGAGTGCTCTCTCTTGACCTGTGCAGTGACTGGCTATTGGCCAGGTATGCTGATCGCGGCCAGGTTTTGGCCCTGTCACCGCTGATACAGCAATACCCTGTCGAGTGGGTGGGCCAAGACTGGCCCACCCATGACGGCAGCCTGGAACAGATTCTCGAACTCAAACCCGACTTGGTCATTGCTGGCGAATACAACGCCATGTTATTGCGGCAACGTTTGCAACAGCTTGGCATTCGGGTCGAAGTGCTGGCTTTGCCGCGAAGTCTGGCCGAGGTAAAAGCGTATGAAGAGCGCTTTCTTTCACTGCTCGGCCTGCCGCAAAGCCTGGCCAGTCAAGCAAGCAAAGCTGTGCAAGCATTGGCAACACCGCCGCGTTTATTGCTGTTGGGGGCCAATGGTATCGGCACTGGTCGAACCACCTTCGAACATGGTCTGATTGAATATGCCGGTTGGCGAAATTATCTACAGGCCGAGGGCTATGTCAGTCTCGACCTGGAACAACTTATCGCCGATCCACCGGATGCCATCCTCTGGTCGGCGCCGCACTCGGACGCGCTGGCCAATCAATTCGCTGAGCATCCGGTGTTGAAGCGTGCTGTCCCGGCGGAACGTTGGCTCACTACCGACTATTGGAGCTGGCAATGCCCCGGCCCCTGGACCTGGAACCTTGTAGAGCAACTACAACAATGGCAAGACTACTAATTCCATCTCTCACTTTACTGCTGTTCCTAGTGACCTGGTTGTCGCTGGGACTAGGCTCTGTGCCCGTGCCGGTAGGGGAAGGACTGTGGGGCTGGTTGCAAGACGACACCAGCCGTGCGGCGCTGATTATCGGCGAGGTACGTTTACCACGCACCCTGCTGGCCTTGGCGGTTGGTGCCGCCCTGGGGCTGGCCGGTGCCGCCTTGCAAGGACTATTACGTAATCCACTAGCCGAGCCGGGCCTGGTCGGCGCCAGCCAGGGCGCAGCGTTAGGGGCGGCGACGGTGTTTTATTTCGGCCTGTTTGCCGGTCTTGGCGGGCTGGCCACCGCCATCGCCGGATTGATCGGCGCTGCCGTTACCCTGCTGCTGATGCTGGCGCTGGCAGGTTCCGGTCGCCCGGCGCTGGTGATTATGGCCGGCTTGGCCATCTCCACTGTTGCCGGCGCGGCTCTGGCGGTGGTGTTGAATTTTGCCCCCAACCCCTACGCCATGCAGGAGCTGGTGTTCTGGCTGCTGGGTTCGGTCTCCAACCGCGGTCTCGATAGCCTCTGGGTGTTGCTGCCAGCGCTGTTGATCGGCGGGCTGTTGATCTGGCAGCAACGCCACCTGTTAGCGGCACTGAGTTTGGGTGAGCGAGTCGCCGAAAGCATGGGGCTATCCGTTGCGCGCGGCAGTCGTCTTACTGCCCTGGGTGCGGCGACGCTGGTGGGGGCCTCGGTCTCGGTGGCGGGCAGCATTGGTTTTGTCGGCCTGCTGGTACCCCATATCATGCGTCCTTTGGTTGGCCATCGTCCGGACCGATTATTGATACCTTCAGCCCTGGTGGGTGCCATCCTGGTCTGCGTTGCCGATATCTGTGTTCGCGCCATGCCGCCCGGGCCGGAACTGAAACTGGGGGTGCTGACCTCGATGCTGGGCGCACCATTGTTTATCTGGTTGGTATGGAAGGAGCGCAAGCGATGGCATTGATCTCCGTAAACAATCTATCCATCGACACACGGGTTAAGTCTGTCAGCTTCGACTTGCACAAAGGTGAAGTACTGGGCCTGATAGGCCCCAACGGCGCCGGCAAATCCACGTTGCTCAACAGCTTGGCCGGTCTGGAGCATTGCAGTGGTGCAGTGAGCATTGATGGTCAG
>Ga0316207_10005597_pt1 | contig 10348 bp, 6 predicted proteins | sample 6weekpyrite_MG_FD_204943 | JGI IMG/M metagenome (GOLD analysis project Ga0316207, IMG submission 204943) | Microbial mat bacterial communities from mineral coupon in-situ incubated in ocean water Damariscotta River, Maine, United States -... | ecosystem: Environmental > Aquatic > Marine >...
CGCAGAGTGGGACGTTCAATTGAAGTGGTTCGCGCAGCAGCCCGCGAAATTAATGAGCAGACTATTTTTCCGGCAGACAGCAATGTAAAACTCAGTGATGATGCCTGGGATGTGGTTAACGATACTGATGTTGATGTCGTCGTTGAATTAATCGGTGGTTATTCGCCGGCACGTGAGCTGGTGTTAAAAGCCATTGAAAATGGTAAGCATGTTGTAACGGCTAACAAAGCTTTAATTGCCATGCACGGTGAAGAAATTTTTGCGGCTGCCAATGCAAAAGGTGTTTCTGTTTGTTATGAAGCGGCAGTTGCCGGTGGTATTCCAATCATCAAAGCCATGCGTGAAGGTTTAACGGCTAATAAGATTGAATGGCTGGCGGGTATTATCAATGGAACCGGTAACTTTATTCTCACAGAAATGCGCGATAAAGGCCGTGACTTTGATGATGTATTAAAAGAAGCACAGGCTTTAGGTTATGCAGAAGCGGATCCTACATTTGATGTTGAAGGCATTGATGCGGCACATAAGCTGACCATTCTGGCATCTATTGCTTTTGGAATCCCTTTACAGTTTGACAAAACCTTTACCGAAGGCATTAGTAAAGTAACAACTGAAGATGTGACTTATGCTGAAGAACTGGGTTATCGAATTAAACACCTAGGTGTGGCGCGTCGTACCGATAAGGGTGTTGAAATGCGCGTACATCCGACACTGATTCCTGAGAAACGTCTGATCGCTAATGTTGATGGCGTGATGAATGCCGTGCTGGTTCAGGGTGATGCTGTCGGTCCAACTTTATACTATGGCGCGGGTGCCGGTGCTGAGCCAACAGCTTCTGCTGTGGTTGCTGATATTGTTGATGTGGCGCGTACTCTGGAGTCTGCGGTTGAAAATAAAGTAACCGCTTTAGGTTATCAGACAGGTCAGGAAGCCAATATTGATGTACTGGCTGCCAATGATTTTGAAACCGCTTATTACCTGCGTTTAAAAGTTGAAGACCGTCCGGGTGTGCTGGCTGATGTTGCTAATATCTTTGCTGAGCAAGGTATCAGTATTGAAGCCGTTATTCAGAAAGAGCCTGAGACAGAGGGTGAGCAAGTATCATTGATTCTGTTAACTCAGAAAGTACAGGAGCAGAAAATGAATGATGCGCTGGCGAAAGTTGAGTCATCAAACATTTCTGATTCAGTGACTCGTATTCGTGTTGAGCATTTAGGTTAATTTTAAAACATTAATCTAAACCAAAAAAAATCCCGCACTGCGGGATTTTTTTTGGTCTGAAATAGCCAAAATCTAAGTCAAAAGATTTGCCGCGTCTCCGCGGCAGGTTTCTCAGCTAAATAAAATTAAGAATTTCGCCTTCAATCTGCTCTTTATCAATAATTGTTTTCTGCGAAATTTCTTTATCAAACAGTTCATTAATCATCGCCGGGATAGTGATTTTTGCTTCACTGGCAATTGATTTTAATGCGTTTAAATCATGAGCATCTTCTTCGCCCGTTAATGCATTTGCAATGACCGGTGAGAACTTAGTCCATTCGGCAGTTGAATAGACAATGGTCTTATAAGCTTCTTTACGGCAAGTATCATACGCTTTAAAACAAGTTGCTGTGTGCGGGTCCATCAGGTAGCCGCTGGCAAAAGTATCTTTGATATAAGTTTTGCCTTCATCATCATTACAAAAATCAGCTGCAAAAATATTCTGTATAGCCGCTAGCTCAGTATCAGTTAACTGATAGTGATGTTCAGTATCTAATTGTTGCATTAATTGTTTTGTTCTTTCATCCCCAAACAGGTCAAACAAAATGCGTTCGATATTAGATGATTTCAGTATATCCATCGCCGGTGATGTGGTCGGCGTCACGGCCATATCACGCAAATCATAACGGCCTTCATTGATCAGTTGAGTAAGGATATTATTATTATTTGAAGCGATTAAGATTTTCTCCACCGGCAGGCACATCTTCATGGCGTAGTAGCCACCCAGTGCATTACCAAAGTTACCACTTGGAACATTCAGGTAAACTTTATCGCCGATGTTAATCTCATTTTGTCTGACCAATTCAAGATAAGAGTGAATGTGGTAAATGATCTGGAAAATAATACGACCAAAGTTTACCGAATTTGCTGCTGACAGATTAATGTTCTTAGCTTTTAGCTGAGATTTGAATTCATTTGAACCGAGTAAGCGTTTTAATGCGCTTTGCGTATCATCAAAGTCACCATTTACGCCCAGCACTTTAAGGTTAGCGGCATCTTCAGTCACCATCTGCAGGCGTTGTACATCCGAGGTGCCGCCATCAGGGTACATGCAAACAACCTGAACATTGGCGCGGTTCTTAAAGGTTTCAAGCGCAGCCGGGCCAGTATCGCCAGAGGTGGCAGCCAGAATCAGGTAATTCTCATTTCGCTTTTGTGCAATCGCTGACAGCACCAGCCCAAAAGGCTGCAAGGCCATGTCTTTGAAAGCGCGGGTAGGACCGTGGTAAAGCTCACTTACAAACAAGTCGTCTTTGACTTTTACCACCGGAACCGGGTTATTTGAGTCATCAAACTCGTCATATAAGTTCAGGGCTTGATCGATGACCGAACTATCAATATCGATCTCAAATGCAGTGAGAATGTCTTTAGCCAGAACCTTATAGCCTGAATTAATATGTTTATTGAGGAAATCGGCACCCAGATCCGGGATAGATTCAGGTGAATAAATACCACCAAATGAAGAAATTGGGTTAAGAATGGCTTCTGAAAAGCTGACCTTTACAGGGCGTTGGCCGTCATTACCGCGAGTTTCAATAAAATTCATGCTAATTCCGCTGAAATATACAAAATAGGCGCAGATTATAGCGAAATTGCACGCAGGAATCTTTAAATAATCATAATTTGTACTGAATTTTACCGGCTTCAGATATGGCGGTTAGACGATGTTTTCTTCTGCCCGTTTGTTCTGTCGACGGTCTTTAAATATCTCCAGTTTAAAGATTAAAGCAGATATACCGATTATGATCATTAATGAACCAAACACTAACAAAAAGCTATTAATCCAGAACAGGGTTTTAATCTGACTCAGGGTATCCGTTTTTAACAGGTTGAGGGTTATCAGTAATTTTTGTTTTTCTGCGATATCGATACGCAGATCACTGATATTCTGTTTCAGACTGTAAAAGTGCTGCTGAGTTTTTTTGTTAAGCTTTTTCTTCTCGTTGACTTCGGATGACAGCTTTTTAATGGTTGCCTCAATCACCCGGGCTTCGCTTTCAAGTGTGTCCAGTTCTGTTTCAGAAGCACTGATAAGGCGATGAATTCGACTGGTGTTTCTTTCAAAATCTTCGATATTTGATGATGAAATATAAATGGCGGCTGAGGCAATCAGCAGCCCGAGTATGACTATCGCTGAATAGATAAAGTTATGATAGTTGGGGCTGTTGTCAGACATCCGGGTCGGCTCCATTAAACGTTTTAATTAATCATCTGATAATAATTATACCAGACTCCATCCGTTATCTTGCGTAAAACGATCACCGAGTTCAGTTTTCAAATGATCCATATCATTTTGTAGTGTCTGTTTGCCGGTATCGTGAATGTATTTGATAGGGCCGCCACGGAATGGCGCGAAGCCCGTTCCAAAAATAACACCCGCATCTAACATGTCTTCATTTTCTACTACCTTATCTCGCAGGCAGGAAGTGGCTTCATTAATCAGCATCAGTACCAGTCGTTGTTGTAAATCACGGGTCTTGCTGTAATTAGCGGTTTTATCTTTTTGCGCCTTACCATTACGGTAAGCATAAAATCCTTTACCGTTTTTCTTGCCGAGATGGCCGGTTTTTACCATGTGTTCCAATTGTTCCGGTACCGGCGTGTCATAACTTTCTGACAGGTTTTGTGCCACAGACAGGCAGACATCCAGTCCTACGGTGTCGGCCAGTTCAATCGGCCCCATCGGCATACCAAAATCCAGTGCTGCTTTATCAATTGCTTCGGCGGGTATTCCTTCAGAGTACATAATCACGGCTTCAAGTAAATAAGGCATTAATATACGGTTAACCAGAAAACCCGGACTGCTTTTAACGGCCAAAGGTAATTTACCAATATGACGGGCAAAAGCGGCAACTTTCTCGATGGTCTTTTTATTGCTTTGTTTGCCATGCACGATTTCAACCAGTGGCATAAGCGCCACCGGATTGAAAAAATGCAGGCCTACAAGACGGTCGGGCTGCTCTAAACAAGGGGCTAATGTCTCCAGTGGAATACTGGAAGTGTTGGTAACCAGAATCGCATCTTTTTTCATGCGTGGCTCTATACTTTGATAGAGTTCTTTTTTAACATCGGCATTTTCAAAAATAGCTTCAATGATAATGTCAGCATGTTCAACACCATAACCTTTATGATCAGCAGTAAGCCGGTCCATAGTATTAGTGGTCAGGCGGTCTGTTTTTAATTTCTTTTTAAATAATTTGTATGCACGCTGTATTGTTTTTGCAAGAATCGCCGGATCACGGTCCTGAACGCTGACCTGAAAACCTTTAAATGCACACCAGGCTGCTATATCACCACCCATAATACCGCCACCAATAACGTGTACGTGTTTTGCTTTAAATAAATTTTTATTACCGGTTGCTTTTAACTGTTCCTGTAAAAAATATACCCGAACCAGATTCTGCGCCGTTAAGTCGGATACCAGTTCTGCAACGGATTCGGCTTCTTTCTCCAGCATCTTTACTGGCGAGTCGTAATATTTTTTCCACAAGTCAATCAGTTTATAGGGAGCAGGGTAATGTTCTTTTGGTGCCTTTTGAGCAACCTGGTTACGAATTTTTCCGGCAATAAAACCACGTATCAGCGCATTGTTCAGAATAATGTTCTGTAGTGATTGTTTAGGTTGTTTGTATTTTTTAGCTGCGAAGCTGATCGCAGCGCGATCAAGTTGGCGCTCTGCGGTTACTTCATCAATTAATTTTATTTTTTTCGCACGTCGGGTATTGATGGTGCGACCGGTTAGCATCATGTCGAATGCGGCTAATGGCCCCACCCGACGAATGGATCTGAGGCTGCCGCCAAAGCCCGGATGAATGCCGAGTTTAACTTCAGGTAATGCAAGTTTGGTTGACTCATCGGTAGAACAGATAATGTAATTACAGGCCAGTGCCAGCTCAGTTCCGCCGCCCATGCTAAAGCCATGAATTAAACTGATCGTATTGCATTTGAGAGCTTCTATTTTGTTCATTACTTCATGACCTAAAGTAATCAACTCATGGGCGCCTTTGTAATCCTGGCCAACAAACTCTTTAATATTGGCGCCGGCAATGAAGCCGGTTTTTTTAGCGGATTTAAAAACCACTGCCTGTGTATTGTTCTGCTCTAAATTATCCAGAATATTATTGAGTTCATTCAGTACCGGTGTGGCCAGAACATTGGTTGATGCATCCTGATAATCGAATAAAAGCCAGCAGATATTATTTTCGTCTGTATTGACTGTCCAGTGTTTATATTCCATTAACTTATTTCCCTTTCAATTAACATTGCACCACCCTGACCACCACCAATACAAAGGCTGGCTATGCCTTTGTTGCTATTTGTTTGCTCAAGAGTTTTTGCCATATGTAAAATAATGCGTGCTCCACTGGAGCCAACGGGATGACCAAGGCTGACACCACCACCATCAACATTGAGTTTATCCATTGGTATTTCACCTAAGGTTGTTTTTAGTCCTAACTCATTCTTACAGTAATCTTCATCCATCCATGCCGCACGACAGCCTAATACCTGAGTAGCAAAGGCTTCATTGATTTCCCAGTAGTCAACATCATCTACATTCAGTTTATTGCGTTTCAATATGGGGGCCATAGCATGTGCAGGGCCCATACCCATAACAGCCGGATCAAGTCCTGCCCATTCACTGTCAGTTATTTTAGCCAGCACGGGAAGTTTATGTTTTTTAACGGCTTGTGCACTGGCTAATAAAAGCCAGCAGGCACCGTCGGTAATTTGTGCGCTGTTACCGGCCGTAACCAGTCCATATTTTTTGTCAAACACAGGTCGCAGATTGGCCAGTGCTTTAACACTGGAGTCTCTGCGCAGTCCATCGTCGGTATCGTAGTAATGGCCGCGGTTGTCGTAAATGGTTTCTATTTCATCCAGTAATTCATGATCGATGGCACTGGCCAGACGCTGGTGACTTTGTACGGCAAACTCATCCATTTGCTGGCGACTGATATTGAAACGCTGTGCAATATTTTCAGCCGTTTGCCCCATGGATAAACCAACGATGGGATCACTCAATCCTTTGATTAATGCAATCACGGGTTTGAAATGGGCAGGTCTTAACTGTGTGATTGTTTTGAGTTTTTGTGATACGGTTTTGCTGGACATAAAACGGCTTAACCAGTTGACCATAATGTCGTTATACATGATCGGTGCATGGCTCATGGATTCGACGCCGCCCGCTAAGACAATATCAGAAAGACCAGAATTAATATTTCTGTAAGCGGTATCAACAGCCTGCATGCCAGAGGCACAATTACGTTGTACCGTCCAGGCCGGTACGGTTTCCGGAATGCCTAACCTCAAGGCCGCAACCCGACCGATATTGGCTTCGTCAGGGCCAGGCATAACGCAACCGAGTATGACTTCACTGATCGCTTCAAGCGGGAAATTATGACGCATTAATAATGGCTTGCCAGCACCGACTGCCAGATCACCGGCTGTGAACGGGCCTGGTTTTCCTTTGGCTTTTAAATAGGGCGTTCTGCTGCCATCCACAATATAAACATCTTTTCCTTTAGCCATTGCATTTCTCCCAGATCCATTGATGCGTCGCTTTATCAAAAGAAAACTCATCGACCATAATCGCATCGCGGGTTGCGGTATAGGCTGCCTCGATCAGTTTTGTTTCATCATCAGTTAGTATATTAAGTGTGCGGGCCTGTTCTAACAAGGGCTCTATGGGTCGTTGTTTGATGATGCCGATGGACATGGCGTCTTTGAGTTTTCTTTCAGCATCACTGGCTTTGAGTGTTTTGTCAAAGGCGAGTTCAATCCTGCCGGTGCGGTCATCGGCTTTATCATTGGTATAAATACCGCGTGTCAGGCGCTCACGGGATGCATTTTTTGATAATAATAAACGTGCCGCTTTATGACTTAAGCGATCACTGGCACCGGTATAAACTTTACCGCGTGGAAAAATGATCAGTCGTAATATTTTACCCATGATGGCAACAGGAAAGTTAGCCAGTACACCATCCAGTGCTTTTTGGGCGTTATATAAACAGTCATGTGCTGCCCATTCAAATAAGGCTTTGTCTTCAGCGGGTTCGCCATCATTTTCATAACGTTTAATGATCGCTGACAGAATATATAAATTTGATAATACGTCAGCCAGGCGTCCGGATATTTTTTCACGTCGTTTTAAGCCACCACCTAAAACAGCCAGCGACATATCCGTCATCACAGCAAAGCAACTGCTTAAACGGTTCATCTGGCGATAATAATAAGCTGTATTTGAACTGCCTGCTGTCATCATAAAACGAGCATGCGTCAAGCCCAGCCAGATCGAACGAAAGATATTGCTGGCCACAAAACCGATATGCCCGAATAAGGCATCGTCAAAATCATTAAGTGATTTTTCCGGGTCGCTTTCAGAGACAGCCGCAATTTCTTTTAACAGATAGGGGTGACTTCGTAATGCACCCTGACCAAATACAATCATACTGCGTGTAAGAATATTGGCGCCTTCAACCGTGATACTGATTGGTATGGCCTGATAAACACGGCCAAGGAAATTAGAAGGGCCCATGCAAATCCCATGGCCACCGTGAATATCCATTGCGTGATTCAAAACCTGTCGCATGCGTTCAGTTAGTTGATATTTAACAATGGCAGAAACAACCGAAGGAACTTCTCCCATATCCAGTGCAACCAGTGTTAATTCGCGGGCAGCATCCATCGCATAAGTCTGGCCGGCAATAACCGCCAGTGATTCTTCCACCCCTTCAAAATAACCGATGGGTGTTTTGAATTGTTTTCTGATTCGAGAGTATGCGCCTGTATAGTGGCTGCTGAGTTTTCCGGCTCCGGTAGAGAGTGCGGGTAATGAAATGGCTCTGCCATCAGCCAGACATTCCATTAACATGCGCCAGCCCTGCCCAATATATTCCTGACCACCGATTACCCAGTCCATAGGAATAAAGACATCTTTGCCGCGATTAGGGCCGTTCATAAATGTCTGGTTAAGCGGGAAGTGGCGGTTGCCGATTTCGACACCCGGTGTATCCGGTCTGACTAAGGCTAAGGTGATACCAATACTTTTTTTATCGCCTAAAATCTCATCAGGATCATAGAGTTTAAAGGCCAGACCAATAATAGTGGCGACCGGTCCCAGCGTGATGTAACGTTTTTCCCAGTTCAGCCGAATACCTAAAACATTGTCATTACCATCAAAACTGTCATAACAAACCACACCGGTATCTGGCATCGCACCGGCATCACTGCCAGCATCCGGGCCGGTCAAACCAAAACAGGGGATTTCACTGCCATCTGCCAGGCCATATAAATACTGTTCCTTTTGTGCATCGGTACCGTAGTGTAATAACAGTTTTCCGGGGCCGAGAGAATTTGGCACCATTACCGTGACGGCCGCTGTAATACTACGGCTGGATATTTTCATAACCACTTCAGAATGCGCCAGAGCCGAGAACTCAAGGCCGCCATATTTTTTAGGAATGATCATGGCCATGAATTTATTATCTTTAATGTATTGCCAGATTGCTTCAGGCAGGTCTGACTGGTTTTGTGTAATCTCCCAGTCATCAATCATTTCACATAAGGTATTGACCGGGCCATCAAGAAAAGCCTGTTCTTCTTCACTTAGTTCGGGTTTGGGCAGGTTTTTTAATTTTGAATAATCAGGCATGCCGCTGAACAATTCGCCTTCCCACCAGACGCTGCCGGCATCGAGTGCTTCCTGTTCCGTTTGTGAAATAGGAGGCATAGCTTCGGCCATTAGATCTTTTATCGGAGCGCTGATTTTATTGAGTCGGAATGAGCTGATATTAAGTGGTAATATAATTGCCAGATAGATGGCCCAGAGAATCAGCAAGCTTGAGCCGGAAGCCAGACCTGCAAAACTAAAGATCAGAAGACTGCCGCCAAGTAGTGCGCTCCAGATGACCATTGCCAGTCTGAAATAGGCGGATATGCCAATGACAAGCGCAAAAATTAATAACCAGGTTAGCATTATTTAATCCTCATTTGTGTCCGGCTGCTTCTGCTTTAACGGACTTTAATATATTTTCTGTTGCGATATTGTCGGGAATAATATTTTCATCAGGGTTTTTGTAGATCACGCCTTGTCTGTTCCAGGGTAGCTGTTTGTAAACAGCGATTTCATCAAAATCAAAAATCGGGTATTTGATGACATCAAAATAAGGTGAATAATCAAAGTCACTGGGAGTGATCAGTTTAGAATTATGGCGGTAGATTTTGAGATTACTTTCATCATCATATTGCAGTACCGGCAAAATGGGAAAATGAATGGAAGCAAAAGCTTCCGCCATCATTGTTGAACAAACGGTTTTAGTAACTTTACCGGCATTGTGTTCAAACAAAGTTGAGCGCCATCGTTTTGGCAATAAGGAGTAGGGGAATAAAAATCGTAACAGATCTAATATCTGGCGCACGTCATAGTCTGTTCCCAGTCTTTTAATGGCGTAGTTGATAACATGTTGCGCATCCTGATGTGTAATACCCTTAGGTCTGCAAATACGCATGTTTTCACCTTCATACTTACGCAGGCTTTCTACTAACGTGCCTTCACCTATCATGGCCTCAATAATTAGCTGCTCTTCGGGGTCTCCATTGTAAAAACGTTTGATATGGGAGCGAACAGCCGTGTCTTCGATATCATGTAATCGGCCGACATAAAATGCAGAATGGGTCCAGCAGCTCTGAGTGACGGTTTTAATAATACCGCTGACGCGAGAACGTCCTTCTATCAACAGTACATCACCGGGTCGGATTTCATAACGCATGCGATCAAAATTACACAGACCGATATTGATCTCAGCAAAATCTACTGTCAGGCTATGTATCAGCTTGTCCCAGGTATAGGATCGTATAAAATTAATCACACTATGCAACTCAAATCATCCCTATGGTTACGGTATGTTTAATACCTTATTATTTAGTGTATTCTTTTAACTATAAGTTTAGTCGTAAATATTAAATTTTGTTTATAAGTTTATGAATAATAATGTGTGATAAAGTAATCCTGCGACCACTCTGATAACTATAATAAAAAATGAAATTTAAGAATATTGCCACGTACTTATTTACTAGTCTTTTTACCCTC
>Ga0316207_10005598_pt1 | contig 10347 bp, 12 predicted proteins | sample 6weekpyrite_MG_FD_204943 | JGI IMG/M metagenome (GOLD analysis project Ga0316207, IMG submission 204943) | Microbial mat bacterial communities from mineral coupon in-situ incubated in ocean water Damariscotta River, Maine, United States -... | ecosystem: Environmental > Aquatic > Marine >...
TTGCTCTTATTTGGTTTGACTGCCTCGAAATATCAGCAAGTGTGTACTGCTCTAGTACTGAATAAAATGCATTTTGTGATTCATTTAAAATATTTTTTAGTTCACAATAATGAACAAGAGGACAAACTGGTTTCTGACAATCAACAACTTCTAAATTATTTTCCATTACTTGAACAACTTCGCCCAGGTTGATTGAGCTTGCTTCACGAGCGAGACATATACCACCATTCTTTCCACGAATTGCTTTTATGTAACCATGTTTACCAAGCTTATGTACAACTTTAGTTAAATGATTTTTAAGAATGCTAAAGTGTTTAGCAACTTCATCAGTAGTCACGAGTTTATTATCCTGCTGTAACGCTAAGAAAATAAGAACCCGTAATGAAAAATCCGTATGGTGAGTAAGCCGCATAGTATTACTATTTAACTTCTGACCTATCCTTTTTTACTATATCAAGCATGTAAAAATGGATCAGCATAAATATCGTTCATATTACAACCGGCAAGAAAGATTTGTTTGCGCAGTTTATTAACCAGCTCAGGGTCTCCGCACAAATAAGCCTTCCAACCCTTCATATCAGGTATTGATTGCAATGCAACATTAGCAATATCACCTTCAATTATATTCTTTGATGTAAGACTATCCGCTTTTAAAACACAGGGATGATAATAAAAATTAGCATGTTCCCGGGATAGCGATTCAAGTTGTTCATGCAGATACAAACCCGAAGGATTTAGCCCGCCGTGAAATAAATGTATCTCGCCCTGGTGGTTACTTTGTATTGCATCACGAACGATTCCATATAAAGGTGCCAGACCTGTCCCGGTTCCAATGAGTAGAATATTTTTATCTATATTACCCTGCGTATAAAAACAATCACCCGCCGGCCCCTGGATAAATACCGTATCACCAATATTCAGTTCATTATGCACCCAACTACTAAATGCACCACCCGGAATTAATTTGATATGAAATATTAAATCCTCATCAACCCCAGGCAAACTTGCTAATGAATAACTTCGCCCTAAACGCTTATCCCGCCATAACGTAACGTATTGGCCGGAAAAATACTCAAATGGTCTGGAAGTTTTAAGTTTTAATTCAACAACATCATCGGCCAGCATATTCAGCTGGCTCACCGATGCTTCAACCCGAAGTTGCTCGGTATCCGGTAAACAAACGTCAATATCTTCTTCTGGCTTGCAACTACACGCCAGAAAATATCCCTTAGCCTTGTATGAGTCTTTAAGTCCATTTTGTGAGGCTTCCGGCACAACTCCTTTCGTTACCTGCATTAAACAAGACTGGCACGCACCTGCTCGACAACTGTTGGCAATATCCTGTTGATTCTCCAACAATGTGTCGAGCACAGTCTGCCCTTGTGACACTTTATAGACAGTGCCATTAAATTTCACTTGCGCCATACAATACTACTATCGATTTAACACATCATCTCGAACACTATTCGCAAGATCAGCGACTTCCTGAATATCAGCATCCGCAACGCCTAGTTCTTTTAATGTCCCACCAAGAAGCTCAATAATGGCATCTACATGAGAATCATTTAGGCCACGCTCAACCAGGTGTTTATGTCCTTCACGCATATCCTTACCGGTATAATTATTGGGGCCACCAAAAACCATGGTTAAAAAACCCTTTTGCTTGGCTGCTTGCGCTTCCATATCAACAGCATCAAAAAAACCATTGACTCTGTCGTCACTAAGGACTTTACGATAAAAAATATCCACTGCTGCATCCACAGCTGGCTCACCACCTAAACGCTCATATAAACTTGACATCGATTACTCCTGAAAACATTAGTTCGTTAATTTGCTTATTTCATAATCATTATAGATAACCTGCATATAAAATGCATGTTTAAGGTAAGATTTTAATTCTTTAAATATCAATAAGATAAAAAACATTCGAATTAATTTAAATATAGACCCACAGAAACAGGTGTTTTTAGCCTCAACGGTGAGTGTAATGAACTGTTAAATTTAACAACAGAAGTGTCTGAATATCGAAATGATTAGTAAAACCGGCTAATATAAAACAGGCATGTCCGGATAATATACTTGAGCAATTATAGGAAAGTTTTTATCTGAAAAATTGATTGGGCTCGATGTTCAACAAGCTACCACAGCTAGTTTTTAGCTATCGACTGTAATTTCTGTTCTAAATAAATACTTTGTTCAGCTAATAAGTAGTGCTGTTTATTTTGATGGAAGGATGCCTGATCTGCAGACTCAATTGCCTGGTCTCTTTTGTTGAGCATTCCCGACAACTCATTTTTATATATACCCAACATAGATAACAGCCATTTCGTTAACAAGGTGTCTTGCTTGCTATAAGCTATCCCGTCCAGTTTTCTCGATAATAAATTTGCCTCTAACCAAACGCCAGCAGTTACCCAATGATTCACCATAAACCAGCGTAAAGGTTGTCCCATATTATTCATTGATAAAGCAACAATATGGGACCACTCATCCTTATCTTCGGCGACTTTTGCAAAAATATGAAAATGCCCGTGTTCATTGTCAAACAAATGTTGAATGTCATTTGTGTTAGAATGACAATGATAAAAGGCCTGCCAGTCACCACCCTGAAACTGTAGCAAACCTTTTGGATACTTTACTTCTTTACTGATACTATCCAGGCCATCGATAACCTGAAGAACGGGATTAGAATTGATCTCGCCCATTCCAACTAAACTGCTCAACAATGTATTAGCAGCTGAAGAATGCATAATTTCTGTTTAGTTTAATCGCCTAAGCTACAGGGTGAACGGTTATCTATATCCGGATCGATGTCCAGTGAGCATGGACTTGCACTACCATCAAATCCAGTATCAAGATCGAAGTTAATCTGTTCGGATAACTCCTGGGCCTCGGGTAGACGATGCCGGGTATGATCGATTGCAGCGGTAATCGTTGCAAGGCTAATCGCTGCGCCCATAATAACTTTATTACGTTTCATATCATTGCGCCCCTAAAGGTTTATCTATTTGAGCCCATAGTCGAATTTTTACACCGAGCATACTGCCAGTAAAAGCAGCTACAAGCCATAACCAGCCATGCATACTTCCGGATACAATTCCCCCTAACATCGCACCTATATTACAACCAAATGCCAGGCGTGCACCGTATCCTAATAACAAACCACCCACGATAGCGGTTATTACCCGTTGTCGATTAATAGTCATGGCTGGCGCGTATTTTCCGGCAATAGCCGCAGACAAGGTTGCTCCCAGAATAATCCCGAAATTCATTACGCTGGTGGTATCTTTTAAAACACTTTGGTTTAAAGCTATTTCAGGATAACCTGACGACCAATAACTGTAACTGGCAATATCACCACCCAGCGCAGACCAGATTTTTGCACCCCATAGCCCGAATGCAAAAGTAATCGACCAGGGGTAACCTGCGATAACCAGGCTGATAAAACTTAATACAACTAAAGCAACTATCCCCCATGATAACGGCCATGGTCCATATACTAATCGATCTGAAAAGGTTGGATAGGAACTCTTTTTATTTAATACTTCAATACTTTTTTGACGTTTGTATTCCATTAAACGTACCAATCGATACAGAACAAACAATAGTATAAGTTGCGTTATTAGGGCGGGAATCCATCCAAAGGTTTCAATAGTCGAAATTGATCCCAGGTTAGGTAGCGATAACCACCAGTCCAGATGAAATGAACCTAAAGTTGAACCAATAATAAAAAAGGCCAGGGTGATTAACATATCAATCTGACCTTGCCCAACAGTAAATAATGTACCCGAACCACAACCACCACCTAACTGCATGCCTATTCCAAAAATAAAAGCACCGATAATGACTGATATACCTACCTGTCCCAAAGCTGCATTAACCTGTAGCGAAGGGAAAAAACCCGCAACCACAGGAAAAAACAGAACTGAACTGAATGCTAATAACAAAAGCTGTGCGCGAACGCCGGCACTTTTTCTTTCACGAATAAACAAGCGCCAGGCACCGCTAAAACCAAACAGGGCATACATTAATGACAAACCCAGAGCTGTACCCGTTAAAAAAAGCATACTCTGCTTTAAATCAATATCGTGTTGTAAAAACAGGCTAATAAACAGGATAGCCAAACAAGTTGCAACAACGACTGGTTTATCGGTTATGGCTTGCTGTTGAGTCGTCATTAGTAACCCCTTAGGCTATGATTCCATTTCTTCAGAGCAACCAACGCAATAGGTAGTAAAGGGTAGTAACTCTAATCGGCTTTCAGGGATAAGTTCGCCACATTTCTGGCAGGTAAAATAATCACCCGCATTTAGCCGTTTCAGAGCTGTATTGATTTTAAGCAATTCTTCTTCTGAAGCATTGCCCAAAGATTCAAGTACTTCATCATTTTCTCGTTCTACCGCCTGCTCTGTCCAGTCTGCCGACATGCCTTCATGACGAATATCTTTATCGATTGCTTCAATCCGCTGGCTTATATCTTTTTTGAGAGCCTCGAGTTTTTCTTTAAAGTAGTTTTCAGTATGCACTTTTCACCCTTTGAATATCTTAATTAGCTACAACAGATTGGCTTGTAGCACTGACCGAGTACCTGATAAATCATTAATAATATTTTAATAATTATCTATATATTCAGTAAGATTATAGGGTATAACATCCTAAAATTTAACCGGTATTTCTGACTTCAAAGAATTTTTTTTCTATCTCATTTATTTTAGCAATAAGCTTTTTGACATTAAGCGGCTTGGAAAAATAATAACCTTGTGCCTGGTCACAACCCAGGTGTTTTAACATCTCAAGCGTATCCTTGTTTTCCACACCTTCTGCAACAACGGTGTAACCGAGATTATGGACAAGATCGATTACTGATTTGACAATGCTCGCATCGTTTTCATCCTTAACCATATCAAACACAAAAGATTTATCTATTTTAACTTCTTTAACGGGCAAGCGTTTTAAATAACTTAGCGACGAATAACCGGTGCCAAAATCATCAATTGAAAATTGTAATTTTTGCATATTCTGATCAGACATTATTTCAATCACTTGCTCAGGATTATACATAATGGCACTTTCTGTTATCTCAGCCTTAATACCATTGGTGTGCATATTATATTTATCACATAACTTTGTAATAAATGTTGGCAATTCCGAATTCGACAAATTACGAGCAGATAAATTAACTGCTATCTGCAAGTCAATTCCTGTATTTTGCCATTCTCGCCACTGACGAAAGGCTTCTTCAAGTACCCAGTTCGTTAACTCATCAATTAACCCTGAATTCTCGGCCATCGGTATAAATTGATCCGGAAAAATTAAACCAATATCAGGATGATACCATCGAATAAGTGCTTCTACGGATGTTACTTTATTCTCAGCCAGAGAAATTTTAGGTTGATATTGTAATTGTAACTGGTTTGTCTCAATCGCAGTTTGCAGATAATCCATCAGGGATAATCGCATTGTTGAGTACTTATCAAGATCAGGATGATAAATACAAACATTACTTTTAGAGCTTTTTGCTTCATACATGGCAACATCTGCAGTGCGTATGAGCGATGTATGGTCTGTACCATGGTCCGGATACATTGCTATGCCTATACTGGCACCAATAATAATTGAATGATCATCCAGCGCAAAACTTGGTAATAACTCCTGAATAATTTTCTTAGCAACTTCACCGGCCTCGTTTTCACTAATAGAAGGCAGAACGATTGCAAACTCATCCCCACCTAATCTCCCTACGGTATCCGTATCACGCACAGAGGTTAATAATCGTTGGGCAACATCAACTAATAACCGATCTCCTTCCGGATGACCTAACGTATCATTTACTTCTTTAAAGTTGTTTAAATCCATAATAAAGACGGCAAATGTCGAACCCGTTCTTTCGGCAACCAGGATAGCTTGCTGAAGTTGCTCAGTTACCAACACGCGGTTAGGTAGGCCCGTTAAAGGATCGTGCATGGCCTCATGCGCTATTTTACTATTTAGAATTCGTAACTCCTGTGTCCTCTCATGCACGCGCTCTTCAAGAGAATCGTTTAAATCTGACAACTCGCTCATTACAAGGTCTCTTGATTCCATGGTTTCTTTAAGTTGCATTCGCATCTTGTCAAAAGATTTAGCTAATACGACCAGCTCGCCTGATCCTTCCACCGTCACACTCTCTTCAAAATCAAAGTTTGATATATTTCTTGTTCCTTCAGATAATATTTCTATAGGTTTAAATATTTTTCTTTTAAATAAAATATATATAGCTCCACCTAAAAACAAACCAACAGCGAGCGCAATAGCAATAATTTCAAGCAAGTTTTGCCTGGCAAATTGCGTATAGGGTGAACGATCGAGGCCGACCCAGGCATACGCCAGAGTTTCACCATTAAATATTATTGGTGTCTCAAAAAACAGAATTTCCGGGTGCAATTTAAGTTGTTCGAGAAAAACCTGAATACCAATATTATTTTCAGGCACGGTTACTGAATTAACATACTCATTCTCTTCATCTATATAATGTGTTATTGCTATTTTTTTTATATTAACAACTGCCGCAAACACGATATCCTTTTGTTTACTGGTAAACTCGGCATAACCATTAAGCGAGACATAATCAAAAACCAATAGTGGATTGATACTGGCCGATGCCAACAGTTCACTGATCGAATCACCTCTTGCATGCAAAGCCTTATCAACAACACTCACTTCATTGTTATACTGAATATAAGCATTAACCCCCATGGCAAAAGATACAATCGCCACGATAAGTATAAAAAATTGCGATGCTAAGCTATTAAATTTAAGCACTCTTAGACCAATTACTTCAGGTGCGAAACGCCATAATCATCACCATAGACTTCTGTCACGATTTTTCTATGATCATCAAATTCAGAATCTATCGCAGGAACCAGGGCATCAAGATTTGCACTCCGTAATACTTGCTGACCTGCATCATGAGAATCCAGCTCGGTTAAAATTCTAGAAATATCAGATTGCAATGATTGCGATAAACGCCTGTTTAAAGCCCAGGGCAAATGAACCATCTTTTTTGTTTTCGCTAAAAATTTTAGTTTTGAAATATCGATTCTTGAACGAACATTATCAAGTTGCATCACAACATCACCCGAGCCAGAAGCATCGGCTCGCTTAAAATATGTTGAAATAATCGTATTCGGCGGATTAATGGCAAATTTTTCTTTATAGTCACCTTTATTTAAACCACCTTGCCGCAACAACCAGGTTGCAGAAATATAACTTTGCATTGCCCGGCGACCACCACCAAATAAAATTGTCTTACCTTTCAAATCCGAAACATGATTAATCCCACTATCTTTCCTCACAATAATTGAACCTGAAATTTGAGACTGGCCGAGTTCTTTATTTACCGCAATAACATCATAGTTATACAACTGATGAGAAACGATATAATGATACTGGTTGAAATGAACAATATCGTATCGACTATTTTTAACATTTTCCCAAAATTGCATAAATGACTGGGTTGTTTCTAAGATCACTTTCCTGCCAAGTTGTTTTTGGAGATACACCGCCATAGGAGCAAATAACCGGTAGGTCTGTTTTACATTACGCCTCGGAAATATCCCCAGTCGCAATGGCGGCTCGGCATTGACTTTAACGGGGTTAACACAGATTGGTAATGCAGCAGAAGCCGCTATAAACGATAGAAATTCTCGACGTCTCATAATGTTCTTTATTTTTTATTCACACCTTATATATATCGAGTATTATCGACGTAACTTTAATAAATAGGGCAATGAGCAAAATGACAGTTAATGTTAAATCTAAGCAGATTTATATACCGTATCTCATTGTTTTATAATGTATTTTCCAGATACTAACGAATCAGTTATAGTATACCTGAACGTAAGAAAACATTTATATTAATCTATTCTAATAAATTAACATTAGCCATTTTTTGCTTCTGCAAGCTCTGATATTACAAATCTAAAACGATATTGCTATGCTGTACGCTATCTCTGGATGGGGCTAATAATGAAAAAAATTAAAAACGAAGCCGAACTAGTCAAAGGTGCAATTAATACCGGCGTTAAATTTGCCGAACTTCGTGGCGCGGCAGTTTTTGAAGCAACCGACTCTCAAAGTGAAAAGATTCTTTATATTTACAGGCTGCTAGTACATGACAAACTTATCCAGCCTCTCCCCGAAGATCAGGTATCTCAAAAAGCTATGCGACATAAACTGGCGATATGGTATTCCAAACAATTACCAAAAGACCATCCGCTGTTGAAATAACCCTGTTAGTTATCAATCGGAATATTGTCGAGTTGCGATAACAATTTAAGATAAGCCTTCTCAAAATCACTTTTGAACAAGTCTAGTTTCTGCATTTCATCCTCACAGCAATGACTAGTGACTAGCTCAACTATTTCAAGATTAAAAACTTTTAACTGGGTTTTTACATCATCCAGAGAAACGGATTTAGCAGTAACAGGGTTATCCTGTTTTGCTACTGTCTCTCCCAGCACCACGACATTAGCCGAGCGCGGTATCATTTTATTTTTTCCATCGAGCTCACTCGAAGCGGTTATTGGCCCTGACTTGGTATAGGTTTCGTCTTTATAAGTAAATGTTTTGCCAACTGGCACTAAATAAAATTTCACTTCAATAACTCCAGTCACTCGATCAAGCTCGACATTGTAGTATGTCGACACGTTATTGTAACTATAGATGTTGCACTAACCTGTCTTGCAACCACAAAATGGATGGAAACGCGGCTATCCAGATCCATAAAAATCGATTCAAACCAAAAAAACAGGCATTAGAAAAGTGAAAGATGGCCGCACAGGCAAGTGCGAGTATTAATGATTGTTGAAAAAGCAGACTTAAGGGAAACAAAAGTTCAAACAGTATCACCAACCATGAGAAAACCACTAACAGATGATGAGAGCTTGACAACCTTCGTAATGATTCACTCACCGGGTAAACCGAGAACCCAAAGACATCGCTTAATGCCTGGCCATTTCGCCATTCAGGATTAATAACCTTTACCCAGCCGGCAATAAAATACGAGAGAACAAGTTGTAATGCCAGATAACCAAATGCGACTTCCTGCCAGTGCCTGTCAGGTAATATCTGAACCAGACATAAACAGCATAAAACTAGCAAACTCATTCTGTCTGCTCCACCGTTATACGGCCCCTGGAATCGAACAAGCAGAAGTAAGGCAATAATAAACAAGGCGATTAAGCTAATACCAGTATATAAACCACTAAGTAGAATTAATGAAAAAATAATACGCGAACTAAAGATAATTATTTCATTACGGTATAGACGAATATGCTCGATGCTCTGTTGGATAAAGGCAAGGCTAGTCAATATTTGTGTTAAGCGATAGGCCTGTTCAAATTCCATGTTGGCACTGTAATTCGGTTAATGATTTAGCAGACGAATAAAATATTACTTCAACAGGGGTTTGTGTATTTTCACGATTAACAATTAGCAAACGAAATTGAAGATAAAGTCCTTTATCATCGAAGGAATTTTTATGACTAAAAAGAGCACGATAAATCCTTTTTAATATTTCTATTTCACTATGATGATTATCAATGACGCCTGAGGAAAGATTCTGGTTAGCAATGATTCTTTCTGCACAACTCACAAGAAACAAATATTCATTCCAGTGTGGATTCCAGAATAACCTTTTTAATATTGTTATAGGATTAAGTTGCCTTAACCGGGCAGTATACTCCTGCCATTCGGAAAGATTTTCACTCTGCTTGTTTAATAAAACGTATTGGATACGAGGAGAAGCAGCAATGACATCAAAAAACCGCCAGGACGGAATAATGGCTGGAAGTAGAAGCTTGAAGATCCTTAACATAGCAATGCGTCACTGACTTATTTTAATAATAAGACTAGTCGCAAGCAAACACGAATACAACCAAAAACTAAAACTACTAAACGCCATTAGGACAAGCTAAACTAGGGCAAACCCGTAGCGTTTATTACCAAGTATATTATGAATAACCACCACAAAGGTCTTTTAGCGATCCACTCTGCTGTCTTTATCTTTGGATTTACAGCACTGTTTTCCAAGTTGATAGACTTACCCGCATTAGATATTACTATGCTGCGCAGTATTATAACGTTTCTGGCTCTCGGCTCGTTTATTCTCTGGCAGAAACAGTCATTAAAGCTCAACTCAACTAAAGACTACAAAATTATAATTGTCATAGGTTTGTTATTAGCCCTGCACTGGGTAACTTATTTTCATGCCATGCAGGTTTCAACCATCGCCATCGGTGTTATTTCTCTTTATACCTTTCCAGTTATTACTGTTTTTTTAGAACCGATGTTTCATGGCGAAAAACC